>Ga0315331_10002820_pt1 | contig 13101 bp, 10 predicted proteins | sample M160m34915metaG_FD_203456 | JGI IMG/M metagenome (GOLD analysis project Ga0315331, IMG submission 203456) | Ammonia-oxidizing marine archaeal communities from Monterey Bay, California, United States - M1 60m 34915 | ecosystem: Environmental > Aquatic > Marine > Intertidal zone | place: USA...
CGAACGGAACTGAAGAAAGGTGTGTTCGGTGCCGAACGTGAATGCCTGATCGAAGACGGTCGCATGACGCTGGCGTCCTTGTTGCGGGACAACGGCTACTCAACTGCTATGGTTGGCAAGTGGCACCTGGGAATGGACTTCCCCGGTACAAACGCGAAGGACCGTGACTGGTCGCAGCCGGTCCGGGATATGCCTCTGGATAAAGGTTTCGACTATTTCTGGGGAATTCCCGCCTCGATGAATTATGGAGTGCTGGCGTGGTTTGAGGGACGACATGCGGCCGTTCCGCCGACTCTGTTTACTCGCAAGAAGCCCAACGCAATCGCAATTTCTGACTACCGGATCATGCCGCCCTACGAAGATGCGGCAATGAAACCGAACGATCTGGAGACGGCGCCTGACTTTGTGGACAGTGAATGTCTGACACGGTTCACCGACAAGGCCATAGACTGGGTTCAGAGCAAAGCCCAAGCCGCACGCGGTGGAAACCCCTTCTTCCTGTATCTGCCATATACGTCACCCCACAAACCCGTCATCCCGGTCGACCGTTTCAAGGGCAAGAGCGAAGCCGGTGCCTACGGCGACTTCATGCTGGAAACAGACTGGCATATCGGCAGGCTGTTGCAGTTGCTGGATGATGAGCACCTTGCCGAAAATACTCTGGTCTTCTTCAGCAGCGATAACGGCCCCGAAAACACGTTTTCCAAACGAATTGAACTTTTCGAGCATCACAGTTCCGGTGTTTACCGCGATGGTAAGCGATCGATTTATGAAGGTGGGCATCGCGTGCCGTTCATTGTGCGCTGGCCAACCCGCGTCAAAGCCGGAAGTCGCTGCGACGTTCCCGTTTGTCAGACAGACCTGCTGGCGACGCTGGCTGAAATCAATACGACAGAACTGCCCGGGAATGCGGGCGAGGACAGTACCAGCTTCCTGTCGTCGCTGCTGGGACAGACGCATCATCGCCCTGCCGTGATTCATCATGCTTCAAATGGCCGTTTTGCTGTTCGCGACGGCCGTTGGAAGCTCGTTATGCAGTGGAGAAAAAAATCTCAGGAACTGTACGACCTTGAAGCCGATCCCGCTGAAAAGAACGACGTCAGATCGAACCATCCCGACGTCGCTGCACGGCTGCAGCAGACAATTACCGAAATCGTTCGCAACGGTCGATCGTCCCCTGGTGTGTCTCAGAGAAATGACGCTGAATGGTGGAGCGACCTGGCCTGGATGAAGCCGTAGGAACTTGCTGCGTCAGGGTTTCTTCGGACGAGTCATCGGTTCCACCGAATCCGGCCGGAAGTTTGCCAGATCGGGTAGTCCTGACTGCACACCGGATTCCGGTACCGGCTGTCCCGCTGTCCAGACGATGCCATTCAGGATAAACGTTCTCAGGTCCTTGATTTTCCAGCTGCGATAAAAGTGGGGCATGACGATTCCAAATCCTCGACCACCATCGTCTCGCTGTACACACCACGACACCACTTCCCGTTGCGGAGCGTCAGGCGGCAGCATTGATGTTGCTAAAGCAGTCACGTTCGCCGCCAGTCGGTTTTCGTCTTTGCCGAAGTAGTTGTTGATGTACGGTTCATCATGCAGAGTAAACGGCTTCCAGCCCCGCGAGACAGGGTGATCCGGTGCTGCCGGAGCAATTCTTGCCGCAGGGTAAATCTTCGCAATGGACTGATGATGAGGACAGCGCGTCGCAAAGTAGCCTCCCATCCAGTGCAGCAGCGGGTGTTCGCCATCTTCGGCGACGTCTGCGGCCCGTAATCCCGTTGCGTAATGAACGCAGACAATTCCACAGCCCCGATTCATCATGGCCCCCAGTTTTGCAAGTATGGCATCTGAGCCGGGAAACCGATTCGGTGGGAACGTGTCGCCGATAAACACGACCGTATCGGCTGCGTCCAGCTGAGTCTCAACTGTGGGCCATTCGTAAACAACGTCGGTTTTCAGCTGCCGCATGTTGCCGCTGGTGTTCAGGCAATGCTGCATCAATCGCGCGCCGGCCGCAACCTCATGGCTTCCGGGCGGATGATTGCTCGGGCCGACAACGATCAGGATTTGTGCATCCGACTGCGTCGTTTGAGCCCCGGAACTGAGTGGGAAGAGACAGAAGATGCTCAATGCCAGAATTGTCTTTAGCTGCTGCATAGTGGTGAGGTCCTGGTTGGGATGTGTTCAGCGGGTGAGCGTCTCAGCAACGCCGACTTCAGCGGTCTGAAAGATGAACAGTTCTTGTTCACTTCAACAGTCGAACGGTCAACGACGCCAGACGCCAGCGACCGGGAGTCTCCACTCCGAAGTGAGCACTGCTGTCCAGTCGCAGCGTCTGGCCGGCTTTCACAACGCCGATGTCGCTGAGAATTCCTGATTGGTCATTCGCATCGATATCACCATCAATGCAATAGATGGCCAGTGGTGCATGTTCGCCGACCTTGTAATAACCGCCGCATACACCATTTCCCGCAACAATCGCGGCAGACTCCACGATGACGTCGCGATCAAAGTGAATCAACAAAGCGTCACCGTCGTCAACCTGGCGAACCTGTCCGCTGCTGATACCGAGGCCTCGTTGATTGGTATCGAATTTCACGTCATTCGCCGTTTTGTCCCCCTGGTTTCCTGACACTGTCATACGAATGCGTCCCGCGTCGACACTGAGGGCCTCTACGGAAGCCGCGTGAAATAGTTCTGCCAGATTGACTTCGCTGTGGTCAGTGGTCGTGCGAACGGCAGGGGCAGATGATACCGGTTTCCAGTGAAACGTCAGGCGATTGGTGGACGCAGATTCCGCCAGTCGATGGCTACCTGATGTACGGTGCAGCAGGGCGATTTCCGAAAGATGTGTCACAAGTGGCTGCAGACCGGTTTCGCTGACACGATTGTTTGTTTCCTTTGTATCAGTCGCCAGATCGTACAGCTCCACCGGATTGGTTTCACCAGCACGCAGCAGTCTGGCGTCGAAGAACAGTTTCCATTGTCCCGGGAACGGTTGTGCACCAACGACAGGATTATCCAGTCGCAGCACAGCGACCGCATGGTCTGCCTTAGCTTCTTTGTGGTCGTTCAGGAACAGTGGTCGCTGCTGTTCCGTCTGGCTGTTCAGTGCGGACAGCATGCTGAGGCTGTCTTCACCTCCTTTTTGGCCATTCGCATTCTCCGGCAGATCGACACCAAGCACATCCGAAAACGTAGCGAACAGGTCGGTGAGGCCCAGCAACTGTGCACATGTGCGGCCCGGTGTCTGATCATCTCCATCGCCTACGGACCCGGCGGGCCATGCCGCGATGAACGGAACACGATGGCCTCCTTCGTAACACGAACCCTTGTGACTGCGAAACGGACCGGTGGCAATGTCGTCGTTCTTTTCTGCGCCATTATCGCTGGTGAAGATGACGATTGTGTTTTCAATCATCCGTTGACCGGCATTTCTGGGATCATCTGTATCCCTGAGCCAGTCCATGATTCGACCGAGTGCTACGTCGTTTTCGTGGATGTAGTCGCTGCGTTTATCCATCGGTTCTGACGCCACGTTGCGTGCTGCTCCGGCGACTGGCTGATCCGCGATATATTCGTCGGGCGTATGCGGGCCGTGATTGGAATTGCTGGGGTAATACAGGAAGACCGGGTTCTTTTTCGTCTCCGTGTTTGCGATGTGACCCTTCAGAAAATTAATTGCGCTGTCCGAATGTCGGCCCCCGAGTTGTTTCAGGATGTAGGCCGCATCTCCTTCGCTGGCGATCTGACGACCGTTGTCTGTCGCGCCGATGACCGTGCGACCGTGGATGTGCCCAGGCCCGATCGTCTGGCCCGGTTTGTTCTTCCGGCCCGGTTCGGGTCCCGATGTACCATGTGAGCGGGACGTCAGTCGGCAGAAATCGAAACCATGATCCAGCGGCGTGTCGGCCAGCGGCATTCTCAGATCTGCATCTATGAATTCTGCCGCCCTTGATCCGTTAGTCTGACGGTAGCGGAGTCCAACGTGCCATTTGCCGACCATGCCTGTGTGATACCCATTGTCTTTCAGCAGGGTTGCAATCGTCGGGCGATCTGCCTCAATCATCGGGTCACCCTGAGCACCAAACAGGACCCAGTGTTTCAGGCGATTGCGCCAGGGATACCTGCCCGTCAGTAATCCATACCTGGACGGCGAACACCGAGATGCCGCTGTGTGGGCATCGGTGAATCGTACTCCCATGCGAGCCAGTCGCTCCATGTTTGGCGTGTGCACCTGATCACTGTCACTATTGCCGGTGAAATCCTGATATGCGCTGGTGTCACCCATGCCCATATCGTCGGCTAATATCAATACGATGTTCGGGCGGCGTGGTGAATCATCGGAAGTCGTTGCATAGACTTGTGTTTGTGGCAAGTGGCTCATCACCAGCGTAACGGCGATTGTACTTGACACTTGCACCAAGTATCGAGGACACATCGGTTGCAGCCGACCTCGATAGGTGCGACACAATTGGAAAACTTTCATGCTGGGCAACCTCTCTTGCCACCGTTCCACCATGCTTTGCGTGGAAGCTCCGTGGGTATTTCAGGGCGGTATCTCTATGCAAAAAAAAGACCAGAGGACACGGGGTTGCAGCCCCATATGTGCCCTCTGGCTGGCTCGACACCGGAAACCGGCGTCACTTTCATTTTATCGCCTGGTTGCAGCCAGACACAGACTGGAGGAACTTTTTCATGGCTCGACAACGAAAACGACAAGCGAACGGAGCTCCGTGGCATCGCAAATTCGACGATTGCTGGTACGCCACCATTGATGGGAAGCTCTACGCTCGGATGCTTAAGGAAGTGGTGTGCATCGGCGCGAAGTGAACGTCCGACCTTCCCGATTCACATCAATGGCTGCATGAATGCTTTGATCACGTCGCTGATAACATCCGATGCGTTCTCTACCGCAGTCGCATTGAATCTGCATTGGCCGAAGCGAACTGAAAACAGTCCGAAACTGATGCACGGTACGGCGTTCCCTGTCCATGAACCGAATCCGAACAGTGTTTCTGACGCTTGCCAGAACGACCAAATCCTCGGCCACAAAGTAGTGTGACTGAGGGCTTGGTTTGTATGACCGTCCGAAGACTGCCCGAGTAGGACTCGAACCCGGTTATTGAGCCTGTGAAGATGGCGACTGAATTTGAACTCCGTAACTTCTAATCTACGAACAGCTTCGAGCAATTGGCCTTCGTCGCACCCCGAATAGTGTCGCCTGTCTGAACCGACTGAGTTGAGCTTCGTGATTCGCGTAACTCGCACCCACCAAACGAGAAACAGCTCGCCGCAATTCATTGCAACGAGCTGTTTGTATACGGCTTCCGCCAATGCACAGAAAACAACTGACAAGTTCACAAGTTTCATTGGGCAGTACTTTGATGAGTCGGAAATGGCGGGTAACGTGTGCCGAAATCGTTCGCATTGAGTCTGCATCATGGGCTGATCGCCACTCCATGACACTGCGGTACCTACCGGCCGCAGGTGGATTCGAGTGGCCGCAGGGAATGCGGGGTGTGTCTCCCGCTGGTCGCCGAAATGACGACATTACCGCTGCCAGTTATGTGGGATAATTAAGTCTACCGCATTTTACGGACGCGCGTGTTTATACGGACGTGGCGTCAGGTCCCTGTTCTTCGCCCTCAAAAGCTGTACGTTCGAAAAGGTCTCATGGCCGCCAGTCACCAATTTACCATCACTGAAGACACGAACGAAACCGTGCTGGCCGCGCTGCGTCGTAAACTGCCGGGTGGCCTGAGCTGGTCGGCCGTGAGGAAGATCCAGCATGAGCGGCGAATTGCCATCGGCGGCGTGTTGTGCATTGATGAGGCGCGAAGGCTGACGGTGGGTGAGGTTGTTACGATTTCGGATGTGCCCGTTCCCCCGCCGCCGACGGACGAAGATGTGTCTGTATGTCACGTCGACAAGGACGTCATCGTGGTGGAAAAACCGTCAGGAATGACGACGCTGCGGCGCAACTCAGAACGTGGGTGGTCCGCCGCACGCAGGATGCAGCAGCCGACTCTGGATGAATGTGTACCACGTCTGATTCGAGAACATGCAGCCAGGCGAAACAAGTCCAGAAAAGTCCATCAACGACTGATGAAACTGTTTTCCGTCCACCGCATTGACCGTGATTCCAGCGGCCTGCTGGTGTTTGCACGCAACGAAGCGGCTCAGAAGAAGATCATCCAGCAGTTTGCGGATCACCATGCCGTAAGGCTGTACTTTGCTCTGATTCCCGGTCAGATTCCCGATCAGACCATCGAATCGCATTTCATCCGCGACCGTGGGGACGGACTTCGCGGCAGTATCAGAGATACGACCGTCGGCGGGAATCATCCGTCGACAACGGCTGACGTACAGATCTCCGCAGCGGTTGGCCTTGCGGACGAAACCGCGTCGGCAGCCGCAGATGAACAGACGGAGTCCACCGCGGCTGCGACCGGTGTTGCGGAGGCAGGCACAGCCTCAAAGAGGTCGACGGAGGCCTCCGTCGGACAGCAGGCCGTTACTCATGTCCGCACTCTGCGTACTCTCGGCCGTTACAGCGAAGTGGAATGTCGTTTGGAAACCGGACGGACCAATCAGATCCGTATTCATCTGGCGGAACTCGGTCATCCGATCTGCGGTGACATCAAGTACTCCGGTCCATTCGGTGGCCCCGTGATTACCGACGAAAGTGGGACACGTCGACTGGCGTTGCACGCGGCGGAACTGAAGTTTGATCATCCTGTGACCGGAAAGTCTATGCATTTCAAAACAGCATGGCCCGCCGATATGCAGCGCTTCCTGAATCGACTTCAGGCGGCAGCTAACAGTGAGCGGAGCACAAGGTGAAAAAACGACACCAACGGTCCGGGCGACAACATTCGCACGGACAGAAGCGTCCACCTCGAGACACGTCTTCCGACACTGAACACCATCCGTCCGTGCTTGAGCAGAAGCAGCATCTGGCTCCGGATCCAGCCGCTCCGATACCCATCGTCACGGTGAAGACGCGGATTTCCCAGACCGCTGTGTTTCGCAAACAGATTGACTCGACGGACGGAGCGAAACCTGGTGACCTTGTTGCCGTGTATTCAAAGAGCCGTCAGTTGCTGGGATACGGCCTGTATAACTCTCGCAGCGAAATGGCGTTAAGAATGCTCTGGCGTTCGGAAGAGCTGCCGACAGAAGCTTCATGGGACGAAAAGCTGCGGCCGGCCGTCGGGCTGCGACGGGATGTTCTGAGTCTTGATGACTGTGCCGACACATACCGCGTTGTTCATGCAGAAGCGGACGGCCTGCCCGGATTGATGGTGGATCGATACGGCGATGTCCTGTCGGCAGAAGCTTTCAGTCTGGGCCTGTACCAGCGAGCGAACGCACTGTTGCAGCGACTCGCGGATCAGTTGGGTACACAGCATACGATGGTGCAGACCAGTCCCCGGTTTCTTTCTCAGACAGGTTTCGACCCGCCAAGTGTTGCATCACCAGGCTGTCCCGCCGAAGTAACGGTACAGGAGTATGGTACCCGTTTCAAAGTACGATTTTCCGGTGGCCACAAAACGGGGTTCTTTTGCGATCAACGAGAGAATCGCCGCAAGCTGGCCGAATTCTGCGGTGGCAGGAGTATGCTGGATCTGTGCTGCTACACCGGTGGGTTTGCTGTACAGGCCATGAAACTGGGCAACGCGAAGGAGGCCATCGGTGTGGACCTGGACGAAGGGCCGCTGCAGGTAGCCAAAGAGAATGCGAACCTGAATCAGGTGCGAGCAAAATTTGTTCAGTCCGATGCGTTCAACTACATGCGCGACATGATCAGTGCCGGTCGGCAGTTTGATGTGGTCGTACTGGATCCGCCAAAGCTGATCCGCACACGGATGGAGATTGAAGACGGGACTCGAAAACACTTCGACCTGAACCGACTTGCCATGCGTCTGGTCCGCCCGGGCGGACTGTTGCTGAGCTGCAGCTGTGCCGGATTGCTTCCGGAGTCCGAGTTCACGAATCTGCTGTGCGCGGCCGCACGTCAGAGCGGCGAGGAGATTGCCCCGGCCCGTGAAGGTCGAGGTGCTCGGCACGCTGCCAGACCCATGCAGATCATCGCAAGGACCGGTGCCGCCCCCTGTCACCCCGTCGGTGGTAACTGCCTGGAGACCGAATACCTGAAAGCCGTCTGGATGGTCATCGGCTAGCGTCGTATCAGTGTGCTACGGTGACGGCTTAAGTGCCACTGGCTCTGCCATTCTTGTCCTGAGCCTCAGGGTACTGGCAGTGCCAGCGGTACGTATCAGCATAATGTTGCTGCTGCCGCATCAGTCCGTCGCGCTTCGGCAGGAACACCGAAGCGTTAGAGTCCGTTCCGGAAACTATTGCCCGAGGGCTGTCTGGACTCCGGTGCCCTCAGTCACAGTGCCACTGGCCTGTGTGACCGGAGCCTTGGATTCACCTGTGAGGTGATTGTCGATGCGGGCTCGCTTCTTCAGATCATCGAAGGTGGTGGCCACCATTTTCTGAACCTCGCGTTCTCGCAGTTCCTGGTCCAGCTGGATTTTCACATCGTCCAGGTCATGTTCGATGGGTTCGGTTCGACCTTCAAACTTCAGAATCACGTACTGATGATCAACCTGAATGATCCCTGAAATTTCTCCGGGTGTTTTCATTTTGAATGCCGCTTTGCGAAGTTCTTCGTGAGCGCCGGAGTACTGACGAATCGGCGGCACGGTCCCTCCCAGCGCCCGGCTGTTTGGTTCGGTGGAATAATCGCGGACAAAGTTCTCAAATTCATCCGGAGCCTGCCGGATTTTCTCGTAGTATTCCTGCGCCCGTCGCAGGTTATCAAGAACCATCATGCGGGCTTTCACGCGTGGGCCATAGTTGTCGACATAGGCCTCTCTCATCATCTTCTGAGTAATTGTGACTTCCTTGCCCGCCAGTTTTTCCAGCGCCAGCATGGGCCAGATGACGTCGCGGCGATACTGAATCGGTGACAGTCCGCGTTCGGCCAGCAGCATCTTTTCCCATTGATCGACAGGCAGTCCGAACTTCTTGGATATTTCGACAATCTTGCGGTTTACTTCATCAACGGAAACGGAGACGCCGGCATCGGCACACGCCTGCTGAATCAACGTGCGGTTGATGACGTTATCCAGCACTTCCCGCCCATGACGTTCGACGCATTCGCGAGCGAGTTCCTGATACGAGATCGATTGCGTGTTCACTCGCGCGACTGGTTTGTCCGGCGTGCTGACCGGGGCGGTGGCAGCGGCGGTATTGCTCTGCTCAGCGGCTTTGCTGTTTTCAGCTCGCCATACCTGCATGCCAATACCGGCTGCGAGAATGGCAATCAACGTTCCGCTAACCAGTATGGTCCCGCGATTTCCACGCTTTGAGGTTTTGTGAAGTGACGTAGTTTCCTGCATAGTTCGGCTCCCGAAGTCTCGCTCACTGCGCGCAACTATTCCGCAGAAGGGGGGATGGCAATGGACGAGGATGAGAAGTGAAGAGAGAGGTGAGTTCTTGAGGGACGAGTAAAGAGAGATGCCCGAGGGATCTGCACGAGACGTCAGGATCGGCGTTATCAGCCGTTGTGAAACGCTGCAGCCTGAGAGATCAGCGAAGATTGCGCAACATTACGCGTCAGTTTTTTCTGTTGCCGTGTTTGTATGATATTCTTGCGATTCGGGTCAAGTTCTGTTTTGCGACTCACGCGGCGCCCGGAACTTCAGCGGGCCAGGTCCTGTGAGAACCTGTATCTGAGGTACTGCCGCAGACCGGGAAGTCCGAAGTTTGATTCGGGCGGGATACTGCGGTGCGGAGCTCGAGGTATGTGGCCCGTTTTGTTAAATTTCCGGATCGCGGCAGCCTGTGCTTTGGCTATCTCTGACATCCCCCGCCAGTTCAGAGTCATGTAACTGTCGCCCGGCTCGACGTTCAGACGGCCCTGAATGACCACGTCTCCCGTATCGACACCCTTGTCAACGTGAAATGCAGTCCAGCCGATCATCTGAGGCTGCTGATTCAGCAACGCCCAGAACGACGAGTGACTGCCGCGATAGAACGGCGTAAGTCCCGGGTGACCTCCCAGTACCAGACCTGTTGTCGGCAGCTGTCGAACGTCTTTCGGTACCCATGACTGTGAGTGAACGACAAGCACATCGGGCTGAAGATCCGCCATCGCTTTGAGAGCGGCCCGTTCCGAATACGACCGACATCGGATGACCGGAGTGTTGTGTTGCGTCAGAATCTGCTCAACATGCTGCTTGTCGAACAGCCGTTCATAAATTCGACGATCCGCCTTTCGGTTTGCCGTCTGGTAAACGAGCCTTGCGGCAATCTGAGAGGCAGTCGAGACAAGTCCCTGCTTCTTCATCAGTCGCCGAAAAGTGGCCAGCGGCAATCCAGCGGATTTGGTTTCTGCTTCCACGATACCGACAAGATTGATGTCCGCCTCGATCAATTTCGCACACGTCGCACGACAGTGCAGCACGGGATTAATTAGTGCCAGAACGCGGCAGCCACCGACTGCAGAACGGTCAAGCGACTCTGAGTGAATTGCCCTTTGATCATCAGCCTTGCTCATGCATCGCTCTCCGCTGTCGCACGAGTTGCAGATACAACGGCCCCATCAGCTTCTTAATATGTGACTTTGTAAAACGCAGAGCACGTTCGGGCAGGATGCCCACCGTCGGGTGGGTCAACCACCGATTCAGCGTGTCTCGGGACGTATTGTCCAGCATCATCATCCGGCCGAAACACGTGGCACCGGCCTGCGACCACGAGTGAGTAATCTGTTCTGAGGTGAATATCTGAGTCAGTCCGGCGGCGGACGCTTCTTCAATGGTGGCGTTACTGCAATCGCCGCCAGGGATGCTTGCAGTGTGGATCGGTTCGCCCAGCAGTTGTTGCAGCACGTCCCGACTTCGAATCCATTCTTCGGCCATTTGACGCCGGGAAAGACTGCGAAAAACGTCCGGGTGGCTGCAGGAATGACTGCCAATGACATGTCCCCGACGCCGTAGATTCTGCACCTGAAGACTGCTCATGAACCCCGGACGGTTCAGCAGGTCTGTCGTAACGAAGAACACTCCCCGCCAGCCACGTTCTTCCAGCAGTTCCGCTGCGACTGGAGCGGATGCACCTCCGTCATCAAATGTAAACGTGACTACCGGCCGTCCGGAGACCGAGTGTGCGGCCTGGGGGGTTACGACAGGCAGCCCGGTTAGCTCAACGTCGTCAAGATACTGAACGAACTGTGCCACGGAATGCTTGTACCGCTGAGCCGTTGGCTGCTGAAAACCACTGCTGCTGAAGTCATCGGTAACATCGTGGAGCAACAGTCCGATATTGATGTTTGCGGAAGTCGTCGTCACGTGACGTCCTCGGTCGCTGGTCGGATGGCATGAAGTCTATCAAGTTCGGGAAGCTAATTCAGAAGCAGCGGATCCCGCAATATCACTCCTGCCTGTTGAGATTTCTGTATTTCACAGGGAGAGCTTGATGCGGGCCACTTTGGTTGTGGCAGTTTCTGCCGGACAGCTTGCAGCGCATTGAAAAACTGCGGCGAACAACGTCAGAACCGCAGCATTTATTCGCTGATCTGAGTGAAGTGCTTCCCTGATTCAATCTCTTTTCGCCACGAGAATTGGATCGGGAGCACACGACGATTCTGTTGCAGTCGCACTCGTCGGCGGGATCGGCATACCGGGATCCTTTTGTTTGTGCCTTGATCCCTCGATGTTTCCTGTAGGACACAAGACCGCTTGCAGCTTTGATCAAGATTGCCGATTGCATCGCCGAGATCGCTCAATCCAACGGCCACCGCAACCTGCAGTTCGACAGGATTGGCTATCATGCCGATGACCAGGATGGTACCAATAAGTCCGATTTCGGCAGACATGATAACACCGTCTTCGTCGTTCCGGAGAGTCTTCATGTTTCACGCCTTTTACTCAAATATGTAAAATGGCAGCGTCTTCTGTCTGCCCTTGTTGGCAAACCGGGCACGGTGCGTACCGAAACACAGTCCATTCAGCGTATTGCAGAATGAAGACACGCGAGGAAATACCATGATTCTTGGTGATTTTGCCCTCTATGAAGGTTTCGAAACTTTGACTTGTTACATGTTTCTGAACATCGCATAGTGTTCATCTTTGCATGTTGTTGACGGCGATTGGTCTCGCGGACCGAACGCCCGCGATGGTGGGGCTCAACATGATGCCCCGGAGCTACGTCAACACTGGGAATGTTGTAAATGAATTTGTTGATTCTCGGGGACAGAACATCAGCGGGCATTCGGGTTTGCATTCGTACCGTGAGGCAAGTAGCCTCCGCAGTCCGCCGAAGAAGACGCCCGTAGTCTGGAATCACTGTAACCCCTTGAAGGGTAAGTCTTTAGGGTTGTTTCGGGCGCGATTGAGCCTCTCGCAACTTACGCCGCCGGCTCCTCAAATGTTGAGTTGTCCGCAGAAGTTGCTCGATCGAGGAAGAGACCTCGGCCGCTGTGCAACTTTTGACCTGGAAGTAATCAAGAAGAAGCAATCAGATGAGCAGTCACGAAAAAGATGAATCCGGTTCCGACGATCTTGCTGAAAAGCTGTTTGGTATCGATGTCAACAAGACGGAAGATGACACAAACGTTGGCAGCGAGCTGTTGTTCGACGACTACGACGACACGTCTTCGATGGACAGTCTGTTGGGTATCAGTGCAAACGATGAGGCAGACGAAAGTGTTGACGATGATGACGTCGATTTTGATTCGCCAGAGAACGAGGAGCCCGAATACGAGGCCGAGGCCTATGCTGACGAAGTCGACGACGACCTGATTCTTTTTTCCGAAGACGAAGACGAGGACGAAGACGAAGAACCAGAGAACGTCGACGATGATGACGATGTCACGTTTGGGGCCGCCGCTGACGCGACTTTTGATGATGATGATGATGTGACGTTTGCTGATGACGAAGTGGAAGAGCTGGAATCGGTCGACGACGACGACGACGACGACGACGACGATTTGACGTTTGAGGATGATGACCTGGTCTTCAGTGAAGTGGACGAAGAAGAGGAAGAAGAGGAAGAAGAGGAAGAAGAGGAAGAAGAGGAAGAGCCTGTGCT
>Ga0315331_10002821_pt1 | contig 13101 bp, 12 predicted proteins | sample M160m34915metaG_FD_203456 | JGI IMG/M metagenome (GOLD analysis project Ga0315331, IMG submission 203456) | Ammonia-oxidizing marine archaeal communities from Monterey Bay, California, United States - M1 60m 34915 | ecosystem: Environmental > Aquatic > Marine > Intertidal zone | place: USA...
CCGGCCACCCACGGGATGATCCTTATGGGTGGCCGGGCGGGGGAGCGGGCTGGAACGGAATTCGTTAACGCGTCATTACGGTGAAACGGGCGTCGCCATCGGCGATAATCTGGGCCGGCAGGTTTTCCTCCCATTCCAGATAGGCGCGCGCAGCGTCATCGCCGCCTATATGGCGCCTCGATACCCAGAACAAATAGTCTATGCAATCTTCATCGGGCGGGTTGTCGGGCGAGGTCTCGGTCGGCAGTCCGGCAGCAAGCCAGGCCTCCCGCCCACCGGTCAGTATCGATACCGGGGTATCCACCACCTCGATCAGATCGATTGCGGCAAGACGGGCACGGGTTTCATGCTGGGAATAAAGCACAACCTGTACCCCCGCCGGCACCTGCAGACGGTCGATCTTTGCCCGCGGGCACCAGACCGCGCCGGGGATATGCCCGTCGCGGTAATCCATCGAATGATCGACATCGACGATCAGCACCGATCCGGCAGCACTCGCCCGCGACAGGCCGTCGGCGGTGATCGCGGCAAGCTCCGCGGCGCCGGCACCGGACGTGGCCGGCATTCCCTTTTCGGAGGCTTCGCCATCCGCGAGGCCGCCGTCGAGCACATAGACGTCCCAGCCCATCTGTTTGAGCCAGTGCGCGGTGATCGCGGCACGGGCGCCGGGTGCGGTATCGACGAGGACGACGCGGGCGCCCCACACGCCGCACCATTCATCGGTCGCCTGGACAAGTTGGCCGCCCGGCGCATGAACCGATCCCGGCAGGTGCCCGGCTCCGAATTCCTCGACCGCGCGCACGTCGAGCACGAACAGGGTGCGGCTGTCATCGCCCTGCCACGTTGCCAGGGTCGGCCGGTCCACTGCGGACAGATCGAAGCTTTTCATCAGATCGGCGGCATATTCCGCTGCCTTGGCCGCGCCGTCGGCGGTCAGGCTGTCGGGATAGCGCAGCGACGAGCCGTTATCGAGCTCGAGCCCTGCCAGCGTCCAACCCATGGTGCCGGCCTTGAGAGCGACCACCTTGTTGGGCAATCCGGCATTGATCAGCGCCTGGGCACCGATGATCGACCGGGTACGCCCGGCACAGTTCACCACCACCGTGGTCTCGGGGCTTGGCGCGAGGTCGTGAATACGGTAGACCATCTCGGCGTTGGGCACGCTGATCCCGCCGGGGATCGACATTCGGTTGTGTTCCGCCGGAGTGCGGCCATCGACGATCACCATGTCCTCGCCGCGCTCAATCATGGCGTTCAGCTCTTCCGCCGGGATGCGCGGCGTATCGGCATCGTGTTCGACAACCTCGCCAAACGCCTTGGACGGCACGTTGACGCCCTGGAACACCTCGAACCCGGCATCCGCCCAAGCGGCGTTCCCGCCGTCGAGGATCGAGATATCGATGTAGCCCATGCCGGCCAGCCGTCGCGCCGCCTTTTGCGCGGTGCCGTCGCCCGCATCGATCAAAACCACCGGCGCCGACCGGCGCGGCACCAGCAGCGGTGCGCGCATTTCCAGCAGGCTGTATGGGCACGGGACGGCATGCAGCATGTGATCGGCGCCGAACTGCCCGGCTTCGCGCACATCGAGCAGTGCCAGCTCGGTGCCGTCTTTGCCGACGGCACGGATCATCGATTTCAGGGTCGGGGCGTCGATAAGGGCGTTCATGGCAATCCTCGGGCGATCCTTCGACGGACCGGTAAAAAAGGGCCGCTATAGGTGCCATTTGGACCGCGCGAAGGCAAGGTTTGAGGGGCGATGGGCGATTCGGTGCTGTGCCGGTCACATTGTATCAAAAACGGACAATTTCCATGATTCCCATCACCCGCATCGGCAAGTCGCGCCTGTCGAACACCCGGAGCCGGTCCATCGTCCATCAGGGCGTCGTCACCACGGTCGCGGTCCCCGCGGAAATCCCCGCTTCGCTTTACGAACAGGCGAAAGACGCGCTCAGCGTGCTCGACCGCAACCTGATCGAGGCAGGGAGCGATAAATCGCGCATCCTGAGGGCGATGATCTATATCCCCGATATCGAGGCCAAACCCGATTTCAACCGGGCATGGGACGAATGGGTCGACCGCGATAACCTGCCGCTCCGCGCCTGCGTCGGCGCCGATCTCGAAGGCGAATTCCTGGTCGAACTGATTGTGACGGCGGCGGTGGAGGGATAGGCGGAACGCCGCCTAGGTCAGCCACCGCTCCAGATTCTCCGCCACAAACGCATCGTCGTTCATTTCGGGATACCCCGCATGCACGCGGTCAAGCTCTTCGGCCTGGCCGGGGCTAAGCACTTCGTCGGGGTTCAGGCACCACGTGCCTTCGAGCAGACCCTGGCGGCGGAGGATTTCGTGGCAACCGGGGATACAGCCGGCGAAATCGTGCTCGACGTCGAACACCGCGCGATTGCAGTCGGTGATCTTTGAATTCAGTGCCAGCAGATCGGCGTTGATCGTGCCGGTGTCGATGGCGGCGTGGATGTGGGCAAGTTGCTCAACCGCGCGTCTCGTCCACACTGACCAGTGGCCGAGGAGCCCGCCGCGGATGCGGACACGGATCTCTTCCCCGCCCCGCAGCGATGTATACGGCTCGAGCAGATCAAGCACGATATGATCGTCATTGCCGGTATAGACCGCGACCCGGTCCTCGGCCCTCGCCTCGACCACGCCCCGGATCACATCGAGCGTGCGGTAGCGATTGAACGGCGCGGTTTTAACGGCGACCACGTTGTCAATTTCGGCAAACCGTTTCCAGAACCCGACCGAGAGGTGGATGCCGCCGACCGCCGGTTGTAGGTAGAACCCGACGAGCGGAATTTCGGCCGCCACGGCGGTGCAGTGCGCGATCAGTTCGTCGTCCGACGCGCCTTTCATGGCCGCCAGGCTGAGCAATCCGGCGTGATAGCCGATAGCAACGGCGGTTTTCGCCTCCGCGACTGCCTGAGCGGTGCCACCGGCGAGCCCGGCAATCATGATCAGCGGATCGGTTGCCCAGTCCTGCGCGGTTTCCATCGCGCATTCGAGGACCGGTTCGTACAATCCGACATCGCGGATCTCGAACTGCGTTGCGTGCACGCCGACCGCCAGACCGCCTGACCCCGCATCGATGTAATACCGCGCCAGCGCGCGTTGGCGGACCGGGTTGAACGCACGCCCCGCATCCAGCGCCAACGGATGGGCTGGGATAACCGTACCGGCGAACAGCAGATCAGTGATATCGGATGGAAGGTCTGCGCGGTGCAGCGCCATAGTCGCAATTCCTCGCTCGCTTTATTGACGGGGCTTGCGCCGCCTCTCTACAGTCGGTTGAGAAAATCAGACGAAACAACCCGGGTCAACTGACAGCATGGCAAACACTTCCCAAGACGCTTTCCCCTCCGGTTTCGATGATGTCGAGGCGCTCGAAGACTATATGTCGGCCCCCGACCAGGTGCTGATCGACGATATGGCTGAGCTTGACGGCGATATCATCGTGCTCGGGGTCGGCGGCAAGATGGGCCCCACCCTGGCGCGCATGGCGAAACGCGCTACCCCGGACAAGAACGTCATCGGCGTCGCACGGTTCAGCGAGGCCGATCTGGAAAAAAAGCTGAATGCCTGGGATATCGAGACCATCCGCTGCGACCTGCTGAACCGCGACGATGTCGAGACCCTGCCGAAATGCAAAAACGTCGTCTTTATGGCAGGGCGGAAATTCGGATCCAGCGGCAGTCCGAACCTGACCTGGGCGATGAACGTTCAAGTCCCGGCAATCGTCGCCGAAGCCTATCGCGACAGCCGTATCGTCGCGTTCTCCACGGGCAATGTATATCCGATGGTCGATGTCGACGGCCCTTACGTCACCGAGCAGACCGAATCCGGCGCTATCGGCGAATACGCGCAATCCTGTCTCGGGCGGGAGCGGATGTTCGAATATTTTTCCGACAAGTACGGCACGACAGGGCGGTCCATCCGGCTGAATTATGCCATCGATATGCGATACGGCGTGTTGTGGGATATCGGCGCCAAAGTCTTCGCCGGCGACGTTATCGACCTTACTGCCGGTCACGCCAACGTGATCTGGCAGGGCGAAGCGAACAGCCGGATCCTGCGGTGCCTGCGCCATTGCACCGCGCCTGTGAGCCCGATCAACATCACCGGGCCGGCCGTCGCCGTGCGCGACGTCGCCGCCACGTTCGGCAAACTGTTCGGCAAGGATCCGATCTTCGCGGGCACCGAAGACACAAAGGGCTGGCTGGTCGATGCATCCTATTCGGACGAATTGCTCGGGCCGCTCCAGGTCCCGGTCGATGTGATGATCGGCTGGCTTGCCGACTGGATCGCCAACGGCCGCGAAAATCTGAACAAGCCGACGGCCTTCGACAGCCGCGACGGTTCGTTTTGAGCGCCTCGATGGACCAGGCGGAACTCAGCCGGCACGAACTCTCGATCACGGATTCCGGACGCGGGTATCTGTTATCGACGGAGATCGGCTGGAATCAGACCGAGGTCGACTGGTCCTACATGCTGGCCAACGGCCCCGGTCTGGGATTGACGGAAACCAACGGCAAACTCGTCGCCTCCGCCATTGCTTTGCCCTATGGCGGGTTCGGCTGGGTGTGCATGGTCCTGGTCGCCCCCGACTGGCGGCGCAAAGGCCTCGCCACCACGTTGATGAACGGGGTGATCGAACGGCTCCAGGCGGACGGGATCGTCCCCGGCCTCGACGCAACGCCGGATGGGCGCGAGGTATACCGCCAAATCGGCTTTATGGATGTGTACGGGCTCGAACGACTCATCGCCGAACAGGCCGACATCGCGGCAGTAGCGCCGGAGGCAACGGAGCTGCGCACGCTCTCGGAAGATGAAATGGACGCGGTAGCGGCCTTCGATGCGCCGATCTTCGCGGGCGACCGGGCGGCATTGCTGCGTCATCTGCGGTCGCGCGAGCCGGCGCGGGCAACAGGGGCGTGGGAAAACGGAAAGCTTACCGGCTATGTCCTCGCCCGCGACGGCAGAACCTGGACACAGATCGGCCCGGTTGTTGCGGCGAATTCTGAGACGGCAATGGCGCTGGTCGCCACCGCGGCGCAGGGCGGCGCCGGTCCGGACGGCATCCTGATCGATGTGATGGATTACCAGGACGATATGGTGGGCTGGCTCAAAGCCGGCGGGTTCGAATTCCAACGGCCCTATATCCGGATGCTGCACGGCACCGGCCGGCCGGTCGACCGCAAGGAACATGTGTTTTCGCCTGCAGGCCCGGAACTGGGCTGAGAATTTTCGGCTCAAAAAAGGAGGAGACCGGTTTCCCAGTCCGCTCCCGATGGCGGACGCGCCGTAGATTGAAGCCTTACGACTACTCGAGACTACTCCTGGCTCCGCGGCGACGTGTGATCTAACGGCACCACCATCTCTGTGACGGGACCAACCCAAAGGGATTTCAACGTGAAACCCGACCCTCGAATTGCTACCCGACAACTCATACTCGTTACTCTTACGCGTCGTACTCTGGACCGCGGCTCGATCGTCCTACTCGATGCTCTCATCGACGATTGAGCCTTTTGTGCAGCATTTCTGGGCGCTGATCGGCGACGCCGAAACACAGACCAATTCTCCGATCTGACGGCTGGTTATCCCGTCACGCCAGGCGCCCCATACGATCTAATCGAACGACCCCTCCCCAAACCCCCTCCAAATGAACTATCCTCCCCCTACATATCAGGGGGAGTTTTTTTATGGCCATCAGAGTAACGGTGACTGCGGCGGATGGACATTCGTTTGACGCCTGGCGGGCAGACCCGGCGGGACCGCCAAAAGGCGGCGTTATCTTCCTGCAGGCGATCTACGGCCTGACGTCGCATCTCGGCGATGTCTGCGATCAATTTGCCGCGGACGGCTTTGCCGCGATTGCGCCGGCGCTCTATGACCGTGCCGCGCCCAACACGGTCTTTCCCTACGACCACGACGGTATGCTCGGGGGAATGGCGTTTCGCGAAAATCTGGCCGAATCCACTGTGCTTGCCGACGTATCCGCCTGTGCCGACGCGTTGCGGCCGACCGCGGGCAAGATCGCAATTTCCGGGTTTTGCACGGGCGGCACATGGGCCTTCATCTCCGCGTCGGAACTCCATCTCGACGCCGCGGTCATTTTTTACGGCACCGACGTGCACGATCACCTGGACCGGACGCTGAACTGTCCGACCCTGATGCATTACGGCGACGTCGACCACATTCTGCCGATCGAGACGATCCGCAAGATCGAAGCGACCTACCCCGAAGCCGAATTCCACGTCCACCCCGGCGCCGGACACGCTTTCTACAATCCGGAACAGGCGAACCATCATGCAGATGCGGCAAGCTTCGCGCACGAACGGTCGGTCGCCTTCCTGAACCGCCAGTTCGACGAGACTTGACCCGCCGCGTCCGCCTCGTCGTCGCATCGCTCGAGACGGATGACGGCCTGCGCTGCGTTGATATCGTCCGCAGGCCCGACGGTCTCTATTTCTGGGATGAATGGCGACGCGACCCCGAGGATCCGTCCGGATGGCACAGCGCGGGCCGACACAGCACCGCGCAGCTCGGGACCGAAGAAGATGCCCGGCGCGACGCCGCCCGCGTCGTCGAATGGCTGGATATCGGCTAGGGCGCGGGCTTCTCTCGCTTTTGCGCTTCCATGCGGGCGATAAAGCTGGTGCAGCCGACGATGATGACCGCCCCTGCAATCGTCCAGATATCGGGAAACTCCCCGAAGATCAGAAGCCCGAACCCGGCGGCGAAGATCAGGCGGACATATTCCGTCGGCCCGATCACGCTCGCCTCGCCTACCGCAAACCCACGGATAAAGCCGATCATGCCAATAGCGGTCAGGAGGCCGATGGCCAATGCCATTAGCCACGACACCAGATCGGGCGGCGTCTGCCACAACAGAATAGTCGGTGGCAGAAATACCACTACGCCGCCGGCCTGATAGTAAAACAGAATGCGGTTCGGCGGCTCGGTGGTCGACATTCTGCGGATCATCACATTGGCGACCGCGAAGGTGCACGCCGCCCCGATGGCGACCAGCGCGATAGGATCGATATCGCCGCCCGGCCGCACCATGATGATAACCCCCACAAAACCGGCGAGCGTCGCGGTCCAGCGGCCGCCGCTGACCACCTCTCGGAGTACGATGACCGCAACAATGGTGGTGAACAATATCCGCGAAAACGCCAGTGCCGTTGCATCCGCCAGCGGCAGGTAGACAACCGACGTATAGACCCCGACCTGGGCGATACACGCCAGGATAAGCCGCGCACCGTGAATGCCCGGCCGCGACGTTTTGAGACCCGATACGCCCATCCGCATAAAAACCGGCGCCATGATCAGCAGCCCGATCCCGTAGCGGAAAAACGCCATCTGGAACGGTGACATCGACTCGCCCAGCGATTTCACCAGCAGATCGTTGATCGAAAAGGCGAGGCTGCCCATCAGCAGCCACAGGATGCCGCGTACATTGGGCGGCAGTTGCAGCCAGCGGGATGTGACGGCTTGGAACAGGGAATAATGCCTCGTTAAAATGCGCAACACGATCTGCGCCCAATGACGGACTATGTCAACGCGCAGGGGACCATGTCATGATCTCTAGGTGTTTTTCCAAATGAGGGAGCAAAGAAAATAATGAACAATCTCTCAAAGAAGCATACTTAAAATAGGCTTGGCGACGAAGGTCGGTGTAGCACCGGCAAGCGCCGATTCCGTGTAGGATTTTTTATGAGGGTAAAATCGTCATCCTGATTTCGGGCGGCAGCGCCGGTGGCGGCTTCTCGACGGTCGCCCGCGTGTGAGGGGTTCACTGGTCCCACCATATCCCCGGAAACCCTAAAGTGATCGTCGATGCAAAGCCCGGCGCGGGGGGGTGCGAAAATGATAAGCTATATGGCGAATCCCGCCAAGAAAGACAGCACCGAAATCGGCGCCGCCCTGCCCATCACCGTCAACGCGCCGCTGCTACGTAAAGTAAAATTCAATCCGGCCAAGTTTGCGCGGCTCGGCTCCGTCACCCCGATGACCGAGGTCAGCACCGTCTGGCATACGTCGCCGGCGAAATCGCTGGAGCAGGCAAAAAAGGTCGAGGTCGTCATGGCGACGTCGAGCAAGCTGTCCTCCGCCTACTTGATTCCGGCCTTTATGAATGCGGTTATCGGCACGAAATTCAAGATCGTCCCCGGTTACCGCGGTGGCGGGCCGATGAACAAGGCCATGGAATCCGGTGAAGTGAACGGTCGCGGCAGTTTCTATAACAGCTACCTGACCTCCAAACCGCACTGGATCAAAGGCAAGAAAATCTTTCAGCTCGTCCGGGTCGGACCGAGCGTTCCGTCGCTGAAGGGCGTGCCGAATATGCGGGATCTGGTAAAGACCGATGCACAACGCCGGATGGTCGATTTCATGGAATCGCCGGCCTATGTCGGTCATGGCTTTTTCGCACCGCCTGGCACCCCAGCGGACCGGGTTGCAGCCCTGCGTACATCCTTCTGGAAAGCGGTAAACGATCCCGCCTTCCGGGCCGATGCCAAATCGAAGCGCGTCGTCGTCAATCCACTGCGCGCCAAAAGGGTCCAATCGGTCGTCAACCGCGCGATGGCCACGCCCAAGCCCATTCTTGCTGAATTCCGCAAGATGGTGAAGCTGGGCAAACCTAAATCGAAAAAAAAGTAGACCAAAACCGGGCCGGAGCCCCCAATCTCCGGCCCGAATTATTTCCAGCCTCGCGGAAATGCCTGCAATTCGCTGATTTGCTTAGGAATCTACGCAATTGAGATTTTGGCCAAAACCTGCTGTTATCCGGTATACGAAACGAAACACAATCGACCGGGTGCAAATGCCCGGCACTTATTAGGGAGAAAACATGAAAACCACCTTTATCACAGCCGCCGCAATCGCATCGGCACTTGCTTTGACCGCGGGTGCCGTGTCGGCACAATCGGCCAAGGAATTCTACAAAGGCAAATCGGTCGAGATTTATATTGGTTATGGCCTGGGCGGAACCTACGGCAAAAGTGCCACAATTATGGGCGAACATCTAAGACCCCGGATTGGCGCGGATACGGTGATCGTAAAATCGATGCCCGGCGCTGGCGGGCTGAAGATGACAAACTACTACGCCAATGTCGCAAAGAAGGACGGCACAGCGATCATGCTGCCGCCCGATACACTGGCCATCACTCAGATGCTGAAGCCAAAAAAAGCCAAGTATGACGTGCGAAACTTCACATGGCTCGGGGCTTCGGTTCGTAGTAACTCGCTCTCGGCGGTTCGTGCGGATTCCAACGTCAAGAGTTGGACAGACCTTAAGTCTAAGGGAGTGCCGTTTGCCTGCTCCGGTCTCGGTTCGCAGACATGCCAAATCCCAGCTCTGATAAACGGTCTGCTTGGCACAAAAATCAAGATTGTCAGAGGCTATAAGGGCTCCAAAAAAATGTTGCTCGCGATGGAACAGGGTGAAGCCGCGGGCATCAACCTAACTTGGTTGGCCTATAAGACAAACCGCCAGGAATGGTTCCAGAAAGGCTTTGCCATTCCCATCATCCAGATGGGCCCCACCAAGGATCCGGAATTGCAAGATGTTCCAAACCTGAAAGACCTGGTCTCAGCAAAGGACAGGCCGATCGTGAACTTTATGTCATCGCTGATTGCCATCGGCCGCAGCCTAGCTGTTCACAAGAATACTCCAGCCGATCGAACCGCATTCTTAAAGTCCGCATTCGTCGATATGGCTAAGGATCCCATATTCATCGCCGACATGAAGAAGAGAAAGCTTCAGGTCACATACACCAGCGCTGACGACATCCATAAGATCGTCAATGAAAGCGTGAGCATGTCGTCCGATGTCATCAACCGGACCAACAAGATTCTGTTCGGCGGCGCTTCCTGAGCCTCTGACGATCTGATACGACAAACACCCCGGCTTAACGCCGGGGTGTTTTTTTTCATGGAGAGAGTTTTGACCAACGTGGCCCGCGATATCGGTAATGTCACCGTTCTCAGCACCTGTCAGATGCTGTTCGGTACCGGGCGCGGCCTGTTCATGATAACGGCGCCGGCGGTGGCGCTGCTGCCCGGGTTTGCACCGCATCTGGCACTGGCGACGTTACCTGCAGCAACCGTCGTCATCGGCACGGCCTTATCAGCGTGGATCGCTTCCATGATCACCCGCCGAACTGGCCGCCGCGTCGGTTTTCTGATCGGCACGGTTCTGGCAACGATCAGCGGGGCGCTGTGTTTTGCATCGGTCAACTACGGAAACTTCTGGTTACTGGCTCTGGGTGGCCTCGTATTCGGTTTTTTTGCCGGGTTCGCCCAGTTGTACCGTTTCGCAGCCGCGGACGGGATCACCGAAAGATTCCGAAGTATCGCCATTTCCCTTGTCCTTGCGGGCGGGGTGTTCTCTGGCTTTGTGGGCGCAGGTCTCGCCGTCTGGGGCGAGAATATGGTCCCAGCGGAATGGTATGCCGGCGATACGCAGAAGTTCGGCGGCACATTCCTATTCCTGATCGGCACGGCGCTTTTGGCGTCGCTGGCGCTAATGTTCCTCCGCATCCCCAATCTGACTAAAACCCAGCTTGACGGCCCGCAACGCCCGATGCTGGAAATCATGAAACAGCCCGTCTTTATCGCGGCCGCTGTTTCCGCAACCGTGGCGCAATGCGTGATGAATTTTCTGATGACCGCCACGCCGGTCGCTATGATTCATATCTGCGGGCACAGCTTCGATTCCATGGCCGGCGTGATCGCTTCCCACACGTTCGCCATGTTCGCCCCCGGTGTCTTTACCGGATTCCTGATCAGAAAGTTCGGCGAAGTGAAGATCATCATGATCGGTCTGCTGCTCGAGGCCGCCTGTATCGGTGTTGCGCTGTCGGGCATCGAGGTGTTCGATTTCTGGCTGTCGATGTTCCTTCTGGGTGTCGGTTGGAACTTCACCTTCACCGCGGCCACCAGCCTCATGACCACCGCCTATACGCCGGCAGAACGCGCCAAGACACAGGGCATGATGAACCAGATCATCTATACGGTAGTCGCCATCGGCGCTCTGTCGTCCGGCGCCTTAATACACTTTTTCGGCTGGGATTGGGTAAACATAGGCGCATTACCGCTGCTTGTCATCGCTGTCAGCGTTACAATTTGGTACTTCCTTAGAGAGAAAACGCTATTGCAAAAAGCTGAGCAATTGCACTAAAGAAATTTCCTTTGGCTTGCGTCTAGAATAAAAATGCGAGACGATCATCTCGACTTAAAAAATCAACTGAAAAGCAGGGAGTTCAATCATGAAGATTTACGCCGTTTCCGCGGTTGCAGCAGTTGCGCTAAGCAGCGTTCTCGCAATCCCCGTAGCACAGGCAGCAGAAGTTACACTCAAAGGTATATCGGGATGGCCAAAGAGTTTCCCGATGGTAGCAAAAGATTTTTTGCCGTTCATTGAAGAAGCGAACAAACGCGGCAAAGGCCACTTTAAAATCAAATGGACCGGTGGCTCCGAACTCGGAAAACCAGCAGCGCAAGCAAAAGGTTTTAAATCGGGCGTGTATGACGTGATGTACACTGCCGGTAGCTACCTTCAGGGCTCCATCCCGGAAATTGATGCCCTTTCTGCCCAAACAATTAAGCCATGGGATGCGCGGAAGAGCGGTGGAATGGCTGTTCTGAACAAAGCTGTGAGCAAACGGTTGAACGGCATCATACTTGCCCATACCGCCTCAAGCGTTCAATTCCAGTTATACCTGAGAAAAAAACCTAAGATTGGTCCCGATGGAGTGATTTCGCTTAAAGGCTTTAAAATGCGCAGCGTTCCAATTTATGACGGTTTTCTAAAAACCCTTGGCGCGACAACTATGACGGTGCACGTTCCGGAAATTTACGAGGCCCTCCAGAGGGGCGTTGTGGACGGCTTTCCTTTCCCAAATCTATGGACGCGGAAGTTTAAATGGAACAAATTTGTAACTCACACGGTTCACCCCTCATTTTATCAGATCGAAGCGTGTAGCTTTATCAGCAATAAAGCGCTCGGTAAGCTAAGCCCTGAAGGCAGAAAGATTATGCTGAAGGTAGGGGAAGACTGGGAACGAAAATCTGCAGCAATCTGGGCCCCGCTGGTGGCAAAAGAGAGAGAAATATATAAGAAGGGCGGCGCTAAGGAAATCGTAATGTCGGGCGCGGCAGCAAAGAAATATATTTCTATGGCTAATGGCACGCCCGTTGCGCGCCTCAAAAAACTCAATTCACCTGAAGCAAAAGAGCTGAGTAGACTTTTCCACGGCCAATAGGCCAAGGTTAAAAAGGGGCGCCCCGATCTTTTAAAGATGCCGGGGCGCCCCATTACTCTCTATTGACATGAACTTAATTATCAACGCCTACAACAAACTGATTTTAGGCTTAGCCGTAATCGGTGGGATGTTGCTCGCGTTAATATTCGTGGGCATTATTTGCGACGTCACAATGAGGACGATAGGGTTTAATTCCCTGCAGTGGTACAGCGCCGTAGCGGAATACAGTCTCTTTTTCTGCACAATGTTTGGCGCTCCGTATCTAGTTCGTCATAAAGGACATGTCGTGGTAGAGTCTTTGAGGCTTGCAATGCCCTCGACAGCGCAAAAAATCCTGGAAAAGATAGTTTATGTTGTTTGCATTATACTGTCTCTACTCTTTGTCTACTACGGAGCGGTTGAGACAATAGATGCGATAAAAACCGGCGAACAGGATCTTCGCTCAATCGATATGCCCAAGTGGTTGTTAATGATACCATTTCCGATTGGGTTCTCTCTTGTCGCGATCGAGTTCTTCAGGTATCTGCTCGGTTTTGATACCTACTATTCCAACAAAGCCAGTTCCGGAGAATCCCTTTAATGGAGATACTCACGGAGTGGTATACTATCGCTGCATTTCTGGTTGGAATGATCATCGCATTGATGCTGCTTGGTCTTCCCGTCGCTTTCGCCTTTTTAACCACAAATTTAATTGGCGCAGCCATTTTTATGGGGGACGGAACTTTAACCGGTGGGCTAGATGCGATGCCCCTGCTCGTTTCCAACGCCGTTGATTCGGTGGCCATTTTCGCACTAATCCCGGTGCCTTTATTTATCATTA
>Ga0315331_10002822_pt1 | contig 13094 bp, 14 predicted proteins | sample M160m34915metaG_FD_203456 | JGI IMG/M metagenome (GOLD analysis project Ga0315331, IMG submission 203456) | Ammonia-oxidizing marine archaeal communities from Monterey Bay, California, United States - M1 60m 34915 | ecosystem: Environmental > Aquatic > Marine > Intertidal zone | place: USA...
ACGATCCGTCCGTTATGGCGCGTTACGCCCGCGCTGTGGCGTATTATCGCGACGCCCGACTGTCGGAGGCCCTGCCGGTCGTCGACAGTCTGATCGCCGACTCTCCGGATGATCCTTATTTTCACGAACTCAAGGGCCAGATCCTTTTCGAGAACGGAAAACTGGCCGACGCCCTGCCCGCCTATCAGAAATCCGTCGACCTGCAGCCCAAACAACCTTTGCTCCGGGTCGGCCTCGCCCATGTACAGCTCGAACTGAACCGACCGGATCTTATTCCCGTCGCACTCAGCAATCTGAAGCAGGCACTTCGGTATGACAGCACGATGCCCCTGTCCTGGCGTTTGGCCGCCACTGCCTACGGTCGCAGCGGTCAGCTCGGCCTGTCCGCGCTGGCGCTGGCGGAACACAATCTGCTGCTGGGACGCCACCTCGATGCCGAGGGTCAGGCCAAAAAAGCCACGCGGCTCCTGAAGGCAAACACCCCCGGCTGGCTCCGTGCACAGGATATTGCCGCCACCGCCGAACGCGCGCGCAAAAAGAAGAACAACCGCTAACCCCTGAGAATCTGCAAAATAACGGGCTTTCGGGGACTTTCAGGGTATCGTTCAAAACAATGTGACTCCCCCATCGATGATAATCGGGTAAGGATATTCAGGTTAAGCTGGTTTCTGTCATTCGCTAAGGAAGTAAGACATGTACTCCATTTCCCGCAAAATCGGCGGCTCACTCGTCGTCCCCGCGATCATCGCACTGGCCGCCATGGTAACCGCGCCGGCGATCGCCCAGACGGCCACCACAGACAAGGATGCTGTCGAGAAAATCGTTCGCGATTACATCCTCAAGAACCCGGAAATCATTGCCGAGGCCATGCAGCGCCTGCAACAGAAAAAGAAAATGGCGGAAGCGGCGGCAGACATTCAACTACTCGCTGCCAACCGTGCCGAACTGATCGACGACCAGACCTCACCGGTCGGCGGCAATGTGAAAGGCGATGTCACCGTCGTCGAATTTTTCGATTACCGCTGCGGTGTCTGCAAGCGCATTCACCCTATCGTCAACCAGCTCGTCAAATCCGACCCGAACATCCGGCGTGTCTACAAGGAATGGCCGATCCTCGGACCCAATTCGGTTCTCGCCGCCCGCGCTGCCATCGCATCGCGCAAACAGGGCAAGTATCTGTCGTTCCACAAGGTAATGATGGAAGCAAACTCGTCCTTCGGCGAAAGCGCCATTATGGCGATGGCCGAGTCCGTGGGGATAGACACCGCAAAGCTGCGCCAGGACATGCGGTCGGCCGAGACCAACGCCGTGATCCGCAAAAACTATGCGCTAGCAGAAAAGCTCAAGCTTAACGGCACACCGTCCTACGTGATCGGCGATACCCTGCTGCGCGGCGGCCGCGACCTGGAATCGCTGCGCGCTATCGTCGCCGAAGCCCGGGCAAGGAAAAAATAGCCGACTGTCTAGCCCCCAAATAACCGCGTCGACCACAAGCCCATGCGCCAGGGTCGCCGCCGACGCTATCGCCGTGAGCGCGGCATAGGTGCGAATATGCCCGACATCGTGGATCAGCCTCGGGCAATACCGACACCTGACAAGGAAACCGAGGTAATAGGCGCCCATAACCACGCCGACGACAGTCGGCGAGAACCCCTCGCCGGTCGCCCGGATCGCCAGAAGCGTTTTGTAGAGCCCGCTACCAAGAAACAGAAAGGCAGTACCCGAAAGAAGCGGGGAAACCGCGGAGATAGCGGGGGCCATTGCGAAGGTAACCTGAGAAATCGATCACTGTCGGACTCTGTTAATCCGCGGCGGCAAAATACACAATCGAGAAATATCCGACGCATGCGCGAGCGGAAAACAGACACCCCATATCACCCGGTTTGTAGTTAAGAATCCCTAAATCCTTGGCCGCTATTATTCCGCCTATTGCACGACAAATCGTCTCGCCGAAAATTCCGGCGCCATTGAATAGCAGGCATAGCAATATGCACGATACCGCTTCCGCCATCGCCGTTTCCAAGCCCGCCTCAAACGACGCGTTCGACGATCCCTATACGGCGATGGACGATATCGAGACCGGCACAAAGGGTCTCGAAGAAGATATCCAGGATGCCCCCAATGTTGCCGACCAGGTCCAGGCTATCGCCAAGCAGACCAATCTGCTGGTACTGAACGCGACGATCGAGGCCGTCCGCGCCGGCGATGCGGGCTAGGGCTTTGCCTTTGTCTCGACCGAAGTGAAGTCGCTGTCGGACGAAACCCGCAAGGCAACCGACCAGATCGGTGCGACGCTGAAGTCGCTGCATAGCAAGCTTGAACAGTTCGTCGCGCAAATCGGCGCCGCCCGGAAATCCATCGAACACGCGCGGTCACAGGCCGATTCAATTTCAGTCGCAGTCAATAACGCGCCCTATGTCGAAGCAGCCGCAGAAGTGGCTATCGAGGCGCCCGTTGCTGGACCTGCCGCATCCGCGGCGCCGGCAGCCCCCTCGGCCGCCCCACCACCGGCGACATGGAAGCCTAGGGCGAACAACTGATGCACATGATCGGCGCCGCCGTTACCGGGCTGAACGATCTCGAAGCGCTGGTCCCGATTGTCCAGCAACTCGGCGCACGGCATCGCAAATACGGCGTTCAGGTTCCCCATTATGCCGCCGTCGCCGAAGCGCTTTTGTGGACTCTCGAACAGGGACTGGGCGACGCCTTTACGCCGGACATCCGGGATGCCTGGGTAAATGTCTATACGCTGCTCGCGGAAACGATGATCGCGGCGCCTGAGGCGTAGCCGCGTCAGCCGATCCGGCGGAAGCCCGCCGGTGCCGTGTGAATGCGCGCGCAGCCATCTTCCGTAATCGCCATGCATTCGCCAGTCTGAACGCCGGCCCCGCCGTCCAGCGACGTGACGTTGGGCTGGACCACGACCAACATCCCCGCTTCCAGAACCATATCCGGTACCGGCCCCGCCGGGCGGCTGGCCGATCCGATGACGGGCGGCAGATAGCCCCCGCCATACCCGTGCACAAGATCGTCGCAGGTCGTGAACCCCGCCTGTTCGATCACCGCCGAGGCCGCCACGACGTTTTTCATATGCACGCCGGGTGCCAGCACATCGCAGATCGCGTCATAGGCGGCGGTCGCGGTGTCGTGCAGGTCGCGATAGAGCGGGCTAGGGTCGGCTTCGACCGTGAAGCTGCGCAGCACCTGGCCGGAATAGCCCCGGAACGCGCCTGAAATCTCGCAGAACACCACGTCGCCGGCGGCAATTTCGCGGGTCGACGGAATCTGGCGCGGTACACGGCAATCGGGGTCGGCCATCGACGTCGAGCCAAAGAAGTGGATGACCGTCTCGCCGCCGACCGGCACCCAGGCGCGCTCGCACAGATCGCCGAGATCGCGCTCGGTCAGCCCGGGCCGCAAATTCTCCGCGACCGCCGTCATCGCCAAGTCAGAATACCAGGCCCCGATCCGTATCCAGTCGGTTTCCTCCGCCGATTTCACCAGCCGCAATCCCGTGAAGGCCCGGTTGAGATCGACCACGGCGCCAAATGCCGCGCGCAGCTTGCCTGCCGCCGCGAGACCCAGCGGCCCGATCACGCCGATCCGCTGATTGGCGCTCGCACCGCGCGCCTGAAAATCGGCAATCACGGTCGCCATCGTATCCGGCCCGCCCCAATGGACCGCGCAGCCGGCGGCACCGGCCGTCGCCTGGGGGACATGATTGTGAAACTGGATATAAAGATTGTTCTGCGCGCCGGGTGTGACCACGAGCGCCGCTTCCGACGTGGTCGGCCAATGGGTCAGCCATGGAATACCGGTGCCGTTCCACTGTGCGCCATAGACAAGAAGGTGGCCGACACCGGCATCCGCCATCAGATCCTCGATCGCAGCCCGGCGGCGGTTCATCTCGGCATCGGAAAATCGCGGCCAGTCGGCAGCGGCCAGTGCCGCCAGCCGCACCGGCAGCGCCGGCACCGTCACACCGACACACCCATATCGGCAATAATCTCGCCCACCGCGGCAACGGCGGCGCGCATATCTTCGGGGAAAACTTGGCCGATACAGCCAATGCGAAAAGAATCAGCCTTGGTCAGTTTGCCCGGATAAATCGTAAACCCGCGGTCCTGCAGACCGGCATAGAACGCTTGGAAATCAAAAGCCGCATCCTGCGGGGTATGAAACGTGACAATAATCGGTGCCTGCAGGTTGTGCGACAGATAGGTCTGGAAACCAAGCGCGCCCATGCCGTCGACCAGGATCGCACAGTTCTCTCTATACCGCGCATTGCGCGCGGCAACGCCGCCTTCCTCTTCCAGTTGATCGAGAGCAGAATCGAGGGCCGCCACCACATGGGTTGGCGGGGTAAACCGCCATTCGCCGGACTTGTCGAACCCCGCCGCCTGCGCATACAGGTCGAGCACCATGGACGGCGCGTTTCCCGCCGACGCCGCCAGAACATCATTACTCGCGATGGCAAAGGCAAGACCGGGCACACCTTCGAGGCACTTGTTCGACGATGAAATCACCACGTCCACCGGCGTTTCGTTGACGTCGATCGGGATTGCGCCGAACGAGCTCATGGCGTCGACCATCAGCGACCGGTCCGCCGCCGCGACGACGCGGGCCACCTCCGCCAGTGGATTGAGAATGCCCGACGTGGTTTCGCAATGGACCATTACCACATGGCCGATGGTGTCATCCGCGGCCAGTCGCTGCGCGACCTCGGCCGGGTCCGGCGGGGTATCTTCGCCGGTCTCGTAAATTTCGACCTTGCGGCCGAGGATTTCGCAGATCGACGCAATGCGGTGGCAATAGGCACCGTTCGCCAGCACCAGCACATGCCCGCCGGGCGGCACGAACGTCGCCATCGCGGCTTCGAGGCCGTAGGTACCGCTGCCCTGCAACAACACGCAGCTATGGGTATCGGCGCCGCCTGCGATATCGGCGATCCGTGTGCGAATCCGGCGGGTCAGTTCTATAAACGCCGGATCGCGGGAACCCCAGTCGCGCTGCATGGCCTGGCGTGTCGCCGCCGATGTCGTCAGCGGCCCGGGGGTCAGAAGAAGTTGTTCTCGAACTGTCATGCACCCTGTTTAGAACAATTTGGCGCAATTGCGCAGCCCTCTTGATCGATTATCGGACGCCTCTCAAAGTGGGCGTCGTCCCACTATTGCCAAAAAACAAAATGTTGGGATAAATTAACTGGAAAATTACTCACGGACGATTTCCCATGACTGAACATGCCGATCTAATTACCCGTATCGAAACCTATTGCCGCCGGGTCGAAATCGCCGAATCCACGTTCGGGCGCCGCGCGGTGAATGACGGCAAATTCGTCGGTCGGCTGCGGGACGGCAAACGGGTAACCACGCGGACAATCTCGAGGGTCGAAAAATTTCTCGACGCAAACCAGCCGAGGGCTAACGATACCGTCACCTACGACCCGCGGATGACGCTGAAAAAGCCGGATCCGGTGGACCCGGCAGCGGCGAGCGTCACTCGCGACGCCGATACGGCTGGCCATTTCAGATTTTACGACAATCGCCAGAAATACCTGCTTTTCGTCAATACATGTTCCGAGAAATGGGCGGTCGCCGACCGGGTCGGCCAGGAACTGACCCGCCTCCAGGTACGCCCGCCTGCCCTACGGCTGTTCGACGCCGGCATGGGGGACGGGACGGTCCTGACCCGCGTCATGCGCCACATGCACAAGCTCTATCCCACTGTTCCGTTCTACGTCATCGGCAAGGAAATCAGTCTCGAAGACGTGCGCCTGACCATGGAAAAGCTGCCCGACCGGTTCAACGAACACCCGGCGATGGTCGTCGTGATCACCAATATGTTCTATGCGGAAGCCCCGTCGCTGATGCCGCGGGCGCCGGAAAACGCCGCGCGGCTAAACTGGCAGGAGGTCGCGCTCGAGGGGAACTCGGCCCACGAATTCGAAGAACAGATAGCCGCGCTCGAGCCAGATATCGCCGATGGCTGGCAGGTCCGCACCAGCGAAAAGACGGGCAATCCGCTCTATGTACGGCCCTCGGTGATGATCCTGTATCGCGGCGACCACAAGATGCTGCTCGACAACATCATCCCGCGCCCCGGGCTTGCGCTGAACGACTACAACCTGGTCATCGCGTCGCAGCCGTTCCGGCTGCGCGCCTCGCTCGACCTAAAGGTCAAACGTGTCCTCGCGCCGTTGGCCCGCGCCCTGGCGCCGGGCGGGCGCATGTTGACCATCCATTCCCACGGCAACGATCCCGGCCTCGATATCATTCAGCGGGTCTGGCCGGACGAAAACCCGTTCCACCATAACCGGCAGACCTTGCTGCAGGCCCTGAAGAAGGAACTCGGCCGCGACGGGCGCGACCTGAACTTTACCGCCGCTGCCGATAAACGCGCGTTGTTCCGTTACGTGATGCACACCCTGCCGACGGAAATCGGCTCTTCCATCGGGACATCGACGCTGATGGCGGCGTGGAACGCGGCGGTCTATGTCTCCCAGATCGAGGACGACCGGCTGGAAGAAGCGATGTCCGATAACAGATATCTCGAGGCCACCAGCGACGTGCTGCGCGAATATAACGGGCTCTGGTTCAACGACGAATCCTTCGTCGTTTCGCGGCGCCGGGACTAGGGAGAGACCGATGAGCAACCTGTCCAACGCCATCGCTGCCGGCCGCTTCGCGATCACCGCAGAAATCACCCCGCCACTATCGGCAGATCCCACCTATCTGCTGAACAAAGCATCGGTCCTGAAAGGCTATGTCGATGCCGCGAACGTCACCGACGGCGCCAGCGCGCGGGCCCATATGTCGAGCGTATGCGCGGCCTCGCTGCTGTTACAGAACGGCATCGAGCCGGTACTGCAGTTCACCTGCCGCGACCGCAACCGCATCGCCCTGCAATCCGACCTGCTGGGCGGGGCCGCCATGGGGATCGAGAACCTGCTGATCCTACGCGGCGACGATCCGTCCGCCGGCGACCAACCCGATGCCAAGCCGGTCTTTGACTATGAAAGCCGCGATCTGATGGACTGTGCGCGGCAGATGCGCGATGACGGCACGCTGCCCTCGGGCCGAGAAATCAAATCACCGCCCAAACTGTTTATAGGCGGTGCCGACACGCCGATGGACCCGGCCGACGAACGCTGGACACCGGACGGGCTGCTGGCCAAGATCGAGGCGGGCGCCGGGTTTTTCCAGACCCAGTTCTGCTTCGACGTCGACGTGGTGCGCAAATACGCCGCCGGACTGGTCGACCACGGCATATCGGAGCGCGTCGGGGTGCTGATCGGCATCGGCCCGCTGGCATCGGCTAAATCGGCGCGCTGGATGCGCGAAAACCTGTGGGGCACGACCATCCCCGACGCACTGATCGACCGTCTCGACGCGGCGGAAGACTCGAAAGCCGAAGGCACCGCCATCTGCGCCGAACTGATCGCCGCATTCGCCGACATAAAAGGCATAGCAGGTGTGCATCTGATGGCGCCGCTTGGTGTTGACGCCGTACCGCTCGCCATTCAACAATCCGGTGTTCGCGCCTAACCCCGAAGGGAAATTTCCATGTCAGCCAAACCGTTTTTCCACGCCGATCAGGTCGGCAGCCTGCTGCGCCCGCAAAACCTGCTGGAAGCCCGGCTCGACTGGAAGGCGGGAAAGATATCCCGCGCCGATCTTCGTAAAATCGAAGACGCGGCCATCGCCGATGTCGTGAAAATGCAGGAGGACCTTGGCCTCGAAGTGGTCACCGACGGCGAATTCCGGCGCGAGAACTGGTGGATCGATTTCATCGAAGCCATCGACGGAATCGAGATCAGCGCTCCGGATGACGATTCCGCATTCCGCCAGAACCCGGAACATGGCGGCACTTACGTGCCGAAAAACGTGCTGACCACGGGCAAGCTCGGCGGCGGCACGATTTCCATCGCGGATTTCGACTACCTGAATTCATGCACCTCTAATACAGCAAAGGTGATGATCCCGTCCCCCAGCCGGATTCACTTTCATGGCGGGCGCAAGGCTGTCAGCGAGGACATCTATCCGTCGATGGACGATTTCTGGTCCGATATAGCGGCACTCTATCAGGCGGAAATCGCCGCCCTGGAAGACCATGGCTGCCGCTATATCCAGATCGACGATCCGGTCCTGACCTATTTCCTCGACGAGCGGCTGCGCGGTAATGCCGCCGATATCGGGGAAGACCCGGATAAGCTGCTCGGCCTGTATGGCGATGTCATCAATGACTGCATCTCGAAACGCCGGGACGATACGTGCATTTCCATCCATCTGTGCCGCGGCAATGCGCAAAGCCAGTGGATCGCGGCAGGTAGTTACGATGCGATGGCCGAGGAGCTTTTCCCGCGGGTCAATGTCGATGCCTGGTTCCTGGAATATGACGACGAACGGTCGGGCGGGTTCGAACCGCTGCGCTTCATGCCCGACGGGACCAAAGTGGTTCTGGGCCTGATCACCACCAAGACCGGTAAGATGGAAGATCCAGACGAGATCCGCGCCCGCATCGATCAGGCGGCCAAGGTCATGCCGCTCGAAAGCCTGGCACTCAGCCCGCAATGCGGGTTCGCCTCAATCGATATCGGCAACAAGATCGCCTTTGACGAACAATCGGCCAAGCTCGGCATGATGCTGGAGATCGCCGGCGAGGTTTGGGGATAGGGAAACTCCGGAGACCTTAGATGCATATCGGGCTGATCAGCGGCATCGGCCCCGCCGCCACGGAATTTTCTTACCGGGGTCTGGTCAAAACATATGAGGATGCCGGACGAACAATGAACTTTACCATCGTCCATGCCGACGTTCGCGACCTGGTCCGCAACGCTACCGCGGGCGATGCCGCGGTACAGGCGGGCATATACAGAAACCTCACCGAACGCCTGAAGGGGGCTGGGGGCGGGCGCGGACGCTGTGGCCGTCACCTCGCTTGGCGGGCATTTATGGGATGACGACATTGGCGCTCCGTTGAATATCGATGAGAACGGAAACGTCGTTGCAGCGACCCAGGCTTGGACCTGTTCCAATACTGACGGTACCGGCAGGATCGGCCAAGAACTCGGCAGCTCCGTCGCAATTTCGGGTGATACGAACCTGTCGAATTTTTTCTGGATCACGCTAATGTCTCACCCGCGGACGACGAGCTGGCGGATGTATGCGATCTCGGAAACAATCACGATCCCCGGCGGAGAGCCTGAAGTCGAAATCTCCGGGCCCGGTCACCTCGCCCTGATGGCGATCAGTTTGGCGGGAATCGGCCTTACCAGACGCCGGATACGGCGATAGACGTCGTTCAGCCCAGCGGCTCTATCTCAATACCATAACCCAACGACCGGTCGCCGAATTCAAGGGCGACCTCGAACCGGTCCACCAGCAGGCTTTCGCCAAGCGGCGCGGGATGGCCGATAAAGACGGCCGTGCCGGGCTTCAGACCCGACGCATTGCCGAGGGCGCCCATGGCGTCTGCCGGCGACATCAGACCGCCGAGCGTTTCGGCCTGAAATGCCGTTTTCTTGCCCGCCGCGACCGTCCATGATCGCAGCATAACATCGCCGTAACCATCGCGGATATCGTCGAGACGCCACACCGCCCGGCCGAGCGCCAGGGCGTCCTCGAGGATCACGACCGGCGCGATCAGCATGCCGTAGCTTGCCGCCAGAAGGACAACCGCCGGTGTGCCGATGGGCGCATCGGCGGGCTGCTGTATCGTTGCCGCCGAGGTCAGGCGCGACACTGGGCGGGCGATCAGCCCGTCCGCATCCGAGGCATACACGCGGTCGATCGCGATATCGGGCGTGATGACCGTGCCGTCGGATTGATGCACATGGGGATGATAGACGAAGCTGCTAGACATGGGCGAAGCGTAGCGCATTATCGGCGAAAGCGAAAAGTGGAACGAAAAGCAGATTTACCGGTGAAAATACTTCTTCTGCCGAGCGACGGGATCGGACCGGAATCATGACCACGACCGAACAGGCGTTGGCCGCACTCGATAAGCGGTTTGATCTGGGGTTATCGTTTGAGACCCGCGATATCGGCATACCTGCACTGGAAAAACAGGGATCGACCGTCCCCGACGCGCTGATCGACCACGCGAGGTCCGTCGATGCGGTAATCCTGGGACCGGTCGACACCGCCGCCTATCCGCCGCCGGATCAGGGCGGCATCAATGCATCGGCGACATTCCGGCGCGAACTGGATCTCTATGCCAATATCCGCCCGAGCCGGACGCGGCCCGGCGTGCACGCGCTCACGCAGATGGACCTTGTCGTGGTGCGGGAAAACACAGAGGGGTTATACGCCGACCGCACGATGTTCGCGGGCGGCGGCGAATTCATGCCGACCCCGGATCTGGCGCTGGCGGTACGGAAAATTACCCGTCACGGCTCGGAACGCGTGGTCCGCGCGGCCTGTGAAGTAGCGATGACCCGGCGCCGGAAACTGGCGATCGTGAACAAAAGCAATGTCCTCAAGCTGTCCGACGGGCTGTTCCTCGACGCCGCACGGGCCGTGTGCGCCGATTTCCCTGAAATCGAAGTCGAGGAGATCCTCGTCGATGCGATGGCCTCCCTGCTGGTGCGCAATCCGGCCGATTTCGATGTCGTCGTATCCACCAATATGTTCGGCGACATCCTGTCGAACGAAGCGGCAGAACTGTCCGGCGGACTCGGGCTCGCACCATCGATCAATGCGGGTGACGATTACGCCATCGCCCAGGCGTCCAATGGTGCTGCCCCGGACATCGCCGGTCAGGACATGGCCAATCCGAGCGCACTGGTGGTCAGCACGGCAATGTTGCTCGACTGGATCGGCCGCCGATCAGGGAATAACGTCCTGGTCGAGGCCGCGGCGGCAACCGAACGCACGGTCGACGATCTGCTCGCCGAAAGCGCCACCCATTCGCTGGATCTCGGCGGGTCCATGGGCACCGAGGGCTTTGGCAACGCACTTGCAAACCGCATAGGAGCCAATTAATGCGTCTTGTCACTTTCACGCTGTCGGATGGCGGCGAAGACCGCATCGGCGCATTTATCGACGGGGATACGAATATCGTGGACCTCGACCGCGCCTACGCCACCGTGAATGGCGAGACGACGAAAATGTTCGCGTCCATGCTGGCCCTGATCGATTCCGAGGGGGCCGGGCTGACCGCCGCGCAAACCCTTGTCGACGTCGCCCCGGTCGAGGCCGTAGTTACAGCCAACACCGTCCGGCTGCGGTCCCCCCTGCCCCGGCCGCGACAGATGCGCGATTTCATGGCGTTCGAAGGCCATGCCCGCGGCGCCCGCGAAGTCCATTTCATGAAATCCGCGGCGCGGAAGAAAAACACTGCCGCCGCCATGGCCGAATATCGCCGGCGCGGCCAGCTCGACCCGCCGCAGGTATGGTACGATCAGCCGGTCTATTTCAAATGCAACCGCCTCAGCGTGATCGGCCCGGACGAAGACATCCTCTATCCATCCTTCACCCATGAACTGGATTACGAACTCGAGCTCGCCTTCGTCACCGGGTGCAAGGGCCGCAACATCGCCCGTGACGACGCCGGCGATTACATTTTCGGCTACACGATATTTAACGATGTCAGCGCCCGCGATGCCCAGATCAACGAGATGCGCGGCCAACTCGGCCCGGCCAAAGGTAAGGATTTCGACACCGGTAATATTCTCGGGCCCTGTATTGTCACCGCAGACGAAATCGGCGATGCCTACGATCTCGATATGCGGGCGCGGCTCAACGGCGAACTGTTATCCCAGGGCAATTCGGGCGACATCTTTCACACCTTCGAAGCCATGATCGAATATGTCAGTCGCGACGAGACGATCTGGCCGGGAGAGGTCTTCGGCTCCGGCACCATCGGCGGCGGTTCGGGGCACGAGCATTACCGGCTGATGGAGATCGGCGACGAGATCGAGCTAGAGGTCGAAAAGATCGGGATTCTCCGCAACAAGGTGGTTGCGGGGAGTTAGCGCTCTCGCCCGAGATTCCCGCCTTCGTGGGAATGATACAGACACTGCCACTTCCGTCAGCCCCCGCATAGGCGGGGGTCATAGAACCCTAGGCCAGCTCCTCACGAATCCGCACCAGTTCTTCCATCTGACGGGCATCGTCGCTACCGGTGAAGCGCACGCAGATATGCGACGCGCCACCTTCGACGAATTCGCCGAGCCACGCCACCGCCGCGGCCCGGTCCCCGGCAAACGTGTATTGCTGGGTGCGGATCTCATCCGCCGGACGCAGGTAATAGCCTTCGAGATAGGAATCGAGTTCCGCATTCGCCGCCGCCTGATCGTTATTCACGGCAATGGTGACATAGGCCGCTCCGGTGATATCGGCGGGATCGCGCCCCGCATCCTTGGCAAACCGTTTCACGTCGTTCCAACCGACGGTCCAGTCCCTGCCGGTGCCGCCACCGGACGGGAACCATCCGTCGAAATACCGCCCGGAACGCTTATGCGCCGCCTCGACCCCGCCGCCGGACCAGATTTCCGGCCCGCCCGGCGTATAGGGCATCGGCGCAAGCTCACCCTGTTTGACCGTCCACAGAGCGTCCCAGTCGACTTTGCCGCCGGCCCATAGTGCGCGGCACAGCCGCATCTGTTCGAGCATGCGCCCAATACGTTTTTCGAACGGCACGCCCGCGGCTTCGAATTCGTTGCGGATTGCGGGCACATCGCGCGCCGTACCGATCCCTAAGATCACACGGCCCTCGCTGATCTGGTCGAGGGTCGCGACCTGGTGCGCGAGCACGACCGGGTTGCGCAGCATCGGCAGTAGCACCGCCGTGCCGATCTGGACGTTGCTGGTCCGCGCGGCGATGGCGGCGATCAGGGTCAGCGGATCGTGGCGCGGCTTGGCGAGCAGGGAATCGCCGATCCACACGCTGTCGATGCCGAGTTCGTCCGCCCGGTCGCCGAGGGCAATAATCTCGCCGGTTTCGTGAACCCCGACCATCGCGCGTTCGCGGGTGGGCAACAGGTATCCGAGTTTCAAAGCCATTTTATTTCCTTTTTATCTCGTCGGCGCCGGCCCGCTCCCCCGCCCGGCCACCCACGGGATGATCCTTATGGGTGGCCGGGCGGGGGAGCG
>Ga0315331_10002823_pt1 | contig 13089 bp, 10 predicted proteins | sample M160m34915metaG_FD_203456 | JGI IMG/M metagenome (GOLD analysis project Ga0315331, IMG submission 203456) | Ammonia-oxidizing marine archaeal communities from Monterey Bay, California, United States - M1 60m 34915 | ecosystem: Environmental > Aquatic > Marine > Intertidal zone | place: USA...
TGTATCAAACTGGGTAGCGTTGAATTCCAATACCTCTAAGCAGTTTGATTCTAAAAATGAGGAAGAAAAACTGCAATATTTAAACAATCTTTTTGCTAAAAATATTGTATTTATTACACAAGACACTGGGTTTGAATTACCTAAAAATATTTATTCTCAAATAATTGTCTCTACTCTCAAACCAAGTAATCTTGACCAAAATGGATGGAGGGCATTTAATGGAGAGTTTTATACAAACCTCGTCATGCCAGATTACATAGGTATAGGTAATGGTATAACTAGGGGATACGGAACTATATCAAGCATTGATCAAGACAAAATAGGCTCATTTGATAGTAGTGAATTTGATAAATTAAAATTAGAAGCAGAAAATTCAAATTTTTTGCTAAATGAAGGAAGTTTTGCTTCAAATCTTCAAGAGGTTGATATTTTGACCATTAATAAACCAACCCCTAGAAAGAAAAAGAAACAACGCATTTCAAAAAAGAAAAAATACACCTCCAAACAAAAAACTAATCACTTAAAAGAAGAAAAAAAATCTAATGAGACTAGCAAAGAGCCAGTTAATTATAATTCTTACGAATATCATAAAAAACAACATTCTATATAATCATGATATTTGCAGATAGAGTTAATAAAGTTAAGCCATCTTTTACTCTTGAAATGACCTCAAGAGCAGCTGAACTAAAACATGCTGGATATGATGTGATTAACTTTAGTGCAGGTCAACCAGATTTTAATACACCTGATAATATTATAGGCGCAGCAAAGTCTGCGATGGATAACGGTTTAACTAAATATACAGCTGGCGCAGGTATGATCGAGCTAAGAGAGGCAATTTGTAAAAAAGTTGAACGCGAAAATAAAATAAATATTTCACCAAAGCAGGTCTTAGTTTCGAATGGTGAAAAGCAGAGTTTGTACTTAGCTTGCCAGGCATTATTCCAAGCGGGAGATGAAGTAATTATTTTTTCTCCATATTGGGTATCCTTCCCTGAATTTGTAACACTTTCTGACGCGAAACCTGTTTTAGTTGACACTGAATCAAAAAATAACTTTGAACCAAATATCGAAGATATTCTGAGCGTTGCCAGAAGTCATACCAAAGGCATAATAATTAATTCACCCTCAAACCCAACAGGTGCCGTTTGGTCTGAAGAAAAAATTATTGAGATATTAAAAATAGCAGAAGAAAAAAATTGGATAGTGATTTCTGATGAGTGTTACGAAAGATTGGTTTTTGACCAAAAAATCACAATCAGTCAAAAAATCGCTAACGATAATAATTTAAAAACTGAAATAATAACATGTATGAGCATGTCTAAAACTTATGCAATGACTGGTTGGAGAATAGGATATTCTTTTGGAAACATTGATATCATCAAAGCAATGTCAAAAATTCAAGGCCAAGCCACCTCATGTGCAAACTCAATTGGACAAGCAGCATCAATAGAGGCGCTCATTGGTAATCAGGAAAATGTAGATAGTATGATCGAAGTTTTTAAGGAGCGCAGGGACTATATGGTTGAAATATTAAACAATTTACCTGAAGTAGAATGTCGCTTACCTGGAGGAGCTTTTTATGCTTTCCCCAGCTTTAATAGCTTTGTAGGAAAAAATTACAAAAATAAAACCATAAAGGATTCTTTTGACTTGTGTGAAATTTTTTTAAACGAAGCATATGTTGCAACAATTCCAGGTGATGGATTTGGTGCACCAGGTTATGTTAGATTTTCATATGCAATAGATAAAAAAACTATAAAAGATGGTCTCGGGAGAATTGAAAAAATAATTAAAGAAATAAAATGATAATTTGAGGAATATAAAATGAAACAGGAAATACATCCAGATTATAAACTTGGAACAGTTACATGTTCATGCGGTTACTCTTTTAAAGTACATAGTACAATGGGAGATCAGTCTATTGACATTTGCTCTGAGTGCCACCCCTTTTACACTGGGAAACAAAAACTTGTAGATACGGCTGGCCGAATTGAAAAATTCAAGAAGAAATACAATAAGGTGTGATAGAAAAAATATGATAAAGACAATTTTATTGTTTGTAATGAAGCCTACAATTCTTGTTGGTGGCCAAGCTGTGATTGAAGGTGTAATGATGCGTGTTCCCGGGGGCTATGCTACATCTGCAAGAGACCCTGATGGCAAGATTCATACCATTAGAAAAAATTTTAAATCGCTAAGCGAAAGATCTATTTTTTGGAGAAAACCCGTTCTTAGGGGAATGGCTGGGCTTTACGAATCAATGAAAATGGGTATGGAAACTTTGCAATGGTCAGCTGATATAGCAATTCCCGATGAAAAAGATAAGCCCAAGAATAAATTCGCAGATTTCTTTTCATCGCTTATTGCGATTGCATTAGCGATTACATTATTCATGGTTGCGCCTATGTGGATTACAACAAAAGTTATGGATATTGAAAAACATGCATTTTCTTTTAATCTAACTTCTGGAGCTTTTCGAATAAGTTTTTTTATTCTTTATCTTTTTCTTATTTCAAGAATGAATGACGTAAAAAGACTTTTTCAATATCATGGTGCAGAGCACAGAGTTGTATACAATTTTGAATCTGGAAAAGAAATAAATGTAAAAAATGCGCAATCATTTCCAACTCAACATCCTAGATGTGGAACAAGTTTTATGTTTATCGTATTGTTATCAGCAATTGTTGTTTTTTCAATAATAGATACATTTATCATGAAATTTACTGGAAATATAAATCTTTTCTTACGCCTCGTCTTTCATTTGCCTATGGTACCACTAGTTGCAGGCATATCATATGAATTAATAAAAATAAGCTCCAGAAATAACAATTTATTTTTTAGAATATTGAGAAAACCTGGGCTTTGGTTGCAAAATATTACCACTCGAAAACCTGATGATGAAATGGTCAAGGTAGCAATATCTGCATTAGAAAAAGCTTTCGGAGATCAGCTTAAAACAATGTCGGGAAAGCAGTATGTTGCTGAAGCAGTAGGATGATTGATAAGCTTCAGGATATAATTCATCATTTTGAAGAATTAGAGCAACAAATGATTGACCCTACTCTAATAAACAACCAAAATAAATATAAAGAAGTAACCAGGGAGCATAGGCGGTTAGCTCCCGTTATTGCTAAATCAAAAAATTATATATCAGTTTCAAAACAGATTGAAGAAGGTGAATCAATTTTAAAAGGCGATGATGAAGATTTAAAAGAGATTGTTAAAGGTGAAATTGAAGACCTAAAAGATGAGGTTGTTAAAATTGAGGATGAATTAAAAATACTACTTCTTCCACACGATCCTAATGATGATAAAAATATTATACTAGAGATTAGAGCTGGTACTGGAGGAGATGAAGCTGCTCTGTTTGCCTCAGATCTTTACAGATTGTATTCGAGATTTGCAGAGCGCAATAAGTGGCAATATCAAGTAATGGAATCAAGCGCAATCGGTATTGGTGGATATAAGGAGCTGATCATGTCAATTAATGGCGAAGGTGCTTATGGCGCATTGAAGTTTGAGAGCGGTGTACATCGTGTACAGAGAGTCCCTAAGACTGAAACGAGTGGAAGAGTTCACACCTCAGCTGCCACAGTTGCAGTTCTTCCAGAGGCTGAAGAAGCCGATGTGCAAATAGTAGACGCTGAACTTAAAATTGACACATATCGAGCAAGTGGAGCAGGTGGTCAGCACGTTAATAAAACAGAGTCCGCAATAAGAATAACACACTTACCTTCTGGATTAGTTGTTACCTGTCAAGATGAAACATCACAACACAAAAATAAAGCTGCAGCGTTGAAAGTTTTAAGATCGAGGCTATTAGCTGCCCAGCAAGAACAACTAGCCAAAGAAAGAGCTGCGGTAAGAAAAGATATGGTTTCAACTGGGGACAGATCCGCAAAAATAAGAACCTATAATTTTCCGCAAGGAAGAATTACTGATCATAGAATAAATTTTACTGCATATAATCTTGATGGAGTCATGGATGGAGATATTGGCGAATTAATCGAAAATCTAATTCTTGCGGATCAACAGCTAAAGTTATCAGAAGTAGCATAATTCATTGCAAGCTTCATTCAATAAAGTAAAAAACCGGAGAATAATTGATTTAATAAATTGGGGTGAAGATTATTTTAATAAAAATGACTTTGAAAGCCCTAAGCAGGAAATTGAATGGTTGCTCTGCGATCTTTTAAGCTACAAGAGAGTAGATCTTTATGTTAATTTTGAAGAAATAGTAACTTTAGCAAAATTCGAAGTCCTGAAAAAATGGGTTAAAAAAAGACTAAAGAGAATGCCTCTCCAATATATAACTGGAAACACAGAATTTTACGGCAATAAGTTTTTTCTAAACGAAGACGTTTTGATACCCAGACAAGAGACAGAAAGACTCGTTGATTTATCATTACAATGTATCAAAATGATAGATAAGCCCAATATTTTAGAGGTGGGAACGGGTTCAGGATGTATTTCAATTTCAATTGCTCTTAAGAGAGAGGATGTACAAATATTATCCGTTGATATTTCTGATCAGGCACTAAAGAAAGCAAAAGAAAATTCAGATTATCACAAAACATTAAATGTAAACTTTTCTAAAATTGATATTTTAAATGAAGTCCCTAATGGAAAATATGATATGCTAATTTCAAATCCACCCTATATTTCGCAAAAAGAAATGCAAAATATTATGATCGATGTTAGAGATTACGAACCTAAAATGGCGCTAACTGATTTCCAGGATGGTTTAAGTTTTTATAACAGGCTATCAAATATTGGTCCTGGTCTTATTAAAAAAGGCGGATATATGTTACTTGAGGTTGGTTTAAATGAGCATCCAGAAAAAGTATTGAGCATTTTCGATTCAAAAGGGTATGCCAGTCTTGATTTTTTTACAGACTACAACAATGATAAAAGAGTATTAAAGGTTAAAATATAAATGAAATCTGAATTTGTACATCTTCACAACCACTCTGACTATAGTTTGCTCGATGGTGCCCAAACCGTTCAAACTTTAGTGAATACCATCGACGATCTTGGCATGGATTCAGTGGCTCTTACAGAGCATGGTAATATGTTTAGCGTAATCCCGTATTATAAATCTGCAAAAAAATCAGGTGTAAAGCCGATTATAGGTTGCGAGGTATATGTTGCCGTTGGAAGTAGATTTGATAAAAAAACAACAGTTGAAGGTGGATGGGGAAATAATCACCTTGTTCTTTTAGCTCAAAACTATACTGGCTATCAAAACCTTATGAAGCTAGTAACTCATGGATATCTTGAGGGTTTTTATTATCGACCAAGAATAGACATTGATTTGCTAAAAGAGCATAGTGAAGGGCTAATTTGCTTGTCTGGTTGTCTGAAGGGTGAAATTCCTGAAAAAATGATTAAAGACGATTGGGATGGCGCAAAAAAAGCAGCCCTCCGTTTTTCTGAGATTTTTGATGATCGATTTTATCTGGAGGTTCAAAACCATGGAATACCTGATGAAATACAAAACATTCAAAATATGAAAAAATTAAGTCACGAGCTTAATTTACCAATGGTTTGTACTAATGACGCTCATTATGCTAAGCATGAGCATTGGGAAGCGCATGACGTTCATATTTGTCTTGGCACAGGGAAAGACAGAGATGACCCTAAAAGACTTAGATACGCAACACCTGAATTTTACTTTAAGACTCAAGATCAAATGTTTGATATGTTTAAAGACGTTCCAGGAGCAATTGAAAATACAAGAAAAATTGCTGATAGTATTGATTTTGAAATACCCATGGGTGAATATCATCTACCTAATTTTCCGATACCAAAAGATGCAGAAAATTCAAATGCAGATGAATATTTAAAATCTTTATGTGTTGAAGGAGTGCAAAATAGATATGGCGATTATACACCAGAGCTTGAATCACGATTAAAGCATGAATTGAATGTGATTGAAAAAATGGGATTCGCAGGCTATTTTTTAATAACCGCTGATTTTGTGAAATATGCTAAAGATAATTTAATTCCAGTTGGTCCAGGTCGCGGTTCAGCTGCAGGCAGCTTGGTTTCATACTCTTTGGGCATAACTACCGTTGATCCCATTCGTCATAATTTACTTTTTGAAAGATTTTTAAATCCCGATAGAATAAGTATGCCTGATATTGATATTGACTTTTGCATTGAAAGACGTGGGGAGGTAATAGACTATATTAAAAATCAATATGGAGAAAATTCAGTAACTCAAATAATTACATTTGGAAAAATGAAAGCCCGTCAGGTTGTAAGAGATGTAGGAAGAGTTTTGGGGTATTCTTTTGGAGAAACAGATAAGCTCGCAAAAATGATTCCAACAACATTAAATATAACTCTTGAAGAAGCTCTCGAACAGAGCCCTGAATTGCTTGCAGCCTCGAAAGGCGAGTTTAAAGAGTTGTTAGATTATTCTAAAATTCTTGAGGGAATGAACCGTCATGCATCTATTCACGCAGCGGGTGTAGTGATTGCTCCAGGAGAACTAACTGATTACGTTCCTCTTTATAGATCGACTCAAGGTGACGTGACATCACAATATGACATGAAAGGATTGGAAGATCTAGGGCTTCTTAAGCTTGACTTCCTTGGACTACGCAATCTTACAGTTATTGACAATGCTCTCAAGCTTATTAAGGATGGCGGAAAAGATATCGATATTGAAAATATCCCGTTTGACGATCAAACAGTTTATAAACTTTTCACTAAAGGATTAACAATAGGAGTTTTCCAATTTGAATCATCTGGTATGCGAGAATTTCTAAAAAAACTTAAGCCTACTGTTATTGAAGATCTTATTGCTATGAATGCACTGTATAGACCTGGGCCAATGAACAATATTGATGATTTTATTAAAAGAAAGCATGGCAAAAAAGAAATACAATATTTACACCCCAGTATGGAAAATATTCTTAAAGAAACTTATGGAATTATTGTTTACCAGGAACAAGTAATGCAGATAGCAAATGAGATTGCAGGTTTTTCACTAGCTGAGGCGGATATAATGCGTAGGGCAATGGGTAAAAAAATTAAAAAACTGATGGATGAATTAAAGGTCAAATTTATCGATGGCGCTCAAAAGAAAAATAATATAGAACCTGAAGTTGCTAAGCAGATTTATGAATTAATTGAAAAATTTGCTGAATATGGATTCAACAAGAGTCACTCAACTGCCTATGCATACGTTGCCTACCAAACCGCCTGGTTGAAAACTCATTATCCTGCTGAGTTTATGAGCGCAAACCTCACAAGTGAAATGTCAAATATTGACAGAGTAGTTATACTTATTAACGAATGCAGAAAGATGAAGATTGATGTGAATCCCCCAGATGTCAACGTATCTTCAATCGAATTTAGACCTGTTAATAATAACACAATTTCATTTGGACTAAATGCTATTAAAAATGTTGGCACCAAGGCTCTTGAGCAAATAATTGAATCTCGGAAAGATAAGAAGAGATATAAATCAGTTTTTGACTTTACTGCTAATGTTACGCTTAAAGCTGTAAATAAAAAAGTTCTAGAAAGCTTGATTATGTCTGGTGCAATGGATTCGCTTGAAGGCAACAGAGCGCAGAAATTTAATGAAATTGAGGTTGCTCTAAAATATGGGCAAAGCGAGCAAGATGCAAAATTAAAAAATCAGGTTGATTTATTTGGAGGAGCAGCAGGATCTACCTCTAATCAATCTATGGTTCCTACTCTAAATAACATTGAAGAGTGGCCTGAAAGTAAAATGCTAGAGAACGAAAAAGAGGTTCTTGGAATGTATATTTCCGGTCACCCATTATTGAAATATGCAGATGATCTTGAAGAGCATTCAAATTTTGATTTTACCGAAAAAATAAACCCAAGAAATCAAGACAAAGTTCGGATCGGGGGTGCAATCACAGATTTAAAATTGCATTTTGATAAAAAGAACAACCAGATGGCTTTCTTTAAGCTAGATTGTTTAGGTGGACAAGCCGAAATATTAGCATTCAGTAGTGTTTTTTCTAAATATAAAGATTTAGTTAAAAACGATAGTGTTGTTTTTGTGAAAGGCAAGCAAACTGATGAAACAGATTTTTCAGATCTTAAGCTAATCGCTGAAGAAATCGTTACTGTAGAAAAAGCAAAAGAGATTTATTCAAAGAACATTAATATTAAGATCGATTTAAATAATGCAAATTTAGATATAGTTAAAATATCAAAAATCGCTAAGCAGTATAAAGGTAAATGTGGGTTAATGTTTCATATGGCAGGCGCAAATGGAAGAATGCAGCGAATATTATCACACAATATAAAAGTATCTTCGAGCAAATCCTTTTTAAATCAAGTTAGAGAAATTTGCGGTAAAAAGAATGTGTGGATTTCTGAATAAAAAATACTAATATTATCATATGAAGAGAAAAATAAGAATTTTAATGGCAAAACCAGGTCTTGATGGTCACGACAGAGGAATAAAAGTTTTAGCCTCTGCTTATCGAGATGCTGGTATGGAAGTTATATATCTTGGGTTAAGACAGACTCCGGAGATGATTGTAGCATCTGCCCTTCAAGAAGACGCTGATGTTATTGCGCTCTCGAGTCTTAATAATGCGCATATGACAATCTTTCCTAATGTATTGAAAATTATGAAGGAAAAAGGACTAGATGATGTTTTACTGGTTGGTGGTGGAATAATACCAAAAAAAGATATGGAAGAACTAGAGGGTCTTGGGATGGGTAAATTATTTGGACCTGGAACCCCAGTCAAAGAAACACTAAATTATATTACAAATTGGGTTGAAAAAAATAGAAGATAAATGGATATAAGCAATCAAACTGAGTTAGAATTATACTTTGCCAATCATTTTGATACAGTCCTCTTTCCTGTTCTCGCAGATATTTATCAAAGCAAGGCAGATTATGTTAGAGCCAAAAGAGTATGTGAAATAGGCTTGGAGCATCACCCTGAGTCTGTTGATGGAAAATTTATTTTATCTCAGGCTGAAATGGCGCTTGGAAATTTAATTGCAGCTGAAAAACTCCTCAAGAAAGTTTTGGACAAAGTACCATCACATGAACCAGCCGCCGCCGCACTTCCAGTACTTCAAGAACAGTTGGGTAGATCTAAAAACACATTAACTGATAGTTGGAAACATGCAAAAGACGTTGATCCAAGCAATGAATTTGCGAACGATTTTTTATCTACAAAGCCATCAAAAAAGAAAAAAAAGAAAGAAGCAATACCAGCGGATATTATGATTGAAAAAGCTTCAGTAAGTCCAAGACTTGCCACTTTTACTTTAGTGCATGTATTAAAGGGTCAAGAGCTCTATCAAAGAGCATTAGACGTTCTTGATATTCTTGAACAAAAAGGTGAAAACAAAAAACAGATTGAAGCCGAAAGGCGATCCATTCAGTCGCTCATATAGTTCCAACTGAAATATCGATTTATGGATGTTGATAGAGGAATTAAGCACCTAAGTAAGTCCGACGAGGCTCTTGCAAAAATTATTAAAGAATATCCAAAGCCTCATTTAAATAAAACAAAATTATATTTTCAATCATTAATAAAATATATTATTTATCAACAGCTAAGCACAAAGTCAGCATTTGCAATTCATGAACGATTTAAGAAATTATTTACTTCCGAAAAAATAAATCCAAAAGATATAATAGCAACCCCAATAGAAAATTTTAAAGCTATAGGTTTATCAAAACAAAAGATTGATTATATTAATATACTTGCAAAGGAGTGGCCTAATATAAATAAAAAATTTGTAGATATAGATTTGCTAGATGACAATTATATAGGTGAAGAATTAATGAAGGTTAAAGGAATAGGGCAGTGGACGGTTGATATGTTTCTTATTTTTTCGTTAGCTCGCTCTGATGTTTTTCCTATGGGTGATCTTGTTATTCAAAAAGGGTATGCAAAACTTTTTAGTCTGAAAAAACTCCCAAGCAAAGATGATATGATAAAAGGGTCTGAAAAATGGAAGCCTTATCGAACACTAGCTTGTTTATATTTATGGGAAATAATAGATGGACCTTTTGAATGGTAATTATTTTTAACAAAATATTTTTATTAATATTAACTATTTTAGTAATTGGAAATAATTATGACATTGATTCAATATTTAATAATAAAAATTCTCCAAAAAGATATAAAAAATATGATGTAACAATCTATCGAGATACATGGGGCGTGCCCCATATCTTCGGAAACAAAGATGAGGACGCTGCATACGGCCTAGGCTATGCTCATGCGGAAGACGATTTTAAAACAATTCAAGATATTTTGATTGCTGCCAGAGGAGATTTAGCCACGCATTATGGAAAGCAGATGGCTGCAAATGACTACATGGTTCAATTATTAAAAATTTGGGATGTGGTTGAAAAGAATTATCAAAATGGCTTATCAGAGGATGTCATTAAAATCAGTGAAGCTTATGCGGATGGTATCAATCATTATGTATCACTTTATCCAAACATGGCACTAAAAGGTGTTTTCCCAGTTACAGGCAAAGACATTGTAGCTGGATTTATCCACCGAATGCCCCTAATGTTTGGCTTGGACGGTATCTTGGGCGATTTAGCATCTAATCAATATGTAAATAATAGCAAAAAAATCCCGACGACAAATTCGACTATGATCAATAATAGAATGCTCGGATCAAACGTTATTGCAATTTCACCAGAAAGGTCAGAGGACAAATTCACTAGAATTTTGATTAATTCTCATCAACCTTGGTCAGGACCAGTAGCATGGTATGAGGCTCACATAAATAGTAATGAAGGTTGGAACATGGTAGGAGGGCTTTTTCCTGGATCGCCAGTTATTTTAGTTGGTCACAATGAAAATATTGGATGGAGTCATACGGTTAATAGTCCAGATTTAATAGATGTTTATGAGTTAAAAGTGAACCCAGACAATCCTAAGCAGTATTATTTTGATGGAAAGTATGAAAATTTTGAAATCTCAGAGGCAAAAATAAAGGTAAAGATTTGGGGACCAATTAAATGGACATTCAAAAGAAAAGTTTTTAGATCTAAGCACGGACCGGTTATAAAAAATGAAAAAGGATATTTTGCAATTAGATACTCTGGTCACGATGAATTTCGCTATTTAGAACAATGGTATAGAATGAATAAGTCGCAAAACTTTGATGATTTTGAAAATGCTTTAAAGCTCATGGCGATTCCAATGTTCAATACAATTTACGCGGATAAAGAAGGAAATATATTTTATTTGTATAACGCGCTATTTCCAAAAAGAAAAAAAGAGTATAATTGGGATGGTTATCCGCTCACAGGAAATACCTCAGATAATTTATGGAAAGAATATTTACCTTATGAATATTTACCTAAAATTTTAAACCCTGAATCTGGTTTTTTACAAAATTGTAATAGTTCACCATTTTTAGCTACAACAGGTGAAGAAAATCCTGACGAAAGCCTCTATGACAGCAATCTCGGGATTGAGAGATTTCAAACCAATCGTGCTCTTAGGGCTCACGAGATTTATGGAAATGATATTTCTATAGGTAAAAAAGAGTTCTACAATTATAAATATGATACAAGGTATTCAGATAATTCTGTACTAGTAACAAATCTTATAAGATTCTTAGGTGAGGCAAAAACTCAAAACGCAGAAATTGGTCAAGTTTTAAATATACTCAAAGCTTGGGATTATGAAACTGATAGTTTGGCTGTTGGGGTGCAGTATGCAATCGATGCAATTAAACCTGTCTACAACCCCGCTGATTATTTTTATGATTATGAGCTTATCATGAAACGTTTGACAGCTAGCATTAAAAAAACAAAAGAACACTTTAAAAGACTAGATGTTGAGTGGGGAGAAATCCAAAGGTTAAAGCGTGGTAATAAAAATTTAGCATTAAGCGGTGGACCAGATATACTTAGAGCAATTTATACTAAAGGAGATAAAGGGCAAAGAAAGGCTATTGCGGGAGATTGCTATTTTCAAATTGTAGAATGGAGTCCAAATGGAAAAGTAAGTTCTCAGAGTATTCACCAGTATGGGTCTGCAACGCTTGATTCAAGCTCAATTCATTACAATGACCAAGCATCTTTATTTTCAACTAACAAAATGAAACCAGTTTGGATGAACTTAAAAGATATTAAATTAAACCTGCTTAAATCGTATTCACCTGGAGGTGAAAAAGGCATTAAGGAGAAACCATGAAAAAATTCTTATTATTTTTTATCAGCCTTTCATTTGTATTTGCAGATAAACCTATTACTGCTAAAGACATCATCAATTTAGAGCATATTTCGCAACCGGTTATTAACATTGGTGGTACAAGGATTGCATATGTTAAGATAGTTCCACCACCAAAAGACTCTAAGAGTAGAAGTTCATTTAGAGAAATTTGGGTAACAGATGTAGATGGGTTAAATCAACGAAAATTTACTTCATCTCCTAATAACAGTTGGGCTCCGCAATGGACTCCGAATGGAAACCTTTCGTTTTTATCATTACGAAAAACACATCATAAATCAACGCAGATATACACTATTCCTACAGATGGGGGTGAAGCATTTCCTATGACAAACCATGAAAATGGAATTGGTTCTTATAAGTGGTCTCCAAATGGAAGATGGATAGCATTCACTTCAAGAGACGATGAAAGTCTTGCAATCAAAAATAGGAAAAAAGATGGATATGATATGATTGTTATGGGTAAAAAGCAGCTCTATAATAGATTGTGGATTTATGATGTAGAAACAAAATCTCATGAAACAATATTTAGACAAGATCTAAATGTTTCATCATTTGAATGGTCCGAAGACAGCAAGTTTATTATTTTTCAAGCTGCCGAAAAAGTAAACGTTGATATTGAGTATTTAGAGAGTTCCATTTACATCGTAAAAGCACCTAGCGGTAATCCAAGAAAAATTACAGAAACCCCAGGAAAGCTTTCGAGTATGTCAATATCCCCAAACTCTGAACAGGTAGTCTATTTAGGCGCTACATCATACAATGATCCACTTGCCCAGAGTATTTTTGTTCATAATATCAAAAATGGTAAATCCAAGTTAATCACACCTGGATTTAAGGAGTCATTTGTAGATGTTGAATGG
>Ga0315331_10002826_pt1 | contig 13081 bp, 10 predicted proteins | sample M160m34915metaG_FD_203456 | JGI IMG/M metagenome (GOLD analysis project Ga0315331, IMG submission 203456) | Ammonia-oxidizing marine archaeal communities from Monterey Bay, California, United States - M1 60m 34915 | ecosystem: Environmental > Aquatic > Marine > Intertidal zone | place: USA...
CGGCTGGCTTCGATTGCTTTGCATCGTGCGTTCACCGGCGATGATACCGGTGCGCCGCGCTCAATTCCTGAGCAGGTGGTCGTCGTCGAGCGCGTGTTCGAGCAAGACCAGGGCAATCCGGACGTGTTGCCGGGAGACTTGTTGCTAGCGCTTGAGTTTCGTAACGCGACGGATGGTCGGCCGGTGCTCGAGCCGATTGATTCGGCGGCCGAGTTGCGCGATATCTTCAGTGATCGCCTGATCGGGAAGACCAAGGGCGAGGATCACTACAAGTTCGCCGCCGAGTACAAGGCCTGGATCGCGCGCGGTGCCGACGTGAAGGTGGTCACGGTGCGAGCTAAGCGACTCTTCTGGTAGTCACTGTGGATGCGGCGTTGGCGATAAACTGTCGCCAACGCGTTGCGAGTCGCTACTTGGCGGAGAACCCACCGCGCATGGTGGTGACTTCACCGCCGCGCGTCATGCTCCAAGTGAACGCGATCTTGCCTTTCGGTAGTGGATCGAGTGGCCAGAACGTGACCATGCCCGGAGCTGTCGTTGTCCGGATCTCACCGTCGTCGTAGACCAGGACGCCTTCGACCTTGTTGCCGTCTTTGTCTTGCACGTTGCAGTTCATACTGCCACGCCCAGCGACGCCGCCATTGCTGCCAAAGTGTAGCGTCAGCGGGAAGCCGATCGTCTTTTTGCCGCCGCGTCCATTCTTCTCTAGTAGTGCTTTGGCTTCGGGGCCCAGTAGTGAAACGGGCACTTCACGATCGAAGATTGCGCCAGTGTTGTTGCGAGGCGGGAAGCAATCGAAGCCCGACTTTGGGTCTTTGGGGGCGCCAATGCCACTGGTCGCGTTGATGACCAGGATGTCGCCTTCGACATACATGCCTACCGAAAGCAGGGTGTGGTTAATGAACAGGTCGCGGTAGCCGGGGATGTTAATCCACTTCTTAAAGAGCTTGTCTGCTCCTGAGACCTTTGCGCCGGTTGCGACCACTGCCATCTGTGCAAACAAGCTCGTTGAGTAGCTGCCGCCGAGGTCGACCTTCTGCGTGTGCTCAGCCGCGGGGCCTCGCTCGGCCTTGTTTTCTTTTAGGTATTGAGCATGGTCTTTGCAGCGTGTTGAGAAGTTCGCTGACCACGTTACCGGAGCGCGATTCTTTGCCTTGCGCGCATCGTTAAACGCGATCAGCCATTTGTCGACACCCTTACTGATTGCACTGACTGGTGGGGTGTTGTTGCGGATCGCTTTCAATACTGGCGACGCTTCCGTCCAGAAGTCTTCCCACTCTTTCTCAAGCTGTGGGATGGTGACGTCATCGTGTTCTTCATTGAACTGCTTCTCGAACTCGGCAGGCTGCTTGGCGCGGCGTTGCTTCATGGACATCGAGATCGCATCCATCGTGCGCAGCAGGTTTGGGTCGCGACGCATCACGTAGTCGGTGAAAGACCACGCCTTGATGCGCTGCTCATTGCTGAAATCCGAAGCATCGCAGAAGGGCAGCGAGTTGGCTGGAACTCCGCCAGTGCTCTTCCACGCCATTTCGAGGCTTAGGTTCTTCCAGACATCGAAGTCCGGCGAAGTGAACTCTCGGTCCTCCTCGCTCGCCGAGGTGCCTTCCTGCCTCTTGCGGTCGACGGCGAATAGTCGGTTTTGATTGAACATCATGCCGACAAACGTGTGGCCGATGCCTGAACGGAAACTGGTCGAAGAGAAGCCTGAGTAACCTTGAGCGACGTTGCGCACGCAAGAGTCAAACATGACTTGTACACCGGATGTCGTAGTGACTGTGGTGTTGCCGATTGCCGAGCCGCTGGAGTTCTCAATCTTCCATGCGAGGTCGGGCACCTTGTTGGCCGTCAGCACTTGTTGGAAGACTTCTTTGTTTTCTACGCAGGCCCATTGCAGTGGCCAGCGGCCACCGCCGTAGCCCCACGGGAATGCGACCTGGCAAACGCGAAGCGTCCGCTCGGCCCATTTTAGAGCCTTGTGCAGGTTCTCTTCTTGGTCGGTGGCGCCATGCACAATGAAGTGCTCGGACTTGACGGTGATGTAGGGGACTTGCGCGACTTCTAGCGGGTCGCACTTGATGTCGGTGACGGTGGCGGTCTCGTAGTCTTGCTGGGCTTGTTGTTCGATTGCTTTCTCGATCATCTTGCTGCGATCGAACAGCGTCTTTTCTAAGCCGGTGCCGCTGAGCCCACCAATCTCCTTGTGCTCCAGCGCCTCGGCTGCCTCGGAGTCATTCTTGACCCAACGCAGGACCATTTGCCAGTGATGTAGTTCGCGATCCTTGCGGCCGGCCTTTGCGTATTTCTTTGCTTGCGATCGGTGTTGCGAGGCTAGCGATTTTTGCAGTGCTCGATACTTGCTTTCGAGCGGCTTGCCGTCTGAGCCCTTGCCTGTGTCTTTGCTAGGGTAGGGGCGTTTGGTGTCGATCACCCAGCTGGACCCGTTCTTGACGTGGCCGGTCGCAGTCCACGCTTCCGAATTGTCGGGGTCGTAGAGCTTGATCGTCTGCATCCAGACAACCTTGGCGATACGCGGGAAGCCTTTCTTGAATGCGGTCTTGGCGAACGCGTTGAGCGACTTCGCTTGACGTTGGTTGAACTTGGCTTCAGCGCCTTGTGCGACCAAGGAGGTCGTCATCACAAGAGCTAATAGTGACAGCTGCAATACACGTTGGATCATGAATAGTTCGGTCGGCCTATGCCTATGGGAGCTTTGGGCAGTCTAGTGCCAATCGGGTTGGCGTTCCTGTTTTGTGGTCCAGGGATTACGGCCCAGCTTGCTGATTTAGCGATTTCGTAATCCCACAGCGGGCTCTGCGGAGCCGGAATCGGTTGCTCGTTGCACGTCCGCCGCGAATCGCCATACTGTTTGCCCTTGAACGGGCCGATCAGGCCCTGCGCCGCCTCGCTTGCGGCAATTGGTAACAGTAGCAGATTCACAGCATGAGCACGGTTTACAACATTGGCGTTCTTCCCGGCGACGGCATTGGTTCCGAAGTCGTTAACGAAGCCCTGAAGGTATTGAGTGCCGTCGAGCAGATTTACGGTTTCAGCACCAGGCGCGAGCCGCTTCCTTACGGCGCTGAGCACTTCCTCAAGACCGGTGAGATGATGCCGGACGTAGCGTTCGAGCGGTTGCGCGACATGCATGCGGTGGTGTTCGGAGCAGTCGGTGATCCACGTATCGAGGTCGGCAAGCTTGAGTTCGCGATTATCGCGGGTTTGCGGCACAAGCTGGATCTGTTCGTCAATCTTCGTCCGATCAAGCTCTACGACGCGTCACTGTGTCCGTTGAAGGATAAGCAGCCGGAACACATCGATATGATGTTCTGCCGCGAGAATACTGAGGATGCCTACGTTGGGATGCACGGTGCGACCAAAAAGGGCACGCCCGATGAGATCGCCGTGCAGCAAATGCTCTATACGCGAAAGGGCACTGAGCGAATTATCCGTTACGCGTTCGAACTCGCAAAGCAACGTGGCCCCAAACCAGGTTGGGAGCGCTCGAAGGTCACGCTGGTAGATAAGGCCAATGCTCTGCGATCGCAGGATTTGTGGACGCGCGTTTTCAACGAGGTGAAAGCCGAGTATCCGAACATCGACACGGACCATGCCTACATTGATGCGGCGTGCATGTTCATGGTTAAGGACCCTGAGCGATTTGACGTTGGCGTCACGACCAACTTGTTCGGCGACATCATCACAGATCTTGGAGCGGAATTGGTTGGCGGTATGGGCATCGCTGCCTCCGGAAACATTCATCCTGGTAAGGTGTCGATGTTTGAAGGCATTCACGGTTCCGCTCCGGACATCGCCGGCAAAGGCATCGCCAGTCCGTTGGCGACGATTCTTGCGGTTGCGCTGATGCTCGATCACATCGGTCAATCTGCAGCGAAGATCGAACTCGAAGCGACGGTCGCCAGCCTGCTGCAGAGTGGTCGGATCCGTAGTTTGCGCACTGGCGAACATAAATGCGCCGAACTAGGCGATATGGTGCGTGACGAATTGCTCGCACGCGCCCGGCAGGCCAAGTGACGCTTGTGATGGCGAGTCTTGGATAGCACGCCGCCAGTGTTGGGCGGCCGGGGCCTATGCCTCGCGGCTTTCTGCCTTGGTGGGTAAGTCGCACCGATGGTCCGGGCAAACCCAAGTGATTACTCTAAACCCTTGGCGGTAAAGTTGGTATGCGCCATGTGCTTGGGTCGGACTCCGGCTCCGGAGGGGCGTGCGTAGCTTGGATGGAGGAATATTTGCGCGGCGGAGAGGTGAGCTTTGGGGGCGTGTCGCCCTCGTTAGCTGGGGATGAAGTGGGCTTGTTCATGGGAACTTGGGTCCTTGCCACCTCAAGTGTTTGCTAGGAGGGCATTCGGGACCAATCCGTTACGTGGGCAAATGATCGGCCGTGCGTTACAGATGTCTACGATGGGAACCACGCGTTGTGGGCTTTCCACAACCTAACTCTATTTCCTCCTTAGGAGTCATGATGAAGATCCGTATCGCTTCCACCCTGCTTGCGCTGGCGCTGCCGCTGGTTGCTCAAGCTCCCGCCGCTGACCCGCAGGTCGAGGCGACCTTCTATAAGGCCTATTACCTTGAGAAGGGTAAGCGCGACTTTGATGGCGCCATGGCGCTCTACTCGGCGTTCTTGGCCAAGGCTCCGAGCCATAAGCTCGCTGGCGAAGCTGCTAAGCAGCAATTCCGTTTGCTGGATCGCACCGGTAAGTCAAAGGAGCGCGACGAGTTTAAGGAGAAATACGCCAAGCTGCTTGGCAATGTTGGCACGACGGCTGCACGTCCGGCCCGCGGCGAAGGTGATGCCGGTGATCGCCCTGAGCGTGGTGGTCGCGGTGAAGGTCGCGGTCAACGTGGCGGCCGCGGTGGCCGTGGCGGCGGCGGTATCTTTGGTCTGATGCGCAACGAAACCAAGGTTGCCGACATGACCAAGGATGAGGTCCAATCCCTGAAGGATAGCCTTGAGAGTGCTAGCGGCATGATTGATCGCATGCGTGATCGCATGGGCGATGAAATCGCGGACAAGCTTTCCAAGAGCACGACGGACCTCCAAAAGGCCCTCGAAGGTGACGACAAGGCTGCAGCCCAGAAGGCCCTCGACGGTCTGAAGGAAGCCATGGGTGGCATGTTCGGCGGTGGTCGCCGTGGTGGCCGCGGTGGCGAGGAAGGCGGTGGCCGTGGTGGCCGCGGTGGCGAGCAAGGCGGTGGCCGTGGTGGCCGCGGTGGCCGCGGCGGCGAGCAAGGCGGTGGCCGTGGTGGTCGCGGTGGCGAGGAAGGCGGTGGCCGTGGTGGTCGTGGCGGCGAAGAAGGCGGCGGTGGCGGTGGCGGTCGCTAAGCGACAGCCTCTCAGCACCAGTTGCTAGTCAGAGCGGCCGTGCCCAGTGAGCTTCCAATTGCGGAGTTTCTGGGTGCGGCCGTTTTGTATTGATGCCGCACCTCTTCTTGGATTTGGGTGCTTTTGCTCGCTCATGGATCGCATCCCTTGCGCGATCGACTCAAAACGCGACGATGATCGCGTGGCGCGCAACTCCATCGACCCGGTAAAGCTAGAGGTCTTCCATCACCTGCTATCTGCATATTGCGAGGAGGCAGGGGCTCGTTTGAGGCTGAGTGCGATTAGTCCCAACATTCGTGAGCGCGCGGACTATTCGGTTGCGGTCTTCGACCGCGAGGCTCGCCTTGTTGCCCAGGCAGCGCACATCCCAGTGCATCTTGGCAGTGCTGGTGAAGCCGTTCACGCTGTTCGCCGTGAGCTTGATCTTGCCCCTGGTGATGTGGCGATCCTCAACGATCCCTACTGTGGTGGGACCCACCTGCCGGACATCACCATCGTCCGTCCGGTATTTGGGAACGGCGCTGGTCAGCCGGAGTGGTATGTCGTCAATCGTGCGCATCACGCGGATGTTGGCGGCGCGACCCCTGGTTCGATGGGGATCGTGCGTGATTTGTTCGCCGAAGGCTTGGTCATTCCACCGGTGCATCTGCGCCGCCGTGGTGTCCTACAGAAAGACCTGATGCGTTTGTTTGCGCGTAATGTGCGCGGTGCAGATGAGCGTCTGATTGACCTCGCCGCGCAAGAGGCCAGCCTGGCACAGCTTGAGCAACGTTTGCATGTGTTGGTCGCCGAGCACGGCTTGCCGACCGTGCGTCGCACGACCTCTGCATTGATGGATTACACCGAGCGCGCTGGACGGGCACTGGTGCGAACCTTGAAGAATGGCACGTATCGCGCTAGCGATCACCTTGATGGGGATGGCCTTGGCGTTGGCAAGCTGCGCATTGAGCTCAAGCTGAAGATGCATGAAGAGCACGCGGAGTTCGATTGGACCGGCACGTGCGACCAGGCCAGCGGCGGAGTTAACGCCAACCCGGGTATCGCCCTGGCCGCGTGTGTTTATTCGCTGCGTTGCTTGTGTCCCGGCCGCCTGCCGACGAATGACGGCTTGTTTCGCTTGCTCAAGCTAGTGACGCGTCCTGGTAGCTTGGTCGATCCACGTTCGCCGGCGCCGGTGGCGGGCGGCAATGTTGAGACTAGTCAGCGTCTGGTGGATGTCTGTCTCAATGCGTTGTCTTCGTCTGCGCCTGATCGTGTGCCTGCTGCCTCGGCTGGCACGATGAGTAATTTGACGTTGGGCGGCATGATGAAAAGCGGTCGTGAGTTTGCGAGCTACGAAACGTTGCCTGGTGGTGCCGGTGCCAGCGCTAGTAGCGCAGGGCAGTCGGCGATTCAGACTCATATGACAAACACGCGAAACACGCCGATCGAAGAACTCGAACAGCGTGCGCCACTGCGCATTCGCGGGTTGTCGGTTCGACGCGGCAGTGGTGGTCGCGGCAAGCACCGCGGGGGTGATGGTCTACGCAAGGAGGTTGAGGTGCTCGAACCGTTGCGTGGAGCGTTCCTTGGAGAGCGGCATGAGTCTGGGCCTCCTGGGGCTGCCGGCGGTCATGATGGTGCACCAGGCCGCTTATTTGTTGAGCGGGCTGGCAAGCAGAAGCGGTTGCCAGCGAAGACCTCATTTGACTTGGCTAAGGGCGATGTTCTGATCGTCGAGACGCCGGGTGGAGGCGGTCATGGCAAAGCCTGATCTCCGTTACGCATGCCTACTGATGATGCTGCTCGCGGTGTCCTGTTCGCCCGTCAGCTACAGCGCGTATCCCCTTGATTTGACGCATAGTCTGCCGTCTGACGCGTTTGCACGATGCCGCATGGTATTGCTGAATCACTACGAGACGTTGGCGTTCTCAGATGCCGAGAGTTTTCGATTGGAGACGGATTGGATGCCGAGTGCCAACCCGCCTGGCGAGCGTCGGGCGACCGTCTATCGCGACGAGACTCGGGCTTCGTCACTTGCGATTGTGGTCGAACTCCGAAGGCTGACTGTGCCGTTGATTGGGCTGCCTCATTGGACCACCGCACGTGGGGACGCTCACTCGGAACGGCAACTTGCAGAATGGCTGCGTGAGTCCCTTGCTGAGCCTGAAGAGGTTGGCATTTCGGATCGGAGTGGGACCCAGGAAGCAGGGCTGTCGGGAGGCAAGTAGCGTTGGTTGCCGTCTGTCGCGAGCCGCATGCTAAGAGGTGGTCGCGATGGCGAGAACTTGCCGGATCTCGGCATTTCGCGGCCACCGTTTGGCGTTGCGCCGCAGTAAGTGAATGGCAGCGTTCATGGTGCCGCGCAACTCGAGGATTCGAGCGCGGGCCAAGACCACGGCCGTAAGTGGTGCGTCATGGATCATGCGTACTGCGCGGAGCGCGCGTAGTGCTGCGCTGGGGTCGCGTTCGCTGCAGCAGGCTTCGAATAACCAGAGCCACGCCGGTATCGAGTCAGGCTGCAATGCGACCGCTTGCTCCAGCATCGTGCGTGGAGTGGCTTTGTAGCTGCAGCGGCTTCGGCTCCAGGGCCGTAGCGCGCGGCGCACTTGTTTTGTGCTCGGCTGCATCGGGAAGCGACCGGTCAGTCGGCGGAGACGTGCTTGGCGTCGATCTACGTCTGGAGTTGGTAACTGCTTGAGTAGCCGCACGGCCCCCTGCTTTCGGAGTAGGTCTGCCGCCAGTCCTGTCAATGCCTCGACGGCCCGGGCCTGCCAGAACTTCTGCTGCTCGGAGTCCCAGCCGAGTTGTGTTGCTAGCACATCTAGCTGCCCGCGGAGGTCACGGCGGGCAATCCCGGCTGCGCGGACACTGGCCGTGATATTGGCGCGGCCATTGTTGAGCGCCACCAAGGGGGGGATCCTCACCATCAGCTCGTCGAGCGAGCTGCTGTCCGGCAGAGCCGGTTTTTCGGTGGTCGGGTGCTGCTGGGCTAGGTGGCGGCGGTGCCGGTAGATGACTTTCTCGGCCAGTCGCATCCAGCGGGCGTGCCGCTCACGCTCGGGCATGCCCAGGATGGCCGTAGGGTGCTCTAGGCCGTCAACAGCCAGTTCTTGGAGCACATCGTCGAGCCAATCCCGCATTAGGGGCCGAGGAATGCCTTTCCAGTTGGCAATGCGACGTAGGGCTCCGGGCAGAACCCGGCGCTGGAAGTGGCTCAGAAGCTTGAGTGCGGCACTGCGGTCAGATTCCGTTCGGCTCATGGTCGTCTCTCTGAAGCTTGAGTGGTGTTCCGGGGGCAAGCCGTTATGCTCGCCGCCCTTTTCCGCTGCGCTGAACCATGCCGACAACCTGTGTCGTGGGCATCCTCTGGGGTGACGAAGGCAAGGGCAAAGTCATTGACTACCTTGCCGCTGAGACGGACTACGTCGTTCGTTTTGGTGGAGGCCACAATGCTGGCCACACTCTGGTGTTACCGCCCGAGATTGCCGGTGAAGGCAAGCTCGTATTACATCTGGTGCCATCGGGCATCGTGCACTCGCATACCGTGAATGTGATTGGCAACGGTGTCGTTGTCGATCCGATTCATCTGTGCCAGGAGATTGAGAAGCTGCAGAAACGCGGCATTTCGATCGAGCTTGGTCGCAACATGCTAGTTAGCGAGCGAGCCCATGTGATCCTTGAGGCGCATCAGCGTCAGGATCAGTTGGCTGAGTCCGGTCGCAATAGCAAAATCGGGACAACTGGTCGCGGTATTGGCCCGGCCTACAGTGACCGTTGCGGTCGCATTGGCCTGCGAGTTGGTGACTTGATCCGTCCTGACACGCTTCGCCAAGCATTGACCGCACTCGCTGTGCAGAAGAATGCGTTGTTTGAACCGGCTGGTTTAGAACCGCTCGATGTCGATGCGATGTTCGAACAATTGGTCGCTGCTGGTGAGAAATTGCGTCCGGCGATTGTCGACGCTGGCCTCGTGCTGCGTCAGGCTCGCAGTGAAGGTAAGCGCATACTGCTCGAGGGCGCGCAGGGATGCTTGCTCGATCTAGAGCATGGCACCTACCCGTTCGTAACTAGCTCGCATGCTTCCACGGGTGGCGCATACAGCGGCACTGGGATGCCGCCGCACGAGATGCATACGGTTGGCATCGTTAAGGCGTATGCGACGCGCGTTGGTGAAGGACCGTTCCCGACGGAGTTGTTCGACGATACTGCCGACCAACTGCGCGCTGCCGGCAAAGAGTATGGCTCGACAACCGGGCGGCCACGCCGCATCGGCTGGTTCGACACGGTTGCCGTCCGTTATTCTGGTGGCATCTCGGGCGCCCACGAACTCGTGTTGACGAGTCTCGATGTGTTGCAAGGGTTCCCGCTCAAGCTCGCCGTCGAATACAAGTTGGCTGATGGCACGTTGACCAAGGATTTGCCTGCTTTCGATCTTGAGAAGGCTGAGCCGCAGTTCCTTGAGATGCCTGGCTTTGAAGAGAACATCTGTGACGTGCGTGATTTCGATGCATTGCCGCAGAACGCTAAGAACTATGTCACGGCGATCGAAGAGCACACGGGTTTACGCGTTGGCACGATTTCGGTTGGCCCTGGTCGCGATCAATTGATTAGGCGGTAGTCCGAGGTCCATTCGTGAAGAAGGACCTCAACAATATTGCTGCTGACGAGATCGTAGTGCCGCGCAGCGTTGCCGTCATTATGGATGGCAATGGGCGCTGGGCGAAGAACGCCGGGTTTGAACGCATCCGGGGTCATGAGCGCGGCGTCGATGCAGTGCGTGCGACGGTGACCGAGTGCGCCAAGCTGGGCGTTAAGGCATTGGTGCTCTACGCGTTCTCCGAAGAGAACTGGGCTAGGCCGAAGCGAGAGATCAATATGCTGTTCAAGCTGTTGAAGCGATTCTTGCTCAATGAGCGCGGCACGTTGATGGACAATAATGTGCGTCTACTGCATTCCGGTCGGCGCGCCCGCCTCGCGCCTGACGTGCTGGAGTTGCTTGACGAGACCATCGCCTTGACGGCCAGCAATGATGGCATGCAACTGAGTTTGGCAATCAGTTACGGCGGTCGCCAAGAGTTGATTGATGCCACTCAGAAACTTGCCAAGCGCGTGCAGTCGGGAGAACTCGCTCCTGAAGCCATCGATGAGCAAGCTATCCATGACGCTCTCTATCAGCCTTCTTTACCGGATCCGGATGTCTTGATTCGAACTGCAGGAGAGATGCGCATCAGTAATTTCTTGCTGTGGCAGGTCAGCTACTCGGAGATCTACGTGCACGACATCTGTTGGCCGGACTTTGGCAAGGAGCAGTTGTATGAGGCATTCCGTGACTATGGCCGCCGCGTGCGCAAGTTTGGGAAGGTGCTCTAGTGAGTGATTTGAAGACCCGTGCGGTTCTCGCGCCGACGATGTTGGCGATTATCGCGGTTATCTACTGGCTGGACGTGTCTGGCACTCTCGGCATCAAGTCTGGAGCTCTGTCTGCTGGCTTGCTTGGGCTGCTCGGAGTTGGTGGCGCGTGGGAATTTGCTAATTTGCTCCGTGGTGGTGGCTTCGCCATTGGTAAGCGCACGCTGGTTGTCGCCACCGTGATCTTGCTCGGTAGTGCGTTCGCCTTCGGCTGGGCTGATCTTGACCGCGAACTCTACCCGCTGGTAATTGGCACGTTGCTGCTCTTGTTCCCGCTGGCTTTGCGTTCACTCGGCCGCGGTGACATGCATCACGGACTCGAACGGCAAGGCGCCACCTTGCTTGGGTTCATCATGATCGCGTGGCCGATGTACCTGGGGATGGGCATCTGCTTCCGTTGCTTGCCGTCGCTCTTCTATGTGGTGCTGATTTGCAAGGGCGGGGATATCGGGGGCTACTGCTTCGGCCGTCTGTTTGGTAAGCACAAACTGATTCCGCACATCAGTCCCGGTAAGACCATTGAGGGCGCATTGGGTAGCTTGGCTACGTCTGTTGCGATCGCTTATTTCCTCAATGGTCCGATCTTGCAGGGAGTGGTTGAGCTGCCAAGTTGGGGTGCGCTGTTGGCCGGTGTCGTTCTCAACTTCACGACGCAAACTGGTGACCTGATCGAGTCTCTTCTTAAGCGCCGTTGCAATGCCAAGGATAGCTCGACGTTGCTGCCTGCTCATGGCGGTATTCTCGACCTAGTTGATAGCCTTCTGTTCTCTTTGTGCGCTTGGTTCGTTGTCCTAGTCCTTCTCACCTAGGAGTCCGTGCGGTGTCAGTGCCATACGAACATGCATGACGTCCTGGTTGTTGGTGGGGGCATTCACGGGTTGTGCTCAGCATTTGCTTTGCGGCAGAGAGGGCGCGATGTTGTCGTGCTCGACCGGTTTGAAGAGGGCCACGATCGCGGAGGCTCACATGGTGCGGCGCGTATTACGCGTTCGTCCTACCATGAACGTAAATACGTGCAATTGGCGCAGCGGGCGCGGCGCGTTGGTTGGCCATTGTTGGAGTCGGTACTTGGTCAGCAGCTCGTGCATCCGACGCCAGGTGTTTTCTTTGGCGCTCCAGAAGGTTTGTTCGCTGATTTTCTGGCGGCGACGTTGGGGGCTGGGGTTCAGGTTGAGCAGGTTGACGTGGCTGCCGCGGCTCGTGCGTTCCCATTGTTGCGATTTGAGTCTGATGATGCGGTGATGCTTGATCACACGGCTGGCGTGTTGGCAGCCGAAGATGCCATGGTCGGACTGCGTCAATGGTTGCGCGGTAACGGGGTTGAGATTGTCCACGGCGAGGTCGCGATGCGTTTACAGGCTGATGCGGCCGCGCTCACTGTTGAGACCTTGACCGAGAAGCGACGCGCTCGCGCTGTGGTCGTCGCGACTGGAGCCTGGCTGGGAGAGTTGTTGCCAGAGTGGAGCGCGCCATTGCGGGCAATTCGGCAACAGGTTGGCTACGTGCAAGTCGCAGCATCGTCAGCAGCCATGCAGGTTGGCGCGTTCCCCGTCTGGTGCCGCATCGGGAAGACCGCTGCCGACTTCGTTTATGGTCTGCCGCAGTTTGGGCGGCCCGGCCTCAAGCTCGCGCATCATCGAACGCTTGGTTTGGCGGATGACGCGAATGCCTTGCCGGATCCCATTGATCTAGGACCGTTGGAAGAATTGGCGCGGATGCGGTTGACCGCGCCGTTTGAAACCGTGTTGTCTGCCGAGAACTGTATGTATGCAGTTGCGCCAAGCGAAGAGCTACACGTCGTGCCCAGCGAGATGGACCCCCGCATCATTGCTGTTGCCGCCTGTAGCGGTCACGGCTTCAAGTTTGGTCCGGTGATTGGGGAAGACGTCGCCGATCTGGTTGCGCCGCGTTGAGATTTTCCGGTGTTCGCGCTGGAACATCGCTTGTCGCCGCATGTCCGGCTACATCTAAGTCATGAAAGCTTCCGTTCTGAGTTCCTTGTGCGTTGCGTTGACGTTGTTCGCCTCCTGTGCCTCGATGCCGCACGATCTTGTCGCCGCCGGTAGTTCGCCCGTCTATTACAACCTGCAGTTGACGATCAAGGATGGTCAGCAAGAAGCATTCGCGACGTTGATGGCCGAGATGGTTGCGGCGACGAAGCGCGAATCCGGCACGATGGTTTACGAGTGGTACGTAGGTCCTGACGGGCGGACGTGTCACATCCACGAGTTATTTGCCGATACCGAGGCCTACAAAGTGCATTCGGCCAATTTCGGTGCGAACTTCGCTGAGCGCTTCATGCCGTTGCTCGACATCACTGGGCTGACCGTTTACGGCAATTCG
>Ga0315331_10002828_pt1 | contig 13080 bp, 10 predicted proteins | sample M160m34915metaG_FD_203456 | JGI IMG/M metagenome (GOLD analysis project Ga0315331, IMG submission 203456) | Ammonia-oxidizing marine archaeal communities from Monterey Bay, California, United States - M1 60m 34915 | ecosystem: Environmental > Aquatic > Marine > Intertidal zone | place: USA...
GGTCGAGGCGGACGCTGCGACGCGTATCGCCGCGCGAGAACGGCTCGATGCGCAGGGGAGCTATGCCGTCCCGCATCTGATCGCGTTGGTCCGTGAGGCGGATCAGGCGGGTGACTTCGCGTTGCGGGACCGCGCTGTGTTCTTCCTGCAGCGCGCCGCGCGTCGTCCCCTCGTCGACCCCTACGCGACGCGTCCAACTCCGGAGCAAAGAGCGCTCAACCGGTCGATCGAGGCCGAGAACGTGGTGACCCGCGCCTTGCGTTATTTGCCGGAGGCGCCCGAGGCGGAGAAGCGCCGAGTGCTCGCCGGGTGGGAGTCCTGGTATGACGAGCACCGGGATCGGTGGCAGTTCGACACCGCGGGTCAGCTTCGGATCCTGTTCCTCGAGACGCGTTTTGCGGCCTACTGGCACAACCTGATTCGACTCGACTTCGGGGTGTCGCTGGTCACCAAGCAGCCGGTCCTCGGGACGCTGATATCCAAGCTCCCGTACTCGTTGACGCTCTCGGTGGGGTCGCTGTTGCTCGCCTACGTGCTGGCGATCCCGCTCGGCATCTTCTCCGCGATTCGAAAGGACTCGAAGACCGACCGGGTCGTCACGGTTGTGCTCTTCATGTTGTATTCCCTGCCGAGCTTCTTCGTGGCGACCTTGCTGCTCTTCTTCTTTTCGTACGGTTCTGATTACGAGAACCTGCGCTGGTTCCCCACCGGCGGTTTCCGAGACGCGAACTACATGGCGCTGTCGACGTGGGAGCAGCTTGGCGACATCGCCCTCCACATGGTGCTGCCAATGCTGTGCCTGACGTATGGCTCTCTCGCGAGCTTGTCTCGCTACATGCGGACGGGGCTGCTCGACGTGATCCGTTCGGACTACGTGCGTACCGCTCACGCGAAGGGGCTGTCCGAGTGGAACGTGATCGGCCGCCACGCGGTTCGCAATGGCCTGTTGCCGATCTTGACCCTGCTCGCGGGGTTGCTGCCCGCGGCGCTTGGCGGGTCCGTGATCATCGAATACATCTTCGGGATCCCTGGGATGGGGCAGTGGGTCATCGAGTCGATCTACGCGCGCGACTACAACGCCATCATGGTGGTGCAACTCCTCTCGACCCTGCTCGTACTCGTCGGGATCTTGCTCACGGACCTCAGCTACGCGCTGGTGGACCCCAGGATTCGTTTCGAATGAGCGGGGTCGACGGTCAGGGCGTGACCGAGGCGCGGCGCGTCTCGTACGGTTCGATCGTCTGGGCTGAGCTTGCTCGGAATCGGGTCGCGATGACGGGTCTCGCTGCGGTGATCGGCTTCTTCGGCCTGGCGATCTACGCGCCGCTGATCTCTCTCGATCAACCGTTTGTGTGGGTAGATGACCAGGGGGCTCAGTTTCCGTGGCTCGGTGCGCTCTTCAACCGGCTGCTCTTCGAGAACGCGGTGGACATCTTCTTCAACCTCGCGATGGTGTTATCACCCGCGGCGATTGCGCTCTGGTGGGTGGCTAAACGTCGTGGGGGAAGAGAGACGCGTCGTCGTTGGGCGCAGCGGTTCGTCGGTGCGGCGTTGCTGTTGTTCGTGTTGTTGCAGGTGCAGTCCTGGGGGACGTTCTCGAATCCGCTCTACTACACCGCGCGCATCGTGGACTGGAACGAGCGGCTCGAGACGTTGGAGGCGACGCCGGGCGCCGATGTGCCATTCGCGATCTTCCCGCTTCGTCGCTTTGGTTACAGCGAGACCGATCCGGCTCGCAGCGTCTTGCCGCCGAGTTGGGCGCACTGGTTTGGGACGGATAAAGAGGGGCGAGACGTCTTCGCGCGCATGCTCTACGGCACGCGGGTGTCGTTGACGATCGGTGTCGTCGCGGTGTCGCTCTATGTCGCGATCGGCGTGGTGCTTGGGGCGCTGGCGGGTTATTTCGGTGGCTGGGTCGACGTCGTGATCTCTCGCCTCGTCGAGGTCATGATCTGTTTTCCGAGCTTCTTCTTGATCCTGACCCTGGCGGCCTTTGTCCAGGAGCGCTCGATCTTTCACGTGATGGTGATCATCGGCATTACCAGTTGGACGGGCGTCGCACGGCTGATTCGTGCGGAGTTCTTGAAGCACAAATCCCTGGAGTATGCGCAGGCGGCGTTGGCGCTGGGCGTTTCGCGGCCGCGGATCATCTTTCGTCATATCCTTCCGAATGCGATCGCGCCCGTGCTGGTGACGGCGACCTTTGGCGTTGCAGCGGCGATCCTGACAGAGTCGAGCCTCGCGTTCCTGGGGCTCGGCGACCTCTCCGCGCCCAGCTGGGGGATGACGCTGAGTGCCGGGCGTACAGAAAATGCGCTGTGGCTGATCTTGTTCCCGGGAGTCGCGATCTTCGCACTGGTGAGCGTGCTTAACCTCGTGGGTGAGGGGCTCCGCGACGCCCTCGACCCGAAGTTGCGCTCCTGATGGCGCAGACGAAGCCCGCTGAGGAGCAGCCGCTGCTTGCGATCACCGACCTGCGGGTCGAGTTTGCCAGCCAGTTCGGCAGGGTGCTGGCGGTCGATGGCGTCTCGTACGACGTGATGCCTGGGGAGACGCTCGCGGTTGTGGGGGAGTCGGGCTGTGGGAAGTCGGTGACAGCCCTGTCGATCCTCGGGCTGGTGCCCAGCCCACCTGGCGACCTTGTAGGAGGCCGAATCGAGTTCGACGGTGAGGACCTCGTGGGCAGCCCCCCTGAGCGGATGCGAGAGATCCGCGGGAACGCGGTCGCGATGATCTTCCAGGAGCCGATGACGAGCTTGAACCCGGTCCTGACGGTTGGCGATCAGATCGGGGAGGCGCTCGCCGAGCACCTGGGGCTCTCCCACGCTGAAGTGCGCGAGCGGGTGATCTCGCTGCTCGCGCGGGTTGGGATCCCTTCACCGGAGCGGCGTGTCGACGACTACCCCCACCAGCTCTCCGGCGGCATGTGTCAGCGGGTGATGATCGCGATGGCCCTGGCCTGTGACCCGCGCCTGCTGATCGCCGATGAGCCAACGACCGCGCTCGACGTCACGGTACAAGCGCAGATCCTCGACCTATTGCGGTCGCTTCAAGTCGAGCTCGGCATGTCGATCGTGTTGATCACCCACGACCTCGGCGTCGTGGCCGAGATGGCGCAGCGTGTGGTGGTGATGTACGCCGGCCAGATCGTCGAGCGGGCCCCGGTCGAGGCGCTGTTCGCGCGTCCGCGGCACCCCTACACGGCTGGGCTCCTGCGGTCGATTCCGCGCCTCGAGGACCACCGGGACGTATTGGAGCCGATTGACGGGAGCGTCCCGGATGCGGCCGCTTTCCCTGCGGGTTGCCGCTTTCACCCGCGTTGCCCGGTCGCGCGCGATCGCTGTCGCCGAGATCAGCCTCCGGAGCGCCCGCGTGGTGAGCCCGGGACGGGCCACTCGTCCGCTTGTTTCGTCATCGACGAGGAGCCGGAGCGCGACCTGTTGACGCTCGATCCGGTCGTCGCCGGAGGGGACCCGTGAACGATGACCTCCTGCTGCGGGTCGACGACCTCGCGATGCACTACCCCGTCACGGCCGGCGTGTTCGGTCGGACGGTGGCGCAGGTCAAGGCGGTCGATGGCGTGTCCTTCGCGCTCCGACGAGGTCGAACGCTCGGGCTCGTGGGAGAGTCCGGTTGTGGGAAGACGACCGTGGGGCAGTCGATCGTCCGTTTGCTCGAGCCGACGTCGGGTCGGCTGGTCTTCGACGGGCGAGACATCACGCACCTGCCGCAGGCCGAACTCCGCAGCTTACGGCGGGAGATGCAGATCATCTTTCAGGATCCCTTCGGGTCGTTGAACCCGCGGATGACGGTCGCTGACATCGTGGGCGAGGCGCTTGAGGTTCACGGGGTCGCGCGCGGCGCGGAGGTCGAGCGGCGGGTCGTCGAAGTGCTCGCGCGTGTCGGAGTGCCGGCTTCGTGGATCAACCGCTACCCGCACGAGTTCTCGGGCGGGCAGCGTCAACGGATCAGCATCGCCCGAGCGATCGTGCTCGAGCCCCAGCTGGTGGTGTGCGACGAAGCCGTGTCGGCTCTCGATGTCTCCATTCAGGCGCAGGTGATCAACCTGCTCATCGCGCTCCAGCACGAGATGCAGCTGGCATACCTCTTCATCTCCCACGACTTGTCCGTTGTGCGCCATATCTCGGATGACGTCGCCGTGATGTACCTCGGGCAGATCGTCGAGAGCGCTCCGACCGACGCGCTGTTTCGTTCCCCCGCGCACCCGTACGCACGGGCGCTCTTGTCGTCCATCCCGCTTCCCGACCCGAGTCGCCGTGTCCGACGGATGGTGTTGGAGGGCGACGTCCCGACGCCGCTCGACCCGCCGCCGGGCTGTCGCTTTCACACCCGGTGTCCTGCGGTCATCGCGCGCTGTCGCCGCGAAGAGCCCCCGGCTTTCACGGTCGAGGAGCACCACCGCGTCAAGTGTTGGCACGCGGAAGGGCTCGAAGCGCAGCCGGATTGGTATGCGGAGGTCGAGCGCCGGATCGCCGCGGAGAGCCCGGGGTCACCCCCTGGAGACGGTCGTGCCGCGCCGCCGGTGTCGCCGGTCGCGCAGCCAGCGCGACGCCCGAGGAGCCTTGGGCAGCGCGATCGCGCGGATTCGCGCGCGCGCCGTTGGAGGCGCCTGGCGGGGGGGGCCGTGGCCTCGAGCGGGGTGCTGCTCGTATCGAGCCTCCCGGGGCTGGCTGCCGCCGTGGCGTTGATGGGATGGTTGGCCGGGCGTCGAGCCAGGCTCTCCGCCGGAGTGGCGGCCGCCGCGCTGGCGGCGTTGCTGGTGTGTGCGGGGCTCGGGCGCGTCCTGGCAGACGAACGGCGTGAACGGGAGGCCCTCGCGCAGCTCGCGGGGCTTCGCAGCGCGATCGAGGCGGTCGTGGCGGTGCGGGGCGAACCGCCGGCGCGTCTCGAGGATCTCGGCTGGCGTTTGGCCGCGCTCTTTCCGACGGCGCGGCTCGAGGACCCTTGGGGGCACGACTGGTTGTACCGCGTGCCCGGTGAAGAGGGTCGGGCCTATGACGTCGTCAGCCCCGGGCCGGATGGCAGCCTGGGCAGCGCGGACGACCTCGGGCAGGCGCCCGATCGATGACGCGGACCCTGGCTGGGCTCGCCCTGGTCTTCGTCGCTTCCTTGTGTGCGGTCGGTCTCACGCTGCGCGGCGCGGTGGAGACCCCGGCGGACTATCGGTTCGTCAACGGGGCGGAGCCGACGACGCTCGACCCCCAGAAGTTGACGGGACAGCCCGGAGGCCGCGTGGTGACCGCGATCTTCGAAGGGCTCGCGCGTTACGACGAGGCGAGCATGGAGCCAGTCCCTGGGGCCGCAGAGAGCTGGGAGATCTCGCAGGACGGAAGGCGTTATGTCTTCCGGATCCGTGAAGGAGCGGTCTGGAGCGATGGGACCCCGGTCACCGCCCACGATTTCGCCTGGGCGTGGCGTCGGCTCGAGGACCCCGCGTTCGGCGCAGAGTACGCGTACATCCTCTACTTCCTGCGCTTCGCGGAGGAGTACAACCTCTACGCCGGTCAGGCAGAGCGTCTCGACGCGATCGCGGCGGAGACGGCCTCGGGCCTTGGGGCCGGGGGAGGGGGCTCGGCTGCGCGCTGGAGCCGCTTTCGGATCGAGCACGAGCTTTCTGACCTCGTTGAGGGAACCCCGGACCCGTCGCTGCAGCGGCTGCTCTCGGACGGGGCGGTTGTGCAGGATCTCGCCGCCCTCGAGGCGTCCCTCCGGGCGGAGGCGAGCCGGCGGAGGGCGATCTTCGAGGAGGCCGAGGCGCGGTTCGGGGTCGACGCCGGGGTGTTCGCGGTCGATGACCGGACGCTCGTCGTTGAACTCGACGCGCCCACACCGTATTTCCTGGCGCTGACGGCCTTCTACGCGCTGCTCCCCGCGCCGCGTTGGGTGATCGAGGTGCCGGGGAACGCAGACGACTGGTTCCTACCGGAGAAGATCGTCAGCAATGGGCCGTTTCGCCTGGAAGGTTGGCGGATCAACGACAAAATTCGACTCGAACGCAGCGTGAGCTACTGGGGGCGGGATGACGTGCGACTCGAGCGCGTCGACGTCCTGCCGATCGAGAATGAGGCGACCGCGCTGAACCTTTATCTGACCGGGGGGGTGGACTGGTTGCCCGCGGTGTATCCGGGCGACCTCGTGGACATGCTCCGCGAGCGGGATGATTTCTACGCCCAGCCCGGTCTCGCGATCTACTTCTACAAGCTCAACACATCGCGGCCGCCCTTCGACGACCCGAAGGTGCGCCTCGCGATCAACCTCGCGATCGACCGCGTTCAGATCGTCGAGCAGGTGCTCCGCTTGGGGCAGTTGGCGGCCACCCGGTTCGTTCCGCCGGGGATGGATGGGTACGCGGCGCCCGCGTCTCCGATCGCCTTCGACGTTCCTCGGGCGCGGGAGCTACTCGCGGAGGCGGGGCACCCGGGCGGAGCGGGGATCGGCGAGATCGGGATCCTCTACAACACGAGTGAGGCGCACAAGAAGATCGCCGAGGTGGTCGCGGATCAGCTGCGTCGGAATCTCTCTCTCGACGTGAAGGCATACAACCAGGAGTGGCAGTCGTTCCTGGCGACGGTTCGTGCGCAGGACTACGACATGTCCCGTTACGGATGGGTCGGGGACTATGTCGACCCGAACACCTTCCTGGACATGTGGTTGACCGGCGGCGGGAACAACAACACGGGCTGGAGCGACGCCGGGTACGACGCGCTGATCGCCGCGGCGCAGGACGTTGAAGCGTTCGTCGCGTCCGGGACTCCCGAGGTCGTGCGGTGGCGGGACCCCGAGCGCGTGGCGGCTGCCGAGGGGCGGCTCGAGCGTGCGATGGACCCAGTCGCTCGGCGCGCGGCGCTCGGCGCCCTGCGCATGGAGATCCTCCGGGAGGCGGAGGCGATCTTGTTGCACGAGGGGCTTCCGATCGTCCCGATCTACTTCTACGTGAATAGCGGGCTGCTCGCGCCGGAGGTGCAGGGGGTCTATTTCGAGACGCGTAAACCAGATGGGAGCCGTGGGGTGAATCTCCAGAGTTGGCATCCGCTGCGGGGCGTGTGGATCGACGACGCTGCGCGCAGCGAGCGCCTGGGCAGGTGAGTGGGTAACCGATGAGCGGAGTGGACGGGCTGTGGCTCCTCGGAGGGTTGTTGGTGGTTACCCTGCCGGTGTGGCTACCGCGGGGTGCGGTACGTGTGACGGGCGCGCTCTGGCTGGCATTCGCGGCGTTGGTCGGGCTACGACTCGGGGGCGTGCTGGGTGACTCTCCCTTGTCGATTCTGGCGACCTTCCTGGGGATCGCGACGGTCAGCTGGGCGACGGGCGCGGTCGCCTTGCTGCGACGCGTTGCGTTCCTCGTGCCCTCGCTGGTGTTGTTGATCTACGTGACGACACTGTTGATGTACGCGGCGCCGGGGAACCCCTTCGCGAATGAGCGGGCAGCCTCTCCGCAGGTCGAGGAGGCGCTGCGTGCACAGTACGGCGTCCCGGAAGACGCCGCGGACTTCTTCGTCGTCTATCTCCGCCGCATCGTCGTGGATGGAACCCTCGGTCCGTCGATCAAGGTGCAGGGTCGAAAGGTCGAGGACCTGCTGGCGCCCGCGTTGCCGGTCAGCCTTGCACTCGGCTTGCTCGCGCTGGTGTTGGCGGCGGTGTTTGGCTTGTTGCTCGGTCTCCGGGCGGGGTTGCGGCCTCATTCGCTGAGCGACCATGGGAGCATGGCGGTCGCGATGGTCGGGATCTCGTTGCCGAACTTCGTGATCGGCGCCGGGTTGATCGTCGTCTTTTCGCTGGGTTTGGGCTGGCTACCCGTCGCCGGTTGGGGGGGGCTTCATCACCTCTGGTTGCCCGCCGTCACGCTCGCCCTCCCGTACGCGGCCTACATCGCGCGACTCGTTCGCGCTGGGACGATCGAGGCGATGCAACAGGACTTCGTCCGCACGGCGAGGGCGAAGGGCCTCCCGGAGCGTGAGGTGTTGTTTCGACACGCGTTTCGCGCGGCGGTCGCGCCAGCGGTCGCGTTCCTCGGTCCGGCAGCAGCGGGGATCATGACGGGGTCGTTCGTCGTTGAGGTCTTGTTTGGTGTGCCCGGGATGGGGCAGTGGTTCGTGAAGGGAGCGATCAACCGGGATTATTCTGTGGTGCTTGGGACCGCGACGATCTACTTCGGGCTCATCACGCTCTTTAACTTCCTGGTGGACATCGCACAGGCCTGGCTCGACCCGCGGGTCCGAGAGTCCGCATGACGCGGATTGAGGAGACGGGCCCGGTACGCCGCGCGTTCGCGCGCTTGCGACGGAATCGCGCCGCGATGGGAGGTGCCTGGACGCTGGTTGGGGTCGTCCTGCTCTGCTTTGGGCTGCCCGCGGCGCTGGGGCTCGACGCGCAGAGCACCGATCCCGTTCGGCACCTGCAGCCGCCGGGGCCGGGCGCTTGGTTGGGGCGGGATTCTCTTGGGCGCGATTACCTCGCGCGTGTGATCGTCGGGGGGCAGACGTCGTTGCTCATCGGGCTGCTCGCCACGCTGGCGTCGGTCACGATCGGCGTCTTCTATGGCATGGTCGCCGGGTACTACGGCGGGCGCGTAGACGAGGCGATGATGCGGCTCGTCGATTTTTTGTACGGCTTGCCTTACATGTTCCTTGTCATCCTGATCATGCTCCTCTTCAGCGAAACGGCGCGCGGAGAGCCGCTCCCGGTGTTCCTAGCGCTGGGGCTGATTCAATGGCTGACGATGGCGCGGATCGTCCGCGGGGAGACACGTTCGTTGCGTGAGCGTGAGTTCGTGCTGGCCGCGCGCAGCATCGGGGCGAGCGACCTGCGCATCCTCGTGCACCACATCTTGCCGAACCTGCTCGGCGTGATCATCGTCTACGCCACGTTGACGGTGCCTGCTGTGATCATCTTGGAGTCCTTCCTGTCCTTCTTGGGGCTCGGCGTGGAGCTCTCCTGGGGACAACTCGTCTCGGAGGGGGTGGATGTGCTGAACCCCATCCATTCCTACTGGTGGCTGTTGGCCGCCCCGAGCGCGCTGTTGGGGGCCACGTTGTTTGCGCTGAACTTCCTGGGCGATGGGTTGCGTGACGCCTTCGATCCACGAGGTGACGGGTGAGCGAGCGGGTGTTGCGGGTCGAGGACCTGTCTGTTCGCATCGAGCCGGATCGCCCCGGGGGCCTGCCCGTGCGCGCGGTTGACGGCGTGTCTTTCGAGGTCGGCCGCGGCGAAGTCGTGGGGTTGGTTGGGGAGTCGGGGTGTGGGAAGACGCTGACATCCCTCGCGCTGCTCGATCTGCTGCCGCGCCCAAGGGGGCGGATTACGTCGGGCCGGATCGGTTTTGAGGGACGGGACTTGCGGGCGTTGTCGGAGGTTGAGCGGAGAGCGGTCCGTGGCCAAGAAATGGCGATGATTTTTCAGGACCCGATGACGAGCCTGAATCCGTACCTGCGCATCGGGGAGCAGCTGATCGAGGGGACGATGTGGCACAGCGGGACCGCGCGGAGGGTTGCGCTCGCGCGGGCGGAGTCGCTGCTGACGCGCGTCGGGATCCCTGACGCCGCAGATCGGCTCCGCGCCTTCCCCCATGAGCTGTCGGGCGGGATGCGGCAGCGCGTGATGATCGCCATGGCGCTGTTGTCCGACCCGTCGCTGCTCATCGCGGACGAGCCGACAACGGCGCTCGACGTGACGACCCAGGCGCAGATCCTCGCGCTGCTGTCCGACCTGCGCGCGGAGCGAGGGATGTCGGTGTTGCTGATCACGCACGACCTTGGAGTGGTGGGGAGCGCCTGTGACCGCGTGCTCGTGATGTACGCCGGGCGGATCGTCGAGTCGGGGCCCGTGGACGCGGTCTTTGGGGATCCGGCGCATCCCTATACCCGCGCGCTCCTGCGTGCCACTCCCCGTGTGGACGGGCCGCCGCGCGAGGCCCTGCAGAGTCTTGAGGGGTTGCCGCCGCGGCTCGACGCCAAGGTCACGGCGGGCTGTCTGTTTGCGCCGCGTTGCGACCGTGTGCGCTCCGACTGCTGGACCGCCGAGCCGCCGCTCGTCGCGGATGAGCAGGGACGGGCGCGTCGTTGTTGGGTCCCGCGTGAGGAGTTCGAATGAACGGAGCCCCGCTGCTGTCGGTGCGAGGCTTGTCTGTGGACTTCGCGCTGGGCGAGGCCCGGTTGCGCGCAGTGGACCGCGTCTCGTTCGATCTTGAGGCGGGGCGCACCTTGGCGCTGGTGGGTGAGTCGGGCTGCGGGAAGTCGACACTCGCGCGGGCCATCGCGGGGCTCCTCCCGTCGAGCGAGGGCTCGGTCCAGCTGCGAGGTGACGAGCTGCTTGGTTTGTCGCGCCGCGGTTGGCGGCCGTTCCGCCGGCGTGTTCAGATGGTGTTCCAGGACCCTGACGCGAGCCTGAATCCGCGGATGAACGCGTCCTCGTTGATCGGCGAGCCGTTGGTGGTCCATCAGGGGTTGCGGGGCGCCAGGCTCGATGAGGCCGTTTGTGAATTGATGGAGCGCGTGGGGCTCGACCCTGCGCTGAGGACGCGCTTTCCGCACGCCTTCTCTGGCGGGCAACGGCAGCGGATCGGGATCGCCCGGGCGCTGGCGGTGGAGCCCGAGTTGTTGCTGTGTGACGAGGTGACCTCGGCGCTCGATGTGTCTATTCAGGCGCAGATCCTCGAGTTGCTGCGCGGGTTGCAGGATCAACTCGGTCTGGGAATCCTGTTCATTACGCATGACCTCGGTGTCGTGCGTCACCTCGCGCACGACGTGGCGGTGATGTACCTCGGTGAGCTCGTCGAGAGAGCCCCCGCGGACCGGCTTTTTGCGGAGCCGTCCCATCCGTATTCGCGCCTGCTGCTCTCCGCGGTGCCCCGGGTGGGGCACCGCCCGGCAGCGCAGGCGGATGGCGGAGAGGTCCCCTCTCCGCTCGCGCCGCCCCCGGGCTGCCGTTTCCACCCCCGCTGTGTCGAGGGGGTCGAGCGCTGTGCCCGGGAGGTCCCCGAGGAGATCGACGTCGCGGAGGGCATCGTGCGTTGTTTGCTGCGCGGGTGATCGACGCTACTGGCGCGGTGGCTGTGTCGTCGGTACAGAATCGAGCGCGTCGCGCCGAAGTGCGTGGGGGCCCCGCGGCCTTTCTCGCGTCGGGCTTTTGCCCCCGCTCACAAGGTTCGCCGGACGCGCGAACAGGAGGTCTTGCATTGCGATTGGATTATGCGATTTCACTTGATGCGATCGAGGTCCCCCGTTTCTCGGTGGAGGCCGTCGAGGGCATCGGGAAGTTGTTCACCCTGGCGACGCTGGTGCTGAACGTCCTCGACACCCAGAAGAAGGTCGAGATCGTCTTCCATGGTCTCAACCCCGAGGACCCGGAGCGCAAGATCCGCGGCTTCAAAGAGATCATCGGCTCTTCGAGCTCCACGAAGGAGATGGCCTTCGAGCCGGGGCGTGGGGGGCAGGTGCCGGGCTCCTCGAGCTACTTCCAGTGGCTCAGCGTGGGCGAGATCTGACGCCGGGCAGCGAACAGTCTGTGCCACGCCACGCGTGTTGCCGCGCGTGGGAGCGCTGCACGACCTCGCGGAGCGCCGCGTCGGCTGGGCGCCGGAACGGGAGCGCGGCCGCGTAGCGTTGGAACAGCGCGCACCGGTCGAACGCGGGGAGGGTACTGTCCGGCAGGGAGGCGTTCAGCTCGGCGAGCGCGCGGAGCCTCGCGTCATCCGGGAGTCGTCTCCGGAAGCGGATGCCTTCGAGGTCGATCAATCGTGGGGCTTCGAGGCCAAAGATGTGTGAGGCCTGCAGGTCTCCGTGGTCGACGCCCCGGCGGTGGAGTGCGAGCAACAGCCGGAGGATTGCCTCCGGATCGATGGCCTCGCGGGGCGCGTCGGCCAGGCACGGCTGGTCACTGACATCTTCCATCAGCAGCAGCGAGTAGCCGCCGTGCCCCCGTCGGTCGACCCACGCGAGCGGCCGGGCGACCCCGATCCCACGGGCGACGAGGCCGTGTCCTCCGACCCACCCGCGCAGCGCGGGCACGCCGCGGAGCGGGTCGGCGAGCTTGCGTCCAAGACCGCCCTTGACGACCTCCTTCGCCACCAGCGCGCGGCCCCCGGCGGTGACGCGGGTCACGCGGGCTCGCTCGTCCGATTTCAGCACGGTCTCCTGGCGGGGGCGGTCGAGCGCGAGGTCGTGCGCCTCGATCGCCTCGTGCAGCGCCGAGAGAGACAGCGCGCGTGAGCGCATCCCTCGGCCCATGGCGTCGTCGACGGCAGTGTGACCGCTGCCTTCCGTCCTCGAGCGCCGTGTCCTCCCGCGATAGTAGTCGTGTGCGAAGGCTTCGGTCCGCCGCCCTGCTGTGAGCAAGTTGGCCGTGTCGTGGGGGGCCCCGAGCGCGGCGCGTCGCAATCGGAGCCGGCAGGCGCGCCCGAGGCCGTGGTAGGCGAAGGAGAACTCGAGAGACGCCAGGTCTCGGCCCCGGTCGCGCGCCGTGGCGCGGAGCCGGGCTTGCTGCCAGTCGATGAGGATGGGCTGGCCGCTGGTGTCGCTGAGGAGGTTCCCGAGGTGGAGGTCGCCGTGGCAGATCCCCTCGGCGTGAACGCGCCGAATGAGCTGCCCGAGGCGCTCGATCCACGCCCTGCGCTGCCTCGTGTCAGCGCCGCGGAGCGCTTCGTGCGAGGGGGCCCCCTCGACGAAGGTCATCGCGATCCACTCGGACTCTTCGTCGCGGAGCCACCCGAGCGGGCGCGGCGCCGGGATCCCTGAGGAGGCGAGGGCTTGCAGGGCGCGCCACTCCCGCGCCGCGCCCGTCTGGTCTGTCGCTCGCTTTGCCCATTGGAGCGCAGCCGGGAGATCGCGCGGACGAAAGCGCTTCAACACGAGCGCCACCCTGGGCGGGGGGGGCAGAGTGTCGCGGGGGGGCTGAGCGTCGACTCGAAAGACGCTTCGCCGTCGCGTCTCGGACAGGAGGTGCGTTGGCGTTTGGCCGCGCACGGCGGCTTCGATGTCGGCCCGGTGCGAATCGTCGCCCGCGATCCAGTTCAGGCGCATTGGCTTCACGACTCGTCGGCTAGCTGGCGGTAGAGCACGCGAA
>Ga0315331_10002829_pt1 | contig 13079 bp, 11 predicted proteins | sample M160m34915metaG_FD_203456 | JGI IMG/M metagenome (GOLD analysis project Ga0315331, IMG submission 203456) | Ammonia-oxidizing marine archaeal communities from Monterey Bay, California, United States - M1 60m 34915 | ecosystem: Environmental > Aquatic > Marine > Intertidal zone | place: USA...
CGCTGCCAGTTCGCTGGCTGGCGCATCAGCCGAACGCACAAGAGCATCTTCGGCGGCAGAAGCTGCCGCACTCATGTGCCCGGACTCCGCCAAAAAGACTGCGTGCAACCAACCGACAAACGCACTCGATGGCTCAAGTTGCTTGGCTAGCTCCATCTCCACCTCGGCTGCCCGGATGGCGAACCAATCGCTCGGTTGCTGACGAGAAGCCAACTGCAGCTTAACCATGCCCGAAACAGCGCGCCCGCGAGCCGACCTAGGATTTATTGCGAGCGCCCGCTTCGCAAACGCTTGAGCCTCCTCGTAATGCCCCTGAACAACGGCCTCTATAGCCGAGCCTTCTAATTGGGCACAGGCTGCGCCTTGCTCCTCATTCAGAGCCACGATCGGCAAATCATCGATCGTGGCTTTCGACGGGTCCGGAGACACTGCCGAGCAAGCCACCAACCACGGGATCACCAACCAACAAGAGATTCTGCGCCCAAACGCCATCGGGACATCATCGTCTGGCGCGCCCCCGACTCCAAGCTACGCTTCGGTCATGGTACGCATTGCTGCCGACATGACCTGGTTAGTCGGACGAACCCCCCTGGTCGATCTTGCCCGACTTTCGCCCCCCGACTGCCGAATAATCGGCAAGCTCGATGCATGGAACCCATCTGGCAGCAATAAGGACCGAGCGGCGCTGGGCATGATCCGGCACGCAATCGACAGCGGCTTCCTCAAGCCCGGTGGCACGATTATCGAGTGCAGCAGCGGCGACCTGGGGCTGGCCACAGCCATCATCGGCCGACGCCTTGGCTACCACGTCATTCTGACGATGCCGGCTAGCGTCGCCCCGGACCGGCGCAACTTGCTGCTGGCCGTTGGAGCCGAGGTGGTCACAACGGAAGCGGCAACGGGCATGCGTGGCGCCATGGCCCGCGCAGAAGCTCTGACCAAAACGACCGATGGCGCAGTGTGCCTACAAGCTTTCACGAACCGCGCCAACGCACGAACCCATGCAGAGACGACCGCGCGAGAAATCTGGGAGGACACCGATGGCCAGGTCGATGCGGTTGTCGTGCCGATTGGCACTGGCGGCACAGCGGCAGGCTGTGCCAGCTTCTTCGCACCGCTGGGCGTCCGTGTCATTGGTGTCGAACCGGCCACAAGTGCAGTTCTGAATGGCGGCAAGGCGGGCGTTCATAACATTGCTGGCCTAGGTGCTGGGTTCATTCCTGACATCCTGTCGCCAGCGGATCTGAGTGAAGTACTGGCTGTGACCGACGAGCAAGCGCGAGAATCGACGCAAAGATTGATGCGTGAGGAGTCGTTGTTGCTCGGACCCGCCAGCGGTGCCGTAACCTTCGCAGCAATCACTTTGGCCCAACAGGACGACAACACTGACAAGATCATCGTTGCCGTGCTCCCGGACGCAGCCGAACGTAACCTCGATAATTCGATGAATGAGACGCCGTGATGAGCAACACCAATAACGAAACAGACATCCAAGAGCAGGCCCAGGCATTGCTCGAAAAAGTCGGGGCACTACGCAGCCAGATCCACGAACAGATCATCGGCCAAGACCAGCTCATTGACGACGTCATCGTTGCCCTGCTTGCCGGCGGCCACGTATTGCTAGAAGGACTGCCCGGTCTCGGCAAAACGATGCTCGCCAAAGCACTCTCTAGTGGTTTGGGCCTCGACTACTCGCGCGTGCAGTTCACGCCAGACTTGATGCCCAGCGATGTCACTGGCACACAAGTCATCGACGACGATGGCGGCAAGCGACAGTTTCGCTTTCAACAAGGGCCGATCTTCGCAGGCCTAGTGCTGGCTGACGAAATCAACCGCGCCACTCCGAAGACACAGTCAGCAATGCTCGAAGCAATGCAGGAACGATCGGTAACGATCGCCGGCACAACGCATGCATTGCCGCAACCGTTTCACGTGATCGCGACTCAGAACCCTATCGAGCTAGAGGGAACGTTCCCGCTACCCGAAGCACAGCTGGATCGCTTCCTATTCAGACTGGACATAAGTTCACCGTCAGCGGCAGACCTCAGCCGTATTCTGACGAGCACAACCGGCACGTCAGAGACAACCACGAAGGCGCAAGTTTCCGCGCAAGAACTCCATCAACTGCAGGGACTCGTGCGGGAAGTGCTCTGTGGCAGCCACCTAACCCGCTTCGTCGCGGAACTCGTTGTGGCGACGCATCCGACGAACGCTAGCAACGACGAGCCAACCAAACGATTCGTTCGCTATGGCGCAAGTGCCCGCGCGGGCCAAGCCATACTGCTCGGAGCAAAAGCACGCGCCCTTCTTGCTGGCCGCCCGGCAGTCGTACAAGAGGACATCGACGCGTGCCTGTTACCTGCCCTACGACACCGGGTGCTACTCGGATTCGAAGCAGATGCGGAGCAAATCGGCGTACAAGACCTGCTGCCGGACTGGAAATCCCGTGCGCAACGCATGGCAACCTAGGATTTCGACAGATTCGAGTCTGTTCGCAACCCCGCCAGATGACAGTCGTTCGAGTCCAGAACTTGGACAACTGCATAAATAACTGAAGGCTTTTGGAAAGTTCGGGCCGTTCGTTCGTCCACTACTAGTGCATGGGACGAGTGGTCCCGACTGCCAGCGCTGCTTCTGTAGTGCTACTTCGAGAGGGCAAACTTGGGCAGTCAGGGCCTTTCGTGGCCGGTAATTCTGGGAGAGAATTACCGGCCACTCTTTTTTTTGCCCCCAAAGACACGCTTGTCTGGGCTCGCAAAATCTCGGTAAGCAAAGACTGACATGCGAACCGAGCAGCCAAGCCCTTGGCGCACGGCCCTTCAGACCCCATCATCCGGCTATGGGCAGTGACAACGACCAGCAGTTCCTCCAACGAGCCGAGGCATTGATGCACGCGTTGCTGACTAAGCTCGACACGTTCGATCCGGACGAACTCGAAGCCGATTCAGCCGCAGGCGTGATCAAAATGACATTTGCTGACGGCAGAGTATGTGTCCTCAATCGTCAAACTGCCGCACATCAGATGTGGCTGGCAGAAGGCGCCACTGCTTGGCACTTCGAACGCGACACTGACACCGACACCTGGATAGACACAAAAGGCCGGGGGTCCCTGAACTCAGTTCTCAGCGAGATCATCAGCAAGCGCCTAGGCAGAACAGTCGCAATCTAATCTCGATGCGGCGACGCCAAAGTGAGCGGTGACCACTGGATTGACCCGAGCCACTAAGCGCCGACCTGTGCTCAGGCGGACCGAACGCCAACTGCTTTCGGGAAGCGCATCCGGAACGTTGTTCCGCGGCCCATTTCGCTTTCGACCTGAATCAGGCCATTGCTACCACGAACAAAGCGAGCAACCGCCGTCAGCCCGAGGCCAGTGCCCTGACCAATAGCCTTGGTCGTAAAGTACGGATCAAAGATTCGCTCCTGCACTTCGGCTGGCATGCCACCACCAGAATCCGCCACCTCGATCCAAACTTGGTGCCGATCATTACCACAACGCAAGGTGATCGCACCATCACCCTCAATCGCCTGCTTCGCGTTAATGATCAAATTCCACAACGCATGCACGATGCCATGCGGGTTGAGCAACACAGGTGGCAATTCGGAGGGCACCTCAACAGTGAGCTTCACACAGCCAGGCAAGACCAACTGGGCCTGCTTATGGAATTGGCGCAAGACCTCGGAAAGGTCACATGACATCGATGTGCCTTCATCCGGATGCGCCATGCGCATCAATTGATCTAGCAGCGGTTGTGATTGCTGCAGCGTCTCTTCGATCAAGACCAAACGACGTTGGCGCTCATCGTCATCCGACATGGACCCCATCGTCACGTGGCCTAGCAACACCTGGAACGTATTGCGCAACTGATGGCACACCATCCCGGCGAGGTCACCCACCGTCTCCACGCGCATCGCGTGACGGAGCAATTTCTCACGATGGCGTAGTGCACGACTCGTATCAAAGCTCTTTCGCCGCTGTCGTTCGGCGGTCATCAGGGCCATGAACACCAACCGATTCACAATGGATCCTGCCAACGCTGACGCAAGCGTCACTGCACTGAGGCTCGCTGCATGAACCCAAACATCGGGCCCAGCCATCGGCCCAAGGTCTAGTCCAGGATTCCACCAAGTCCCCACTAACAACGCGGTGACAGCCAGCATCGTCATCGTCAACCCGGCGATGACACCAAGGCAGGTAGTAGCCAACAACGCCAAGATCGGCTGCAAATACCATGCGGGACTAAACGCACCACGTGGCCAATTCGCGAGAATCGTCAGCGTGAACAATGCAACGAACAACAGGACCGCCGCGTGTTGCAATCGCTGACTGCGCCAACCAAACCACGCAGCCAAGAACACTGGTGCCGATACGAGCGCCGGAAGCGCGCCGCTCCACGGCAATTCCACCGTCCAAAATCCGTTATCGGCGAACGTGAGGCACCCGATTCCGTAGGTAGCCGCAGCAATAGCCAAAGCCAGCGATACCCATCGAATCAGCAGCGCAAGGCTAGATACGACCGGTAACCGCGTGCTTGTAAGGAAGCCGAAGATCGACTCCTGTGACAATTGAACGGGGACGCGCAAGACGTGCTCAGTTTACTTACGAACACGCCTTTGTGGCCACCCTTCCTCGCGCTTGGTTGACACGACGACCAGCAATTACGAGGCACTGCTAACGGTGTGCAAAACTACGGGCGGAGTTCCGATTCATCAGCCTGACACGAAACCGAGACCTTTGCCCCGTAAACCGGGTGCGGCAGGTCGAGTTTCCACGAATGGAGCATGACCCGTGGAAAACTTTCACCATCGCGGGCCCGGTAACCATATTTTCTGTCACCTGCGATTGGGCAGCCAAGGGCTGACAAATGCACACGAATCTGGTTTCGCCGTCCGGTCTCCAGTCGACAACGCACGAGGCTGCCACGGCCGCGGCGAACAAGGGTCTCATAGTGCGTAATGCCACGCCGCCCACCGCGACGGACCACGCGCACGATGCCATCCCTCCCCTCTTCAAGGTTGCTCTCAATGCAACCGGACTCGGGCGAAGGAACGGCTGTTGTCAACGCAAGGTAGTCCCGCTGCGCCAAGTGATCGCGGAAAGTAGCATCCAGCGCGACGCGAGCTTGATCAGTGAACGCGAACGCGATGCACCCAGTAGTCATCTCGTCGAGCCGATGCACAGCAATGACAGAGCATCCGAACTGCTTGGTGAGCACATCTACCAAGGTTGGTCCAGACCTACCCGCCGCCGGAACGACAAGGATACCAGCGGGCTTGTTGACGATGAGCAAATGCTCATCGCTATGGAGGACAGACACAGGTGGCATGGCCGAAACCTTACCAGCCCGCGCGGTTCTCACTACCCTTTGCGGGCTAGTGAAGACGCAACTGATACTGCTGGATCTTCCGATACAGCGTCGCGCGACCAATCCCGAGCAGCTGTGCGGCTCGCCGCACATTGCCCTTAGTTGCTTGCAGGGCGCGGCCCAACAAGAACTTCTCTTCGTCCTCAAACGGGCGAATCGAGTCCTCAGTCAACTCCGCTGCATCAACACTACGGCTACCAGTCACAGCAGCAGCCGGAATGCTCTGGGCACCGGGGCTAGATGGAGCCACTAGATGATCACGGTCAATCACAGCGCCACCGGCGAGCATCTGCGCGCGACGGATGGTCGACTCCAACTGAGCGACGTTGCCAGGCCATTGCATGCTTCCTAATAGCGTCAGGGCCGCGGGCGTAAAGCCACGTTGCAGGCCACCAGACGCCGACACGCCGGCGTCAAGAATCGCTGCTGCCAACGCCGGAATATCATCAACACGTTCGTGCAGACCCGGCACCAAGATTGGGAGAGCATTCAGGCGGTAGTAGAGATCTTCGCGGAACGCACCGCGGGCAACCAACTCGGGGATGTGCGCCGATGTTGTTGCAATGAGTCGAGCTAATTGCGGCAAGCGGGTCGTCGAGCGTTCCTTCAAGTGCTTGACCAATACTGCCTGAGCAGTGTTCGACAGCTTATCGACCGACTCAAGTACGATGGAGGTCTTCGCGCCATTGGCAATTGCTTGACCAAGGCCATCGGCAGTCATGGTGCTGCAATCAATCACCACAATCGGCTCATTGCAACGCCGACTTTTTAGGTGCACAGATCTCGCAGCAAGCGACTTGCCGGATCCAACAGGACCTTCGAGCAACACCGTTGCGTCACAATCCGCGGCGCGCGACACCACAGCCTGCAGGCGCCGCATCGTTGGCGTATTGCCGACCAATGCCGATCCGGAGCGAATCCCACTCACAAGTTTTTCAAGTTCGCTAAGACGAGCCGTCTTACTTGCGAGCTCGACTGCAAGTGCGAGCATCGGCTGCAAAGCCTGCTCATCAACCGTGCCAGTATCTTGCATCCGCAAGACTGGAGCGCCATATGCGCTCGGCATCGAATCAAGGTACGACTCGTGACAAAACACGAGGTCCAGTGGCCCTTGATGGTCCTTTGTCAGCAATTCAGACCAACTTGAGCACGCAACGACCTCGTGGCCGAGGTGCTCAATCGTTGATGAAAACTGCTCGCTGCCTTGCGGCGAAAGCAACCCGACCCGTGCAATACCGCGAATCGAGTCCCGTGTAACATTGAGTGCCATCGTCATACCTTTTCCCGTCTAGAGATCGGCATTCCGGGCACCTGCAGTGAAGACATGGTTGCTGGAACAGAGCGGAAATCCGCATCGTCAGAGTGCGGTTCGGCTCGCAACTCCCAACGCCATCGGCCCCTTATTCGTCGCTGAGGCGGCGCTCAAGATCCTCGAAATCGATCGATTCGACTTCGTTCTTAGAAATGGGCGTCATGGCGCGAAACTTCTGATACTCCTCAATGCTCGTGAGTTCGACGTAGTCGCGTGCCGTCATAGACCCATTGTCGCAGCGCACCACTTGCTTGTTAACCTCAGTGCGGTCTAGGGTCTGTTTCGCGCGGTGACAGATCGACAGCGTGTTCTCTAGGTTGCGGCGGACCTTCGTCAAACGATCCTCGTTAGCCCCAGGGGTATCCATACTCTTGGAGATCTTGGTGATCGCAACTTCGAGCACCGCGATGAGGCAGTTGAGCTTTGTCGTCAAACGAGTGCGGCACTCGGCTGAGCCAAGAGTGTCGGAAGACTTCGGGATGTCGTTATTTTCAGCGTCCATGTATGCAATCTCTCAATAGCTATGTTGAGAGAAGCACCAGTGGTGCCAACCGCTGTGGCATATGCAGACACCCATGACATGGGGTGCCATTGGACCGCACTGACTTGAACAGGCTGATCAGTCGCACAAACGCGACCACACCAGTCGCTTCAACGAGACTAGCCGTCCAAGACGATGGAACGGCGGGACGCTCTTCACTCCCTACTGCAACTCGGATGCACCGACCAAAAACGATGCCACCCCGACGTGAGATTCAGATCGCCGGCAAATCGATCTTATTGCGGCGCGAATCAAACTGCCGCCCAAGCTCGCCAAGCGAATTAGCTGCTAGCAGCAATGCAGTTAAGCAATCAAACTGATCGACGTATCAGTTGCTCAGCACTTGCAAGAAGATACCGCTAGCCACGTCATCGAGGCGCCTAAGCGAGCCGCGGCCAGCAACATGGAACGTCACCTGGTCATCCCAGAAGACCAAGGCACTCACTGCTCGGTCACGGAATCGACCAATCGTGTGCGCTCCACCTCCCGAACTCGGTAAGCCAGCGAACGGGTCCAGGGTATTCAAAGTCTGCACGACCATGAACTGATCGATTCCGTCTGAGTAACTCATGACGAGCTTCTCTCTGCCGTTGATCGGATCATCGTGCACTTCGACCGACTCGAGCATGTAATCAGGCGTCACCGACACAATCGGATCAACCAGCCCTGTAGGCAGGCCAAGGAAAGTCTCGGCAGCTGCGTAGTTGACCATGGGCGTAACGTTCGCCGCCGATTGCGTGGGCGTAATCACCTGCACCGATGGCGTGAACGTCAACACCTCGATGTTGGCCCGCAACTGCAAACTATTGTCAAACTCCGCGACGCACAGCGGAACGCTGGTCGCGCTATCGATATCGACAACCCAAATGGCCTTGTCGATAGATACTGGGAACACAACCATGCGGCGCGCAAGGCGACCGGCACGGACAACTTGCCCGTAATCGTGGAGCGTGTAGTTCGCCGCAGCCTTAGCCAAATCACGGACCTGAAACGAGCCGTGGCGGAAAAACAGATGGCCAAAGCGATTGTAAGCCTGCTGCCACTCAACGCTCAGCGCGGAGCCTGCTGGCTCGCCCACGACACCGAGGAACGTGATCTCAAAGTCTGGACGGTCCGTGCCATTCGCACCGACCTTCAGTCGTTCACGAACAGTAACCAAGTTGCCCGACTCATCCCGGAACCGGCGGTATTGCTCCACCGTGTAATCCTGGCTCTGAAGCGACTGCGCAATCGAGGCCAGAGTTGGCACTGCCGGCCCATTCTTGTTCGTGCTGGCAACACGCTGACCCGTCGCCGGCACCATCAATGCAACGCAAACAGTGACCGCGATTAGCCATTTGGCAATCAGCGATGCAGATGAGGTTGGCAATAGGTTTGGCACGGGAAACGAGGGATGAAAATACTAGGAGAAGATGTAGCTGAGATCTGAAGGAAACAAACAGTCAGGATGACATGGCATCAATAGCGTGATCCATATCGCACATTGGCGAACGCAACATCAGGAGCATGATCGAGATCAGCGAACGTAATGGTCGGCTGAACCGGTACGTCTTCTGATATCGCTAGCAACCCGACCACTGCGGCTGCGGCTGCACCAACCAACAAAACGCGCCAGCCCATTTGACGTCGAGCAACGCGTTCGGAGGCAACGCCTTCGAGAATATGACGGCGCACGCCACCCCACGCCTCGGCATCCGGCTGAACCGGATCCCGGATGAGGTCGCGAACCAGATCGACACTTGAAGCACTCTCCTGCAAGCAGTCCTGCAAGAACGAAGGATCTGCATCACTGCTTGCAGCAACTTCGGTTGTCGCAACCGCCGCTTGCTCAAGCCAATTACCAATCGGGCCTTGCTCGACCGCTTCGGCAGCCCGCTCGTAGATGCCCTCAAGGACAGATGGCGATGCCAAAATAGCCGGAGCTGCTGGTCGCACAGCAACCCACTTCGCGAGAGTTGCCCGCGCCTGTAAGCGCGCAGAACAGAAGCCACATGCTTGCATGTGCTCGCGGATACTCTGATCGCCAGTGTTTGACTCGCCCGAGTCAGACATCACCTCACGCAATGCTGCGCGACACAATGCCGATACGGCCGGCTTCAAGCCTGCCGGCGAGCTTGCCTTCCTTGAATTGCCGGAACTCATCCGACACCTCCAAGAGAATCACTGGCCGCGCCACCCGGGTCATCTGCGACTTCTAGCTTCTTGCTAACGTCGAGATTCGGGAACCGAGAACGAACGACGTGTTCGAGAGAGAGGTGGGCACGCGCTAAGCGTGACTTGACAGTCCCCATCGTTAACTCGAGCGTCGCGGCCAGCTCTTCATAAGACATATGCTCCAAGTAGCGCAGCGCGAGAATCACACGCAGCTTGGAACTCAATTGCGAAATCGCCGCCTGAACCTGGTCACCAACATCGTGCACAACCGCAGTATCTAGCGGGCCTGGCGCGACATCTGCGACCTCAGCCATTCCCTCTTGATCCGTGACCAAGAAGTGAACTCGCTGAGATTGGTTACGACGACGGTGGTCAATGCTGCAATTGACGACCATGCGGAACAGCCACGTGCTGAAGAGCGATTTGCCCTTGAAGCTCGCGAGCTTGCGGAAGAGCAAGGCAAAGCTCTCCTGAACAATGTCCATCGCATCCGACTGATTGCCGGCAACCCGGAACGCAATGGCATAGACGCGTTCTCGGTAGCGCTTGAACAAGACCTCAAAGGCATCTTCGAAACCATCGCTGCCGGGGTCCCGGCAGGCAGCTACGAGTTCAGCATCTGGGTCGCGCACTAGTTCCACGTTATGAAGACGAATCAGCTGTCCTTGCAGGTTCCATCAGGACCTACCATTTTAGCGTAAACAGCCAGATTATTAGTGAGTTGCGACGATCTACGTCGATATCTGACGGATCACTACACACCAACGCAATACAATAACGCTATAGCGTAATAGGCAAGCAGCCCTAGGCCGTGCGCTTCGGACTTTGAGGCCAAAGTTCGGGCGACAGACTCAATCTGCCGCGAGCACGACGATGCACGTGCCCGAGGGTTCCTGGCCGCCGCGCCCGCTAGTTGGCGCCAATCAGCTCCATGCCGCCCGGAATCGTAATCGTCCAGCCAATGGATGCCTGGCACGAAGTGCTGCACTCAAGCTCGTTCGCATCCTCACAATCCGCGTCAACAACCTGATAGGTTGTCCCAGCTGGACCAACCGATTGCTCCTCCATATCGAGAACGCAAACGCGATTCGTCTCCGACACGAAGGGGGAAGCCGGCGTCGGACTCACCGTTTGGAAGACAAATCGCCCCGGCGTGTATGGCACGAGCGTCGCAATGTTGCCACCTGCATTGATGAGGTTCTGGCCACTCTTCAGCGCTTGTCCAGCAATCGACGTTTCCGCCCAAATCGTACAAGGCAGAACCGCCGTCAGGAGCGCTTGCGAAACGAGTGGGACCGCGACATGAACCCAAACTCCATCGTTCGGAGTCATGCGCTCACGATAGACAAATTGCCCCGAAGCAAACGAGTTGAGCGGAAATTGAATTCCCGGCCAAAGTGGCCCTTCGAGCCAGATGTTGCAGGATTGAATCGAGCTAAGCCCGGCACTCGGACCTGTCGCGGACGTCATCACCCGGTGGAAGATGTGCATCCATGTTCGCGGATCGGCCGAGCCAGGCGCGGGACCAGTGATGATCAAACGCATCTGCTGATCCGGCGGCAGTGGCATGCTCTCGTGACGCGGACTACCGGCTTCGACCACCTCGACAAAGTCAGGAGTCAAATCACCGTCTGTGTCCGGGTTCTGCGCATTCGTCAGCACAACCCACTCGACGACGTCGGGCAAGAAGTCGCCGTCGGTATCCTGCATGGCTCCAGAACCATCACCTGTAGCTGCTAACGACTTTGCAGTGGTACTGATCGCGACAAATGCTGTCGCGATTCCTGCAGCCATCAGGGTTACGATGAACTTTGGACGCATCAGAGGGGGGGGCGCTCTAGATCATACTCTAGTGTCCCAAGGGCTTGCGGTTTCAGGCTAACCCGACACATATTGAACCATTGCCGGTTTCTATTGGCAAGCCACCGAAGGCCTTCCTAGGTGCGGAATCCCTCCCCAAACGGTCCGATTGAGGTCTGCCCTAACCCGCTTGCAGCGTTGTGTTTCTTCCGCTGGCCCGATATGACCGGGCCGAACGCGCGCCCGTAGCTCAGCTGGATAGAGCGACGGTCTCCGAAGCCGTAGGTCAGAGGTTCGACTCCTCTCGGGCGCGCCACTTTTGCGGCAATACCGCTCGAACGAAAAACTCCTAGCGAAGCCCATTGCCAACGCTCGAGTTCCACATCGACGCCACCCGTCCAGCAACCAGGAAGATCTGGGTCGTCGCGACGTACTCAGACCTCGACCAAGCAACGGTCGAGTTCTTCATGCCAACCTGGACCCCCGGGAGCTATCTCCTGCGCGAATACTCGCGCCATGTCTCACGTGTTGAGGCCGTTGGCGACAACCAACAGCCCCTCAGTTGCCGTAAGGCCAGCAAAAATCGCTTCGTCGTCACAACGGATGGCTCCAAAACGATCGAGCTCAAATACCGAGTTTATGCGCATGAACTAAGCGTCCGCACAGCGCACGTTGACTCGTCACATGCCTACTGGAACCACGCCTGCGTGCTGCTTTGGCCGGTCAACAAACGGCAACTTCCGGCGAACATCACCATCGACTATCCGGCCAATTGGGGCGTGACGTGCAGCCTGGCGTCGGAGGCATCAACCACCAAGGCTACGGATGCCGCAGCCGTTACGCTGCGAGCAAGCGACCTCGACCACGCGCTAGATGCCCCCGTGTTAATTGGCACCGCGCAGCAACTCAATTGGGACGTGCATGGCATACCCCACGCAATCGTGCTCGATGGACTCGCGGGCATCACACCACCTGAGACGCTGGTTTCCGACCTAGAACGAATCGTCAAGCAAGCTGCCGCGGTCTTCGGAGACTCATTGCCGTATGAAAGCTATGTGTTCATGGCGTTGTTCGCAGCTGAAGGCTACGGCGGGCTTGAGCATCGCGACTCAACCACCTTGTTGATGCCGCGCACCTCGCTAACGACCGAGTCCGGCTACCAAGACTTCCTCGCTCTCGCGGCGCACGAACTATTCCACGCATGGAACGTCAAGCGCATGCGGCCCGTTGAGTTTTGGGAATACGACTACGAGCAAGAGAACTACACCAAGCTGCTCTGGCTGATGGAAGGCTGGACAGCCTACTACGATGATCTGCTACTAGTCCGTGCCGGTTTGACGACGCAAAGTGACTACCTCGCGTCCATGGCTAAGAACGTGCGGAACATGCTCGCCGCGCCAGGGCGCTTCGAATTGAGCCTCGAAGAATCGAGCTTCGATGCATGGATTCGCCTGTATCGACCGGACGAAAACACCCGCAACTCGTCCCAAAACTACTACGGCAACGGTGCGGTCGCAGCGATGTGCTTGGACTTGATGATCCGGCGGACAACCAAGGGTGATCGATCGCTCGACAACGTGTTGCAGGCGCTCTACCAAACCACCTTCACGCAAGGCCGTGGTTACGAGATTGCCGACGTGCATCGCGTCATCACAGAAATCGCTGGCAACGAAGTCGTCGACAAACTCATCGAACTAGTCACCGGCCCACTCGACCCGGCACTTGACGACCTACTCAACGATGTCGGCATCAACATCCAGAGTCGCGAGGCTATCAGGCCTTTCCTTGGCGTTGGGTTTCGCGCCGGCACCACCGTGCTTGCGTCAGTCAGTGATGGCAGTCCCGCCGACACTTGTGGACTCGCGCCAGATGACGAGTTACTTGCCATTGCCAACCTCCGCGTAAA
>Ga0315331_10002832_pt1 | contig 13064 bp, 14 predicted proteins | sample M160m34915metaG_FD_203456 | JGI IMG/M metagenome (GOLD analysis project Ga0315331, IMG submission 203456) | Ammonia-oxidizing marine archaeal communities from Monterey Bay, California, United States - M1 60m 34915 | ecosystem: Environmental > Aquatic > Marine > Intertidal zone | place: USA...
ATTTGGTTTTGTTGATTTGGTTTTGAAATGGTATTTAACTTTTTTAGCGTTCCAATTTCTTTGATTTTATCTATGAATTCCATTTTTGAAAGACCGTTAAGTGATTTAACTAACCTATTGAATTCTAATATTTGAAGCTGCTCTTGCTCTACGAAGTATGAAAGAAAATGTGTTGAGCTAGGATAACTATTTTTTTTACTTCCATATAATCTGGCTGAAGAAGCTGAACGGTGATGCCCGTCTGCTATATATGTACATGGAATTTGCTTGAAATATTGTTGCAGCTTTATAGAGTCATCATTAGCAAGTATCCATAGCTCATGTTTAATTAAATCAGTAGTACTAAATTCATATTCTGGTCTGTTTTGAACTAGACCGGAAATAAAACTATTTATTTCTTTACTCCCTTTATAAGAGATCAAAACAGGTTCTGCATTGTAGCCAACAATATCGAGATATTTTGTAAAGATCTCTTCTCTTGAGGTTAGAGTAGCTTCATGTTTTTTTATGTCATCATTAAGATATTCTTGGACACTTGCTCCTCCAATAACTCCTACACATGATTTATTTCCTTTTGATTGTCTATATACATAGAGCTTGGGTTGCTCGTCCTGAATAAGTATGCCACGATTTATAAATTCTTGATAACGTTCAGCAACCAATTGGAACCTTTCATCTGAATTTGCTTTGGTTTTAATAGGGTTATTGAATTCAGGATTTATAATCCTTAAAAATGTATATGGATTGTCCTGAAGCTTGGCCTGAAGGACATTCTTCTTATAAGAGTAATAGGGTCGTGTTGCAACAAGATGAACTTTATCTCGGATGGGTCTTATTGCTTTAAATGGTGCAATTTCCGCCATATTTAGAATTTATAACTCATACCAAAGCTAGGAAGAAGAGGGAATTGATAAATTTCATCATTCGTCACTCTATTCACATAAAAGATATTGTTGCGGTCATAGGCATTGGTTACACTGGCAACGATTTCCATTATGGTTTTGTTCTTGAATTTAAATTGTTTCTTCAAGGTAATGTCAAGACGGTGGTAAAATGGTAGTCTTTCACTGTTAAATTCACCTAATAATGTGGAAACAGAATTTGAGTTGCTGGTGACATAATTTGATGTGACCCCATTTGTAAATGGCTCTAACTCAAAAAATCCAGCGGTTGGAGTGAAAGGCAATCCAGAGCCAAGGTTCCATCGAACATTCAATTCAATATCTCTTTTACGACCAAAGCTATATGATCCTACTAAATTGATATTGTGTCTTCTGTCAAATATCGGAAAATACTCAATGAAACCATCCCATCTCGTATTGTATCCATAAGAATATACACCCCATAAGAAAAGTCGATTTTTTGAATATTTCAGTAAGAGATCTATCCCATATGATTGGCCAGATTCAATGATAAAATCTTTTTTAAATACATCGTCAATCAAATCAAATTCAGCAATATCAGCATAAAGTTTGTTTTGATTGATATTGCTCAACTGAGAAAAATATTTATAATACCCTTCAATGTTTACCTCAATATTTTTTCCTAAATCATATTCTACTCCAGCAATTGCATGCCAAGCATATTGCAAACCATTTCTTATTGAACGGGTTTGCTGAAATTCATTTACAAATTCATCCTGTACGTTTGTTGGAGCACTCAATAGGCCATTAAAAAGGTTTACGATATCCTTGTCTGAAGATGCAGAAGTGAAGTTTTGTGAGAAACGACCACCAGAAAATTTAAAACGTAGCTTCTCAGTGGCATTGTATTTAGCACCAATTCGAGGTTCTGGAGAAATAGTATTTAACGAGGCATAGGCCTGGACTCTCATACCAATTTGTAGCACCCATCTTTTGCCTACTCTTCTGTAATTATAGTAACCACCAATTTCTGTAGTAAAGTTTTCATCTTCTATGATTCTTTGTGCCAGATTATAGGTGGTATAACGCGTATTGAAACCGTTGATGTTGAATCCATAATTCATTTCACCTTCGTTTTTCAAAAAGTAGCTGAAATCAAAGCCTAAATCAAAACCTCCGATACTGGAAGTCCTTGGTGCTTGAGCCTCTTCAGAAAAGGTAGTTTCAAAAACACTACCATTAACATGACCTCTAATGAAGATTGGTGAGCTACTTGGAACTAGTAAGAAGTTTATTCCACCTCCAGAAGATTGCCAATTTAGATCGGCTACAGAATAATTTACACTATCCCTGTTGTGAAAAGCAAATGCGCTAAATTTGGAACCTCCATCACCAGTAAAGGTCATCTTACCATATAAATCGGTAAAATTGAACGGTAGGCCATTCCCTTCATTAATGTTAGGGTATAGTTCTTTTGACGTATAATCCAAAAGGCTATGCTTTGCAGAAAATATATAAGAACCTGCTCTTGGAGAATCTCCTTTCTTTTCACCCATAGGGCCTTCCAAAACAAGTTTTGCTAGAAAAGGAGAAGCCGAAACCTTTCCTGCGAATTTTTTCCTATTACCATCTCTGTAAGTGATGTCCATAATGGATGAGATTCTTCCCCCATATTTAGCTTCGAATCCTCCAGTGTAGATGTCTACATTCTTAATGAGTTCGGTTTCAAACACGGAAAAGAATCCAACAGAATGGAAAGGATTGTATATGGTCATTCCATCCAATAAAATTTTATTTTGAATTGGTGTTCCCCCTCGAACGTATAGCTGACCGCCCTGATCTCCTGTTGTAATTACTCCAGGAGTTACAGAAAATGCCCCCACGATATCGTTTTCAGCGCCATAGCTGGGTATTCTTTCTAAACTTTCTTTGTTTAGTTTTAATTTAGAGATTTCAATTTGAGTTCTTTTGGTTCTGCTTTCGGCAGATACCCTTACCTCCTCAAATTCCTGAACGCCTTCTGCGATGCGAAGCTCAAACTTGACGTCAATAATGTTTTTACCGTTATTAAAATCAATATTTCTAAATACCGTTTCATATTTAAGATTGGATATCTTTAGAATGTATTTGTCTTTTTTAAGTTTAGGAATCTGAAAAAACCCATTAAGATCAGTAATTGCACCTGCAATAATTGAGCTATCTGTCGTTAGGATTTTGATTTTTTCGTAACCCATGGGTTCACCGTTAGATTGGTCGTATACAAAACCTCGCACAGTTAGGTTTTGAGCAAATGTGAAGCTTCCTAAAAAAATGAAAATAATGAAGAACAAAAATGGTTTCATAGGCGTATTAATAACAGTTGCCGAAGTTAGTGAAATGTTTTGAGAATTAAGACTGAAATCAGAATAACTAAATTTGATTTAACATAAGTGTAAAATTACTGATATAGAATTATGAAAATGGAAATTAACAGAATTGATGAGCCTTACGTTTTTGAGTTTAGCGATTTGAACGGAAATACCATAATAATGGACTCCTCTGCAGATTTGGAAGGTCAGAATAAGGGGATGACCCCAATGCAGGTGTTATTGGGAAGCTTAATGGGATGCATGTCTATAGATATCATCCTTGTTTTGAAGAAACAAAAAATTTCACCAAAGAATTATCGAGTTGAGGCCATCACAAAGAAAAGAGAAGGGGTGCCTTCGCCATATGAAAAAATTCATTTTGTGGTGTCAATTGATGCAGATGTAGATCGAAAAAAAATTAATCGGGCCATCAGCTTAAGTCTTGAAAAGTATTGCTCAGTTCGAGCATGTTTGAAGGATGATATAGAAATTAGCTTTGAGGTGAATCCTAATTAAATAAAGAATCTACAAATGCTTTTTTATCGAAAAGCTGCAGGTCCTCCATTTTTTCACCTACACCAATATATTTTACAGGAATATTCATTTGATCAGAGATGCCTATGACAACTCCTCCTTTAGCTGTACCATCAAGTTTTGTTACAGCGAGTGCATTGATATCTGTAGTTTGAGCAAATTGTTTGGCTTGCTCAAAAGCATTTTGTCCTGTCGAGCCGTCAAGAACCAAAAGGATTTCATGAGGAGCCTCTGGTATAACCTTATCCATTACCCTTTTAATCTTATTGAGCTCATTCATTAGGTTTACCTTGTTGTGCAGGCGCCCTGCAGTATCAATAATAACAACATCGGCATTTTGTGATTTGGCAGATTGAACAGTGTCAAATGCCACACTTGCTGGGTCTGCACCCATTCCTTGCTGAATAATTGGCACACCTACACGCTCCGCCCAAATAACAAGCTGATCTACAGCGGCTGCCCTAAAGGTATCTGAAGCGCCCAAAACGACTTTACTTCCGGCGGCTTTAAATTGATGTGCAAGCTTTCCAATGGTTGTTGTTTTTCCAACACCATTTACCCCAACAACCATGATAACATAAGGATCATTATTTTCTTTATTTACAACAAATGGTTTTGATCCAGATTCACTTTCTTCTAAAAGATTTTCAATTTCTTCTTTTAAAATGCCATTCAGCTCATCTGTTCCGAGAACTTTATCTCTCTTAACTCTGGCTTCAATTTTTTCAATGATTTTTAATGTCGTTTCCACACCGACATCCGAAGTGATTAATATTTCTTCTAGATTATCAAGTACCTCGTCATCTACTCGAGACTTTCCGACTACGGCTCTTGCGATTTTACCTAAAAAAGAATCCTTAGTCTTTTCAAGACCTTTATCGAGGTTTTCTTTTTTTTGTTTGGAGAAAAAGTCAAATATACCCATTGTTACAAAAAATAAAAGCTTCCAAGGGAAGCTTTATAATTTTTAAAATATGTTTGGATTAGCCCTTATTGAACCAATCTTTAACTTTCGTATTGTGAACGATTTCTTCTTTAAAAGAGTATGAACCACTTTTATCAGATTTAATCATTTTGATCACCTTAGTGTGGGCTTTACCTCCACCTTTCTGTAACGATGCTACTACTTTCTTTGCCATAATTCAGCTTATTTAATTTCTTTATGAACTGTATATCTCTTTAGAATAGGATTATATTTCTTAATTTCCATTCTATCAGGAGTGTTCTTTCTATTTTTCGTAGTGATGTAACGAGAAGTTCCAGGCTGACCTGAATCTTTGTGCTCGGTGCACTCTAAAATCACTTGAACTCTATTTCCTTTACTTTTTGCCATTTGTATTCAGTTTAACTTTTTACAGTTATTTTATAAATCCTTTTAATCTTGCCTCTTTAACACAAGCTGAAATGCCCTTTTTGTTAATTGTTCTGAGCGCAGACGTAGAAATTTTAAGTGTAATGAATTTATCTTCTTCTGGAAGATAAAATTTCTTAGTTACGAGATTTGGGTAAAATCGACGCTTCGTCCTTCTCTTAGAGTGAGAAACGTTGTTCCCAACCATAACTGACTTTCCTGTAAGTTGACAAATCCTTGACATGTGCTATAATATTTCCTTTAATTAATGTAAAAAGCGGGTGCAAAGAAACACTTATTTTGTGAATAAAGCAAATTTCTTCCTCAAATTTACAATAGTTTTTTGAGATTTGTTCAGCTTGCATTTCTTGGATGAAATGAGAGGATGGCATCCTTTAAAAAACGTTGGTCTAGATGGGTATATATTTCTGTTGTTATAATCGACTCATGACCAAGCATTTCCTGAATCGCTCTAAGATTAGCACCTCCCTCAATTAAATGTGTAGCAAAGCTGTGTCGAAAGGTGTGTGGAGAGATTTTTTTCTTAAGATCAATTTTGAGTGCCAACTCTTTGATAATTAAAAAAATCATCACCCTTGTAAGCTTGCTTCCTCTTCGGTTTAAAAATATATAATTTTCATGCCCAGCATTGATCTTTAATTTCGATCTTGTTTTTTCTACATACTGATTAATCTCGTGTTCTACACTTTTACTTAATGGAACTAACCTTTCTTTATTTCCCTTTCCTATAACACGGACAAAGCCTTCATCATAAAATAAATCTGAAAACTTAAGCTCAACGAGCTCACTTACTCTTAGTCCACAGCTATATAATACCTCGAGCATAGCTCTGTTTCTAAAACCTTCTGGTTTTTTAAGGTTATTTGCATTGATTAAGCTGTCAATTTCTTCTATAGTCATTACTTCAGGAAGCTTTCGTCCTATTTTGGGTTGCTCGAGGAGCTCACTGGGGTCACTAGAAATAAGATTTTCCAATAGTAGATAAGCGAAATATTGTTTGATACCGGAAATGATTCGAGCCTGACTTCTTGCGCTTAACCCTAGATCATATAGCTCGGTTACAAAGTTTTTAAGATGCTCATATTGAACCTCTTTTACTGATAGATTATTATCCTCACAATAATTTTTGAGTTTATTTGTGTCATTCTTGTAGGCGAGAACAGAATTGTTCGATAAACCTTTTTCGATTTTCAAGTATGAAACAAATTCTGTAATATAGCGACTCCAAGCAGACACAATATGAAATTAGCAATAATTAATGGTCCAAATCTAAATTTACTCGGTACACGAGAAAAAGAGATTTATGGTGAAACGTCTTTTGAGAATTATATTACAAGCCTGAAAGAACGATTTGATGTTGACTTGGATTATTTTCAGTCCAATATAGAAGGAGAGCTCATTAATTATCTTCAGAAGACAGATTGCGACGGTATCATATTGAATGCTGGGGGGTACACTCATACTAGTGTTTCAATACGTGATTGTATTTCTGCCATAAATATTCCCGTTGTTGAGGTACATATCAGTAACATTGCTGCTCGTGAATCTTTTCGTCATAATTCTTTGATTTCGCCAGTGTGTGAGGGGTGTATTTTTGGTTTTGGCATGGAGTCATACAAGTTAGCGATACAATTTTTTAATTCAAAATGAACCTATTTGATTTACTGTTGTACACGGTAAAAAAAAATAGCATTATGAAATTATTCTTCTTCCCTTTTATGGTATCCCTTTTTCTGTTGGGACCAACCTTTGCAAATCAAACAAATATTGAAAAAGATTCTCCAGAATCTAAAGACTCCAAACGAAAAATTCAATTGGTCATTTTATTTGACACCTCAAACAGTATGGATGGTCTTTTGGAGCAGGCCAAATCCCGCTTATGGGAAATCGTTAATGAAACCAGCGAGCTGAGACACAGCGGAGAAATTCCAATTTTGGAAATTGCCATGTATGATTATGGAAATGACGGAATTAGAGGTAACAATTATGTCCGAAAACAGCTGGATTTTACTAGTGATTTGGATATGGTGTCCAAAAAATTATTTGGTCTTCGGACAAATGGAGGAAGTGAATACTGCGGTGCAGTGATCAAAGATGCTCTGTTGGAATTGGATTGGTCAAATGACTCTAGAGATTTAAAAATGATATATATCGCCGGTAATGAGCGATTTAATCAAGGACCAGTTAATTACAAAGAGGTTTGTAAAATGGCTATGGATAATGACGTTGTTGTAAATACTATTTATTGCGGGAACAGAGATCAAGGAATTAAAGAGTTTTGGATGGACGGAGCTTCCTGTTCTAATGGGGATTACTTCAACATCAATTCAAATGAAAGAGTTGTTTTTATTCCTACTCCGTATGATGATCAGATCAATAAATTGAGCATGGAGGTCAATAGTACGTACGTATCTTATGGAAGCTTGGGTACAGAAAGAAAGGCGCTTCAGATGGAACAAGATGCAGAAGCAATGGATCAAGCTCCGGCAGTTGCGTCAATGAGAGCAAAGGCAAAGACTTCCTCTAATTATAATAATGCCAGGTGGGATTTGGTTGATGCTTTTATAGCTGACTCAACGATTATACAAAAAATAGATAAGAAAGACCTTCCTAAAGATCTTCAGGGAAAATCTGAAGAAGAGTTAAACAAATATGTTGAATTAAAAATCACAGAACGTAAAGAAATTCAGGAGCAAATTTCAGAATTAAGTGTAAAGAGAGATGCATTCATTAAAGAGGAAAGAGCGAAGGACAAGTCTGCTAAAGAAGACGATTTTGGAACGGCAGTGAATAAAAGTATTAAAGAGCGTGCTGTCAATAAAGGATTTGAAGGAAACGAGTAGTTAAAGTTCAGCGAATAATGGTAATTTCGCACACATGGAAGCCATTATTCGCTTTTTTTCCGAAATAGATGCGGTATACGCTGCCTTGATAGCAACAACTTTTACATGGTTGGTCACTGCAATGGGCGCTTCATTGGTTTTCTTTTTTAAAACAATGCACCGAGGTGTACTGGATGGTATGCTAGGCTTTACGGGAGGAGTAATGGTAGCCGCAAGCTTTTGGTCCTTATTAAATCCTGCTATTGAATTATCAGAAAGAATGTATCCAGGTTATATGTGGATGCCTGCGGCAGTTGGATTTTTAACAGGAGCTTTGTTTTTATTTTTTCTAGATAAAAGCCTTCCTCATTTACACATAAATTTTAAGGAGTCAGAAAAAGAAGGTGTGAAAACCCAATTTCACAAAACAACTTTATTGGTACTTGCAATTACGCTTCATAATATTCCAGAGGGCTTGGCTGTAGGTGTTTTATTTGGAGCATCTGCCCATGGAATAGAAGGAGCAACAGTTGCTGGAGCGGTCGCATTGGCATTGGGCATTGGAATTCAGAATTTCCCCGAAGGTTTTGCAGTTGCAATGCCACTGAGAAGGGCAGGAGCGAGTCGTTTTAAGAGCTTTTGGTACGGACAACTTTCTGCAATTGTCGAACCCATTGCTGGAGTGGTTGGGGCATTAGCGGTCATTTATATGGAACCTATCTTGCCTTTTGCATTGGCCTTTGCTGCTGGAGCTATGATTTTCGTTGTGGTAGAAGAGGTCATCCCCGAAACCCAAAGAGATAAATATACGGATATTGCCGTACTTGGATTTATTGGAGGATTCCTTGTCATGATGATATTGGACGTGGCCCTTGGTTAAAAAAGCACAATTCACTTATTAAAATTGAATTTCCTTATTGTTTAGAGAACTTAATATTTTTAGGGTTTTCACCTGATATTTCTATAAAATAAACCCCGCTTTGAAGTTGAGAAACATTAATAGGCCCGTCTGTTGTACCTGTGCACATAACCTTTCCATTACTTGCATAAATTGAATACTTCGCATTGGCATCTATATTTTTAAGATGAATGATATCGCTAGCCGGATTTGGATGGACGTCTAATTGTCCATTATCGAGATCATTTATATAGTTTGTGCCACATGAGTCTACCCAGCTTATACCGTCAAATTCAAATGGAGCAGGAACCTCTACGCATAAATGGGTTAATGCTGTTACGGCAATATCTGTAATTTTTGGAGTAGCGTCATAATTGTATACGTAGCTAGAGTCTGAATCATCCCATATCGCATTTAGAATATCCCCATTATTACTATTTCCTGAGGCATCAATTACTTGATTTCCAGTTCCTTCATTCATTTTCCAGTAACCTATCAAGTTTGCTGAGTTTGGATGGGAATTTTCTAGAGTACTACAATGCCAATCAGCAATGGTATTCGCATCTAATATTGTATTCCAGGTGCGAACTTCTGCGACAGAACCTTGGAAGTCATAGGCTGAATTTACATCTGTTCCAATAAACAAACCCTGTCCAGTATTTATATTGCCAATTCCAGATATATCAGTTTCACTAATAAATTGACCGTCTTCATACATCTTCATCATTCCATCTCTATCAAAGGAAACGCTTAAAGTATGCCATTCATTATCTGCAATTAATCCGCCCACATCAATATCTGCTCTTGATGAACCATCACCAATATTAACTTTCCATTCAGGACCAGCAGGAAATTTAAATGAGAACACAAAACCAGGATTTACTCCTGAGTTCCAATCTTTGTTGCCTAAAATAGCGACATCTCCAGCAGAAGAGGTTCTAACCCTGCATTCAACAGTAAAGTCTTGATTGTCTCCAAAATCAAATAGGGGATTTGCAGGAACCTCCGAATAGGCATTGTTCCCATCAAAAGTTAATTCAGGTTCATCGCCCAAACAATTAAATGCATTGTTTGAAACAAGGCTAGAATCTTTTAAAATAAGCTGTGTATTTACATTATTCCCACTCACAATAAATGGAACTTCGCGTTCCTCAATAGTAGTACCTCCGTGTGAGTTTCCAATGCCGCCATGATCAGAAGTAACAAGAATTAACCAATCCTCATTGGCATAATTGGGTCTTTGTTCTATCGCATTTATAATAGGAATAATATGAGTGTCAGTCGTCTCTATAGCACTGATATATTGTGAAACATTCGGGCTAAATCCATAGCTATGTCCTGCATGGTCTACGTCATCAAAATGTAGGAATATAAGATCTGGATCGTTTGAGCTGATATAGCTTGCTGCTTGACTACTTACTGCAGCATCTGTAGATACATTTAATTTGAAATCTACGTGATTTTGGACAATGTAATCATTAATAGGGTCCCAATGACATATCGAAATTGTATTGATATTGGAGTCAAATTCTTCAGCATGCTTAAATAGTGAAGGATAGTTCTCATAATCATTAATGGTAAAATCATTGCCCGTTACCAAGTGTTTTTCAGACCAAACTCCACATAGGATAGCAGACCATCCAGGACCACTTATCGTAATGTCGTCATTTAATGCATTAGGACTGTAGATGCCGTTTGTAATGAGCGCATCAAGATTTGGTGTTTGTGCCTGAATGAAGGCATCAGTGCGAATACCATCAATTCCAATTATAAGTACTTTTTTCTGAGTTTGACCATAAGAGAAAGTCATGAAAAAAAAGCTGGTTAGGGCGAAGAGTAAGTTTTTCATTTTTTTTTTTTTTTCAAGATACTCAATATTTATTTGAACAGTTCTGTCATTATATTTCCATCACTATTGGGTATTGTAAAATGAAGAAGTTCAGCAATCGTTACTGGTATATCAATAAGTTCTCTCTCATTTGATATGATTATATTCTTTTTAAAGTCAGGTCCATAGGCGTATAAATTGATGTGTTGACATCCTTCACATGGATCACCATGGGAACAGAATCCATCTGCCACCCCATCTTTATGCCTGCCATGGTCGTTTGTCACAAAAACAGTTGTTTTACCTTGATAAATGGAGTCAGATTCAATAAAGTTAATCAGTTCGTAGATGTAATTATCAACATATTGAATTCCATCAGAGTAGGCCTGCCAGTCACACATATGTCCAGAATAATCAGGTTCTCTAAAATTTATGAGGGCAAGGTTGGGGTGATTTTCAGATAATATGTTTAATGTGTTTTGAAAAGTAATGCTATCGTGACGATAACCACTTAAAGCCCCACCACTATTAATACCACAATCTGTCATAGGCAAAAACTTATTTTCCCAAATCTGATTTGAGCAATTTGATACAACTTCGATTTTACCCTTACTAGCGATGACCCAGCTTTTATTTTGTGGAGCATTACGTGAAGCTCTCCATAATTGAAAAATTGAGGGATTCTGAGGGAGTTCGGCACCTCCATTGTCTATGTTTTGGTAAAATCCTGTAGAAATTGCTGTATGACCAGGTACTGTAAAAGTCTCACCATAACTGAAAAATTGGGTGTTAACAGCTCCTTTTGGAGCCAGGTCATTGGCCATTCTTGGTATGTTTTGATGACTAACGTCGCCCCAGGTTTCTGAGTATCGTGGCCCATCCATAACAATAATGATTACATTTTCAGTTTCATAATGTCTCGGTGCAACTTTGTCTTTGGTACAGGCAAAGAGCAATAATGTAAAAGACACGGTAAGTAACCTAAATGAAGTGGTCATGCGAAGTAATTGATTTTCTAAATTTACGACTTTCTAAATAAAGCTTTAGTCCCTTTTTATTTGGTTTTGAAATATTCTTTGTACCACTCATGCTGGTTGAAGTCCTTAGCTTCTTTGTTGATTACATGTTTCGGATCTATTTTCAAGTATAAGAACTCTAATGATTCGTATTCTCTCCAGCTAATGATTTTATATCCTGCACGATTGAGCTGTGCTCCGCAAACACCCATTCCAATTTGATATTTTTTGTTTTCAGACAATCGACTCCCGTCATATATTACGTGATTGCCACAAGCTGCACTTACATCCATCATAATGGCCAACTCAATTTCATTATGTTGGGCCACCTGAAGCATTTTTTTTGAGGCTTTAATCATAGCTTCTGTCCAATCAATACCTGATGAGGTGAGTACCCTTGCTTTTCCATCTAGTACATCATTTCCATCACCTCCATGTATATCACAAATTTCTCTCGGTGTACCAAAGGAAAAATCCTCTGGACAAAATTGAATAAGCCTAACTGTGTCATATTTAAGCAGCTTTAAAACACTTGGGTAGTCACCATAATTGTCACCATCAACTCCACATTTCATTCCGATTAAGCAAGCGCTTACGAGAATTCTTAAGGGGTCAGATTTGGTTGGTATTCTGAGACTTTTTAGAAATGCTTGGTCTGGTATTTGAGGATGATTCATCAACTTTAAATTATTACAAGTTATACAATTTTATTTCGATAGCATGTATTGTAATTATTTATATCATTAACTTAATTGCATAAATATTAAACTATGAAAAAAATCATTTACATTTTCTTTTTGACTTTTCTTCCCTTTGGAGCTAAGTCAACCATTCACGAAATATTGGTATGGGATGGCTACATGCAATTTCTGCCTTCTTCACTTGAAGTAGAATTAGGAGACACCATTCAATGGTTGCCATTGGATTATCCATCAATGGTACATACCGTCACTTCAAGCAATATTCCTAACGGTGCTGTTGAATTTGATGTGATATGGCAAGCGCCCGCAGATACATTTTTTCAATACATACCTGCTGTTACAGGCTTATATGAATATGTTTGTACGCCTCATGTTCAATACGATATGATAGCTTCTTTCAACGTAGTTGAAGGGACAACAGGAAATGATGAGATGATACAAGGTGAATTATTAATTTATCCCAATCCAGTTACCGAAACATTGTTTCTTAATTCAAGTCAGATGAACTTAGGCTATAAAATATTTACACTCTCAGGAAAGTTAATCGAAGAGGGGTTTTATAATGGAGAAATTGATTTGATAAGGCTTGAGAAAGGCACATACTTTATAGAAATTATTGGTGTCCGCCCTCGGCTATTTTCTTTTATGAAAAATTAATTGACATTAAAAAAGGGGGCGGAAC
>Ga0315331_10002833_pt1 | contig 13064 bp, 8 predicted proteins | sample M160m34915metaG_FD_203456 | JGI IMG/M metagenome (GOLD analysis project Ga0315331, IMG submission 203456) | Ammonia-oxidizing marine archaeal communities from Monterey Bay, California, United States - M1 60m 34915 | ecosystem: Environmental > Aquatic > Marine > Intertidal zone | place: USA...
CCAAGCGTTGCAGCAATCGGGGGCTGATGGGGTCATGGTTGGGCGCGGAGCCCAAGGCGCGCCTTGGCGATTGGCGGAAATATCCTCTGCGCTTTATGGCACTCCGGCCCCTAAGATACCCCAGGGCGCTGCGCTCGCCCATTTAATTTTGCAGCATCACCAAGACATTGTTGATTTTTACGGAGGCACCCTCGGGCTCAAAAATGCGCGCAAGCATTTGGGTTGGTATTTAGATGGTTTGCAGGTGGCCCCTGAGTTGCGCCAATCGCTGTTGAGATCTTTTGATCTGTCTGAAATTCATGAGCTGATCTGGCGCGCTGTCGAGGCTCCTTCCACTGCAGGTGTGGCGGCGTGAGCCTCTACCAAGACCTTTGGTCACAGCTGCCGATCCCCGCCTTGCTGGTGACGGGAGATGATAATGTGCAAGAATTGAACCTGGCCGCCGAACAGTTTCTGGGGATTTCGGCTAAGGTTATTTTAGGTCAACCCGTTTGGAATTATCTGCGGGGCGAAGAGCTTTTGCCAGCGGGTTTGGAGCGGGCCCGAGCCGCGGCGCGTCCCATTGTGATTTCGCAAATCACAACTCATGGCCGCGCAACAGAGCCACGCAGCTGTGCGGTCCATCTCTGTCCGATGATCGGGGCAGAGGAGCAGATCATGATTTTGCTGATTGCACATGAAACCCTTGGAAGTGGTTTTGCCGAAAGCGCGCCGCTCTCTGCAGCGCATTCTGCCATTGGTATGGCCGAAATGCTGGCCCATGAGATCAAAAACCCCCTGGCTGGCATCACGGGCGCGGCGCAGTTTTTATCGCTGTCCCTGCCTGCTGAAGATCTTGAAATGACCGATCTGATCGTTGAGGAAAGCAAACGTATCGTCAGCCTTCTCGATCAGGTGGAGCAATTTGGCGATGTCACGCCACCAAATTGTGCTTTTGTAAATATCCATGACGTGCTGGATCGTGCTGCGCGGTCGGCGGTCTTCGGATTTGCCGGTGAGATTCAAATTCAAAAGACCTATGATCCGTCTTTGCCGGAGGTTTGGGCTGATGCGGATCAAATGGTTCAGGTCTTTCTAAACTTGGTCAAAAATGCCTGTGAAGCCTTGGGCTCAGAGGGCAAAGTGACCATTCGAACCTTTTATGATCCCAGCTTGCGGCTGCCTCTGCCGGATGGTGCGGGACGGCGCTTGCCGCTGCATGTGGAGATTATAGACAACGGTCCGGGCCTGCCGACGGCGCTCGCAAACCATGTTTTTGATCCGTTTGTCACCACCAAAAATAATGGCAAGGGGCTCGGATTGGCCCTTGTGTCTAAAATCATCGCTCAGCATCGCGCTTGGATCAGCGTTGCATCACAGCCAGGCCATACGAATTTCAGAGTATCATTGTCGGTACATAACGAGAGTAGGAGTTAACGCTATGGATGGAACGGTTCTAATCGCCGATGACGACCGAACGATTCGAACGGTCTTAACTCAGGCCTTCACACGCGCTGGATGTAAAGTGCACGCGACTTCCTCGCTGATCACCTTGATGCGCTGGGTCGAGGATGGCAAAGGTGATTTGGTGGTATCTGATGTGGTCATGCCAGATGGCAACGGCCTTGAGAACCTGCCGAAAATCACCAAGATACGCCCCAATCTTCCGGTCATTATTATCTCTGCTCAAAATACAATTGTGACCGCGATACGCGCCAATGAGGCCAAAGCCTTTGACTACCTGCCCAAACCCTTTGACTTGCCCGAATTGATGCATCGTGCGGCCAAAGCATTGGAGCGCCGCCACCCGCCGCAAGCCATAGCGCAGATGACTGAAGCGCAGGATTCGGATATTCCGCTGGTGGGTCAATCGGCGGCGATGCAAAAGCTTTATCGCCTGATCGCCCGCACAATGAATGCGCCCGCGCCTGTTCTTGTGTTGGGTGAGGCCGGTACGGGGAAATCCTTGATTGCCTCAAGTTTGCATAAATTTTCAAAACGCGCAGATCAGCCGATGATGGTTTTGCATCCTGAGATGATGGAAAGCCAATCGACCATTCGCGATGCGCTCATGCGCTGCGGCTCTGGGACGTTGATTTTGGATGGGGTGAGCGACCTGAGCCCCGCGGCCCAATTGAGATTGCTGCATATTTTGGGGGAACCTGGGGATCAGAACTTGCGGTTGGTGTCGACGGCTGCCCCCAATATTTTGGCAGATGTCCAAAATGGAAATTTTCGCAATGATTTGTTTTTCCGCCTGTCGAGCCTTCAGCTGGCCGTGCCAGCCCTGCGTGAGCGGGTTGAAGATATTTCAGTCTTGGCACAGCATTTCATTGCAATGTTGCAGTCCGATATCAAGTTTGAGCTCAGCCCGGCCGGTGTGGCGGCGCTGCGCGATTACAATTGGCCGGGCAACGTACGGCAATTGCAGAATGTCGTCGGTCAACTGATGATGGAATCGCCAAACAGCTTGCTCGATGGCAATGCTGTAAAAGAGGTTTTGAAAAAAGCAGGGCCGAGCAATGCGATGAGCGCATTGTTACCCTCAGAAAGCCTGGCCGAATCTGTCGGACTGCATGTGCAGCGCTATTTTGACCTTCACGGCGCCAACCTACCGCCGGACGGGGTCTATCAAAGAATTTTGCGCGAAATTGAAGTGCCTTTGATTGAGATTTCACTGGCGGCAACCTCTGGCAATCAGGCCAAATGCGCCGATTTGCTCGGCATCAATCGCAATACACTGCGCAAAAAGATCAGTGACCTTGAAATTGTCGTGACACGCCGGCGCAAAATGATGTAAAAGCGCAACAGGCGTGGTATTTTGGCACTTTTCCGAAGTGCGTGCAGCGCATGGTCATCAAAAGGGTCGGCTGAAATGCGCCAAGGGCTTGTCAGTTCTCTATTAGACAAAATTGCCGATCTGCGCGCAAACCCGCAGGTCAACTCAAACTTGACCTTTGTGTTGGTGGTGACCGGGCCGTTGTTGGTGTTTCTCACCTTCTATGCCATGCAGCCGATCAAAGGCGGGCGGGCCTCGCTGCGGTTTATTTTGACCGCAGATTTTGTTTATATTTTGTTTATCACAACCCTGCTCATCCGCCGAATTGTCCAGCTGGCCGCGGCCCGCCGGGCGCAATCGGCAGGCTCACGGTTGCATTTCCGCCTCACGACAGCCTTCGGTGTGATTGCCTTATTCCCCACTATTTTGGTTGCGATATTTGCGGTGCTTTCGGTCAATCAAGCCTTGGAAGGGTGGTTTTCTGAAAGGGTGCGCAATGCGGTGGGAGCCTCTTTAAGCGCTGCGCAGGCCTATGAGACCCAGACCCGCAACGGGGTCATTTCGGATGCGCAGATTTTTGCGCAACGTCTGAATTCAATGAACCAGAACGAGTTTTTCTCTAGCAGCATGGATATGGACAGCCAGCTCAGCCCTTTGCTCACCCATTTTAAGACCCAGTTTGAGCGAGGCTTTAAAGAAATATACATCATCAATAATCTGGGAGAGTTGCGGCTACGCGGCCCGTCCTCCTATTTGTTTGATTACGAACAGCCAAGCGAAGCGCAAATTATAGCCGCCGATGGCCCAGAGCCGGTGATTATCACGGATTGGGCAAGCAATGAGATGCGCGCGCTCATTCGATTGCAAAGCTACACCAATCACTACCTCTATCTTACGCGCAGTGTAGAGGGGTCTCTTTTGGCTTTGCTCGAAGAGACCACCGAAACCGCGCGCTACTATAATCAGCTGGAATCGGAGCGTGGACGGCTCTTGTTTGACTTTGGCCTGCTGTATCTTGCCTTTGCGGTGATTTTGATTTTGACAGCGACCTGGCTCGGGCTTTGGTTTGCGGAAAGATTGGCCAGTCCCGTGGGGCGAATGGCAGCAGCCGCGCAGAAGGTGGGGGCCGGGGATCTGGATGCGCAGATTGAAAATATCAAGGGTGATGATGAAATCGCGATGCTGGCGCGTTACTTCAATCAAATGACCCATCGTTTGAAAGGTCAGCGTGACACTTTAATAAAGAGCGCAGATCAAGCAGAGCGCCGCCGCAGGCTTTTTGACTCTGTTCTGGCCTCTGTGACCTCGGGCGTGATTGGACTAGATCAATCGGGCAATATTACGTTTTTGAACAAATCTGCTCAACGGGTATTGGATCTGCCGGAATCTGCCGAGCCGCGCGCCTTGTCGGAGGCGGTGCCGGAATTGGCGGGCATGTTCACAGATTTTTGCTCCAGCCTTTCCGATGTGGCACAGCGTGAAGTGCGGGTGGTGCGCCGGGGCAAGCTAGAGAGCCTTTTGGTGCGCATTGCCCGCCGGTCCGACGAAATGTCCGATGCGGAGGGCTATGTGATCGCTCTGGAAGATGTCACCGACCTGGTGAGCGCGCAACGCATGGCGGCTTGGGGCGATGTTGCCCGACGGATTGCCCATGAAATTAAGAACCCTTTGACGCCGATCCGCCTGTCTGCGGAACGCATAAAGCGCAAATTTGCGCCACAAGTCGGTGGAGGTTCAGACCAGCTGGAACGTATGACCGATGTCATTGTGCGCCAAACCGATGAGCTGAGCCGAATTGTGGATGAGTTTTCGCAATTCGCGCGCATGCCAGAACCAGATTGCCGCCCAACGGATTTTGGTGACTTTCTTCGGGGGACGGTTTTGTTGCAAGAAAGCGGGCAACCAGATGTGAAATTCACATTGGATTTGCCTGATGAAACGCTTTGGATTGATGCGGATGCCTCGATGATTGGCCGGGCCGTCACCAATTTGTTGAAGAACGCCGGCGAATCTATCGGTGATCGCAAAGCGCAGCAGCCAGATCACCGGGGGGAAGTGCGTATTTCAGCGACGCAGACAGATCGGTCGGTCGTGGTGGAAATATCAGACAATGGCACCGGTTTGCCCGAAGATCGCGCGCGTCTTTTAGAGCCCTATGTGACCAATCGGGTCTCTGGGACGGGCCTTGGCCTCTCGATTGTCGTGAAAACCATTGAAGAACATGGCGGCACATTTGCGCTTATCGATGCGGAGGCCTTTGACGAAGAGGCGCGGCCTGGCGCCAAAGCTGTCATTAAACTACCGCGTCTGGCCGATAGCGCTGCACAGAAAATTGATCTAGGAATACCAGCATGACAGATATTTTGATTATTGATGACGAGCGCGATATCCGCGAGTTGATCTCCGAAATATTGATTGATGAAGGCTATAACACGCGGCTCGCAGGCACCTCGGATGCGGCCATGCGTCTGATCGCGGATCAGCGTCCGGCCATGTTGATCCTCGACATCTGGCTAAAAGACAGCGCGATGGACGGGATCGATATTTTAAAGTCGGTGAAATCAAATTATCCCGACATCCCGGTGGTGATTATTTCCGGCCATGGGAACATCGAAATTGCGGTTGCGGCCATCAAGCAAGGCGCCTTCGACTTCATTGAGAAGCCCTTTAACATTGATCAATTGATCGTCGTTATTCGCCGGGCGATGGAAATGGCCAATTTGCGAAGCGAAAACACAGCGCTTCGCAGCCAATATCAGCACCCTTTGGAGCTTATTGGGCAAAGTGCAGTTTTCAAAACCTTGAAGAGCAATCTCGACAAGGTGACAAAGTCAAATGGGCGGGTTTTGTTGACGGGTCCATCGGGCGTCGGCAAGGAGACAGCGGCGCGCTATATTCACGTCAATTCCAACAGGTGCACGACCCCGATGGTCGTGGTCAACTGTGCGTCTTTGGATGCTGAGACGGCAGATGCAAAGCTTTTTGGCGTCGAGGTCAACGGTCGGCTGCACCAAATCGGCCTATTGGAATCGGCACATAACGGCATTTTATTTTTTGACGAAGTCGCAGATTTGCCGCTGGCGGTGCAAGCGCGGCTTTTGCGGGTTTTGGTGGACCAAAGCTTCACGCGGGTGGATGGCACCGCCCCACAGAAGGTCGACATCCGCGTCATCTCTGCCACGGCGAAAGATTTGCCTTATGAGATTGAGCGCGGCGCATTTCGCGAAGAATTATATCACCGCCTCAAAGTGGTGCCCATTGCCGTGCCCAGCTTAGAGGAACGCCGCGAAGATATCTCCGTTCTGGCGGAATATTTTTTGGTCGAATTTCACGAAAAGCTTGGCCTGCCAAGTCGCAGCTTGAGCGAAGACGCCGCCACGACTTTAGAAAGCATGATTTGGCCCGGAAATATTCGACAGCTTAAGAACCTAATGGAGCGCGTTTTGATTATGGGTCCGGCCTCGGGAGATATTGAGCCCGAAGAATTGCCCAGTGACACAGGGGTGGGCGACAGCCGGGATGGCCAGATTGTGATTTCGGGCAATGTTGCGACCTATTCGTTGCGTGAGGCGCGCGAGCTGTTTGAGCGGGAATATCTTTTGACCCAAATCAACCGCTTTGGTGGCAATATCAGCCGCACGGCCAGTTTTGTTGGGATGGAGCGTTCTGCGCTACACCGTAAGCTCAAATCACTCGGCGTCGTGACCTCAAATCGCAGCGGCGGGCGGCTTGCGCAGCTTGAGGCGGAGTGAATGAAAGAATTGACCTTCTGCATGCGGTCTGACACACCGGCGGGCAGAGTTCGTCTGATTTCAAGGGGGCACCACCCATGAAAGTGATTATATGCGGAGCTGGTCAGGTTGGCTGGCAAATCGCGCGTCATCTCGCCAATGAAAAAAACGACGTGACAGTTGTTGATCGCAACTCTGATCTCGTGCGCCGTGCGACGGATACTTTGGATGTGCAGGGCATTGTCGGCTTTGCCAGCTATCCAGATATTTTGGCGCGTGCCGGCGCAGAGGATGCCGATATGGTTATTGCGGCCACCCATTCTGATGAGGTCAATATGGTGACCTGCCAGGTGGCCCATTCGGTCTTTAATATCCCGCGCAAAATTGCGCGTCTGCGGTCTCAGAGCTATTTAGATGCAATTTATGCTGATCTATATCGCCGCGATCACCTGCCGATTGATGTGGTCATCAGCCCTGAGAAGGAAGTCTCCGAGGCTGCATTGCGCCGTTTGCAAACGCCTGCTGCCTTTGAAACTGAATTCTTCTTCAACGGTGATGTGCAATTGCTTGGCATCACCTTGGATGACAGATGTCCCGTTCTCAACACGCCTTTGCGCCAATTGTCTGACCTCTTTTCAACTCTCTCGGCTGTGGTGGTGGCCATTCGGCGTGATGGCACCTTATTTGTTCCGAGCTCTGGTGACCAACTCTTTACCGGAGATTCTTGCTACATCTTTGTGCAAAAACATGATGTGCAGCGGGCGCTGGAGGTTTTTGGAAAAACCGCCCATGTGCAAGATCGTGTCGTCATCGTGGGCGGTGGCAATGTCGGGTTTGCGGTTGCTAAGAATCTGGAAAACCGTAGCAGCCGCATTCGGGCAAAAGTGATTGAGAAAGATCGCTTTTCCGCCGAACAAGCGGCAGAACTGCTAGAAAAGACTATCGTGCTGCATGGGGATGGCCTGGATGCAGATATGCTATCTGAGGCCAATATTGAGCGCAGCGATGCGATCTTGGCAGTGACCGATGATGACAAAACCAATCTTCTCGCAGCCATTCGAGCCAAATCCATGGGCTGTCCGCTGGCGATCTGTTTGATTAACGATCCATCTATGGAGCCTTTGCTGCGCGCGATGGGAATTGATGCGCATGTGAATCCTCGGGCGACGACCGTTTCCTCTATTTTGCGCCATATTCGCCATGGGCGGGTGCGGGGTGTCTATTCCATCGGTGATGCGGAAGCGGAAGTCATTGAAGCGCAGGTCTTATCGACCTCTTCCATCGCGGGTCAGAATATTCGAGATATTGAATTTCCCGAGGGTGTGTTGCTCGGCGCGGTACGCAAGGGCGACAAAATTCTAAAGCCTTCTGGCAGGCTGCGTATTGATGAGGGCGACCATGTGGTCTTATTCGCCCTTTCTGCCGATGTGAGCGAAGTGGAGCGTTTGCTGCAAGTTACGATAGATTTCTTTTAACCATGTGGACGCGTTTTCAGAAATTGCCGCTGGCAATCTCAATTCCAACACTCTTTATTGTGATGCTGATGATCCCATCTGTGCATGGGTTTATATCTGGCGATTCCCACAAGGGGCGCAGCTTTTTTTATGCGGTACTCTTGGGACTCTTTGGCCTCACTTTCTTGAGGTTTTCGCTGCAAGGTACTGTTTTTCCTATGCATCTACATGCGCAACTGTGGTCTTTAATTGCCTTTTTCCTGGGTTTTCCAGCCCTTTTGGCCATTCCGCTTTATGAAGTCAGCGGGACAGGGCAGTTCATTGATGCCTATCTCGATATCGTCAGCACGGTGACGACAACCGGTCTTCCGGTCTTTGCGCCTGGCAGTTTGAGCGAGACATTGGTCATTTGGCGGGTCAGCTTGGGCTGGGCCAGTGGGTTTTTGATTTGGGTCTTCGCCTGGTCGATCTTCGCGCCGCTCAATCTGGGCGGGTTTGAACACCTCAGTGCCCGTGGGGAGACGATGATAAAATCGCGAAGTGCGCGTCGCTCCGCCGGACGACTCCCGGCTGAGAAATTCTGGCGCGAAGCGCTGCGCTTGGGGCCGGTCTATCTCTGGATCACCCTGGCAGCGGCATTAGCGCTTTTGATCGTCAGCGGCGATCCCAGCTATGCGGTCTTGCGGGCCATGGCGACGATTGCGACCTTTGGAATAGAAATTCCAGGAAATAGTGGCGCGGGCGGCATCACTGGCGAGGGTATTTTGGCTGTCGTGATGCTCTTTGCCCTGTCACGTTCGACCTTCTCAACCGTCTTTGCCCGGGCGCGCAAATGGCGGGTGACCGAAGATCGAGAACTTCGCGTCGCCGCCGGCTTGGTTCTTTTGGCAAGTGTGATCCTCATCGCCCAAGGGGCGCAGAATTTAGAGGGCCTTCATGCGCGTCTTGAGCTGATCTGGGGCGCATTCTTCACGAGCCTTTCATTCCTGACCACAACGGGGCTGACATCCGACTATCTTCCGTCTGGGATCGTAAACTTAGATCCGGTGGAAATCATCCTGGTCGGGCTGGCCATGATTGGCGGCGGCGTGGCGACAACGGCAGGGGGCATAAAACTCCTACGCATTTTTATCTTGGCCGGTCACAGCCGCGCCGAGGTCAATCGCCTCATTGCACCGTCACAGGTTATGTCGGGGCAGATAGAAAGCCGCTCGCATGACCATCATAGCGCGATGTTGGCCTGCGTGTTTTTGGTGCTGTTCATTTTGGTGCTAGGGGCCATCACCTTGGCGTTAACGGTTTCAGGCAGCCCGGTGAAAGAAGCCTTATTCCTCACATTGGCCACGGTCACCAATACGGGGCCGCTTTTGCCGACCGGTGGCGGTGCTCAGACTCTGGTCATGGCGCTTCCAACGCAGGCAAAACTAACCCTAGCCGCTGCGATGGTTCTGGGCCGGCTTGAGGTTTTGGCACTCTTGGCCTTGTTAAATCCCGATATTTATCGCTGATGCGGCAATTTATGCCAGTTTGCTACTGGAAATTGATGAAAAACCACTACATACTCTTCACTCCGGGGTGTAATTTTGTGTGTCCCCGCAAGAAAGAGGGCTTAGCAAATGGCTTCCGATAAACAAAATTTACAAGACGCATTTCTCAATCAAGTGCGCAAGACCAAGGTTCCTGTCACCATATTTTTGATCAATGGTGTGAAACTTCAAGGCGTGGTGACATGGTTTGACAATTTCTGCGTCCTCTTGCGCCGTGATGGGGCCTCGCAATTGGTGTATAAACACGCGATTTCCACCATTATGCCAGCGCAGCCGATTTCGCTTTATGATGGTGAAGAATAGGCAATATGGGCAATACGCCAGATGCGCATGAGACCCATGCCTGGGTTTTACATCCCGACATAAAAACTGATTATTCCGCCCGTGCGGCGCAGGATGCCTTGGCTGAAGCTGTGTCTTTGGCCCATGCGCTTCCTGGGCTTGAAGTGATGGGTGAAACAATTGTGCGCTTGCCGCGGGCCCATCCGGGCAAGCTGTTTGGCAAGGGAAAAATTGCAGAGCTGGCCGAGCTGTTCAAAGCCGCAGAGATAGAGCTCGTGCTGATAGATGGGCATGTCTCGCCCGTGCAGCAGCGCAACCTCGAGAAAGATTGGGGCGTTAAAATCCTCGATCGCACTGGATTAATCCTTGAGATTTTTTCTGATCGTGCGCGCACACGCGAGGGGGTTTTGCAGGTCGAAATGGCCGCCCTAAGCTATCAACGCACACGTTTGGTGCGTGCTTGGACCCATTTGGAGCGCCAAAGGGGCGGGCTTGGGTTCGTGGGCGGACCAGGAGAGACGCAGATTGAATCGGATCGGCGGGCGATTGATATACAATTGGTGCGGTTACAAAAACAACTCGACAAAGTGGTGAAGACCCGCGAGTTGCACCGATCGGCACGGGCGAAGGTGCCTTATCCGATCGTGGCGCTTGTGGGCTATACCAATGCTGGCAAATCCACATTGTTCAACTATATGACCGGGGCCAAGGTCTTGGCCAAAGATATGCTCTTCGCCACGCTTGATCCCACGATGCGCGCGGTGAAATTGCCCAGTGGCATGGATGTGATCTTATCAGACACGGTGGGTTTTATTTCTGATCTCCCGACCGAACTCGTGGCCTCCTTTCGTGCGACATTGGAGGAGGTGACCGCTGCGCAACTGGTGGTACATGTCCGCGACATCGCCCATCCTGAAACCGCTGAACAAGCGCAGGATGTAAACACGATTCTAGAGACTTTGGGCCTGGACCGCGACGTGCCGCGCATTGAGATGTGGAACAAAAGCGATATCTTGGACCCGGGCGCCTTAGAGGCGCTGCAAAACGCGGCGGAGCGGGCGGATAATGTCTATATCACCTCAGCGCTGAGCGGCGCAGGTGTGCCTGAGTTTTTGGACGCTGTGTCAAGGCAGTTGACCCCTGATCAAACCCAATCAGAGCTCTCACTTGGCTTTGAGGAAGGTCGCGCGCGGGCCTGGTTGTTCGAGCAAGGTTTGGTCAGCACGGAGCAACAAACTCAAGAGGGCTTTTTGCTGTCAATCTCATGGACCGCACGGCAAAAGAAGGCCTTTAGCGATCTGTTTGGTCCAAAATTGGTGTCAGGGTCGTAACGCCGGTTGCACCCGCGCGGGCCAAAGTTTCATCCAATGTCATGGGCACATATTCCCCGCGGCGCCACAATTTGCCCAGGTTGTCGTAGTGCCGCGACAGGGGATGGCCGCTTTGTCCGGTTGAAATGATAAAAATAGAGCTGTCCGGATCGGCAAAATCATAGACCCCACGATAGCCACCTGCATGGACGTTCAGATAGGGGTTTGGCCCGGTGCCGCTGGTTTTGCCCCGTTGTAGGGTATGGTCGCCACCAGAGGTCGATTGCCGAATGTTTACAAACCACTTCAAGATTGGCACATCGCCCAAAACAGGGTGGTCATGGGTGGCTTGATGCGCCTCGCCCCAGCGTAGCGCTGTGATTTCGCTGCCATAGGTCGCGACCAATTCGGCAAGCGCATCATCCAAAGCTAAACGAGACATCTCAGCGCAGCTCTCCTGCCTGCGCGATTGCGCCACGTCACACCAAATACCGGCCCCTGCCACATCGCGAAAAACCCGCTCAATGAAGAGCGGCTCCGCATGGGTGAAGGCCTCATGCAACGGGCCAAGCTCATCGACTATGAGACGCTTATGCAAGGCACGGAGCCAGGCGGCATAGATCAAAGGCTCTGGCAGGTGTTCGTTCATCTCACCGTTCCAATTTGCCAAAAGATCCAAGGCGGTTTGGCGTCTGCCGGCTGGGCTATCGGTTGGCACGGACTGTGATTGATACCAAAGCTCTCCTCCGATCAGCGCCAGAAGCGTGCGCGCGGTGGGCGATACGCTGTCCAATTGCGCTTCGATGAAACTGTCGCGGGTATGGGCCTCTCGGGTTTGCAACAGCCGCGTCATGCGCTGAACCCTTTGGCTGTCTCCCCAGTCAAAACTGATGTGTTCGGGAAAGCTGCGGTCGGTATATTTATTGTTGGTATGGCCCAAAACACCGCTGGCGGGGTTCAGAAAAACCGGGTTTACCGATGGATCAAACACGCCCTGCCAGCGGTTTTGCGCCAGCCAGCCGGCGCTTGGCAGGCGGCCTTTGGATTGATGGCGCGGATCGCGTTTGGGTAAGGCGCCTATGGTCCGCATCGCAATCTGTTTGGAATCTGCCAAAGTGAGTATCTGGCTTGGTGCTACAAAAGCGCGCGACGCGACCAAGCCTTCCTGTACCGATTGCGCGGCCATCAGATCAAAGCCGGCTTCTATGGATGTGTCCTGGCTGGATAGGAGCGTCCATGCCACCGATGTGACGTGACCGGCGGGGGTCACAGTTTCGAGGTTGGCATGGCTTCCGGGCAAGACCGGGCCATTTTCGGTCCAGAACATCTCCAATGTGACCGGTGATTTGTCTTTAATCCGAACAATGCTTTGCTTTTTGACAAAGGGTTTGTAGCCCTGTGGTGTTTTATATTCACTCGGATCCAGTGGGTTAAGTTTTTCGATAAATACATCCGTATCATCGAGATTTGAGCTGGTTAATCCCCAGCCAAGTTTTGCCGAGCGTCCGACCAAAACCAATGGGAGGCCAGGAATGGTACCACCGATGACGCCGCCCGTTGAAAGCTCAAGCCGCGCAAGATACCAAATCGACGGCGCGGTGAGTTCGAGATGTGGATCATTGGCCAGAAGCGTCCCGCGTGTGGCACTGCGGCCGGGCAGGGCAGCCCAAGCATTCGATGCCCCCGCAAGGGCTATGGGTTTGAACGGCGAGAGAGCTGAGTGCTCTCGTGCAGATGAGGTTTTAATGGGCGAGAGGTCTGGAAATAGCCGCGTAAAATCTATGAGATCGGCTTGGCTATTGCCCGGCATATCTGGAAGCAAATCCTTGATGCGATCACCCTTTAGGACCAAAGACGCGCGCGCGCGCAGCACTTCTTGGTGCAGATGACTGGAAAGCTGAATTCCCATGAGCTTGACAATCGCCAGGCTATCGGCCGCAGTCCAAGGCGATATCGCGTTGGAAAATATAAAAAATTCAGGC
>Ga0315331_10002836_pt1 | contig 13060 bp, 16 predicted proteins | sample M160m34915metaG_FD_203456 | JGI IMG/M metagenome (GOLD analysis project Ga0315331, IMG submission 203456) | Ammonia-oxidizing marine archaeal communities from Monterey Bay, California, United States - M1 60m 34915 | ecosystem: Environmental > Aquatic > Marine > Intertidal zone | place: USA...
AGTCTGCCGTCGAACCTAGATTGGTCGAGGTAATCCGCAGCTTTACTGTTTGCTAATCCTGCCGCTGGGTTGCCAATGGGGAGAGGACCAAACTTAGATTCCAGAAATCCTGAACTACCTGAGCGTCCGTTAATAGCAATGTTCATCGGGATTGTCGAGTTAATCGGGCCAGACATTTTTGCGATCCAACTACCAAAGGTAGGGTGAGTAATCGTTCCCCGCATTTGATAACTTGTGTGCATCAGGTAATTGCCCTGCATGTGCGCACCTTGACTCGTCATCATTGTACGAATGATAGCTCCATTATGCATATGCTTAGCTGTCTCCGGCAAGTATTCAGACAAAAACACCCCGTCTACGCTAGTCGGAATGGGGTTAACAGGCCCTTGGTAGGTATCTTTATCTGCATCAGTGTTGGGGGCAAATGTATCCATGTGAGACATCCCTGCAGACATGTATAAATAGATCAGATGTCTCGCCTTGGCTGGACGGGTGCCAGGTTGAAGAGCTTGGGCAGGGGTATGGACATAAGAACCAGCCATAGGCAGTAGCCCAACACCTAAACAAGCTTTGGCTGCACTAGCAACAAATTCCCTACGACTTAATTCGCTTAAATTCTTTATATCAGATTTCATTCGCCTTATAGTAAGTCATCTATATCTATTTTAGGCTTATTCCAATACGGACAACCTTTGTATTCCATTAATTCTAATATTTCGCCTTCTTCTTTATTTAAGATGATAGTATCTTTATCTTCTTCAAAGTAAGATTTAATAATCTTGCCGTCAGAATTTTTAACAACATAGTAATTCATTGGCTTCCTGTAGGAGCAAATATAAGCAACAACTGGATTTCCTTCTTTGTCAAGCAATGGGCTGCCTTTAGATATTTTATATCCATCTTTGCCGCACATAAGTGGACCACCAAATGTTCCATCAGAGGGATAACCTTGAGCCCCTGCAAAATTAGACACCGCATCGTCTTCATCAAAATTGTCAAGAAATGTCTGTATGCCCGTCAGGAAGAGCTCGACACCTTCCAACTCTTCTTCACTAATTTCCGACATTTTAACACAGCCTGATGCATGCAAATCAAATTTAAGAAATAAGAATTCAACTTGACGTTTTTTAAAGTGAGGAAAAAGTTTACGGACGGCTAGGGTATAAAGAAGATCTTGTAAATTATCTGTAACCTCTTTGCCTTTAAAGACAGACTTACTACTCTTGAAGTCTCTAATTACAGCTAAACTTGAGTCCTCATAAAGGAACAACTTATCAATAAACCCTCGCATCCTATAAAGTTTTTTACCTTCATCTACAGTAATATTAAACTCCTGCTCAGATATAGCTTGATCTGGTTCGCCTCTTGCTCCACCAAAAAAATCAAAATGAAGTCCGGCCAAAGTCATGTCATTAATCATCTCTAAGTTTTCCGGGTCATTAACTTTTAGCTTTTTAGCATGGTACAAGACCAATCTCTTTACTGGTTCACATGCAAAAATAGAGTCTTTTAGTATGATTTCATCATAAATTTTCCGATGCTTGTCGGCCCCGAGCAATTCAAAGATTAAGTGACAAATCCACCCCCTGCTTGCTCCATCATTACTACGATCAGGGACTTTTAAGATATATGTGGCCCAGTAGCTCCAAGAGCAACTTTGGGCCTTCTTTATACGACTTGCGGAAAGGGGTGTTAGATTACTCATTGAAGAATTTATTTTTGTAAGAACTAGATGCTATCTCTTTCTGTTCGATTAATTCCAAAATTTCTTTTTGGTAAGAAGGTTGATCAAAGATGTAATCTTCTTCATCCAAATAAGACTTCCATTCAGGAAACTGATTACTAGACATATCCCCAAAATCATTTTCGAGAGGCGAATGTATTATTATATTATCCTTATTGAAGTAATTCAAAAGTTTCAAGTAACACTTATATGCTCCAATCTTACCTCGGTTTTGATCTTTATCTTTGTCGTTGTTAAGCGATAGTATAACTTTAGAGCAACCAGAACTAACCAAGAAGCATGTCATAGCAGAAGATATTGATGTACCAAATAAAACAAGAACGTTTTTTATACCATTTTGATTAAGGTTCAATAAGTCACCTATGCTTTCGACTAAAATCACAGAGCCTGATTCGGAGATTGCTGATTGCACAGATTCTCCGCTGGGGTTTGGAGCATAAAAAGGATAAATCCATGATGATTTCTTCCCGACATGTTTCCATTTAGGGCGATTGTTTGGGCTGGGGGACATGTCGCGACCACTAAAACCGCAGATTGATCCCTCGGCATTATAAATAGGGAAGACAAATCTTTGATACATTGCTCCTTCTGTTGCTAAGCCTGAACTTAGAGCTTTCAATACAGATGAGTCAATTCCCCTGTCATTATAAAACTTATAGTGAGGGAGTAGCCGATCAAGCATTGAAGGTGGGTATGTTTTTTCCATAACTAATTTTGGTTTTTCAATAGTTTCAGTAGGGGTATTGGCGAAGTCATATCCTCCTAGGATTTTTTTAAGCTCACCTTTGTCATTCGTCTGTAGGGTAGCAGAAACCAGTGACTCGAGAGGTAAGTAAGAAGAATTTTTAACAAAATCCACCCAAACACCCGAGTCTTTATAAACTTGAAGCGCGGTTGGGTTTTTACCTCCTCTGTATAAAGCACTTGTTCTCCAGTGATTACCAAAATCAGAAAGCTTATAACCTAGATTCGTTAGAATATCTTTAATTTTATCAGCCGTCATAATTCAATAGATAAGTCTCTGTTGTTGTTGTCAGTTAAAGAAACATCTACTTGAGCATCAACCATGTCTTGCAAGTCTCCAACTTCAGTGATATCAAAATTTTCAAAATTCAAGTTAATGAAATTTCTTCTTAAGTCAGTTCCGTTTGGCATTCTGACCGGCTGAATTGCTCGATGGATGTTTTCCCCTAAGTGCCTATACTTGAAGCAAGTAAGCCTATGGGTTCCGTATTGATTGTCTTCTTCGGCCAGCTCATCCATTGTCTTTTGACGTAATGAAAATAAATGAGAACTAAACTGAGTAATGCGATCAGAAAGAGAAACAATGCTTTCATCCTCAACGATATTATCAGACGTACGATTATTGGTTATTCCAGAACGATTACTTTGGACACTTGTCATCATGGAAATTACAGGCTCGCCATCAAAAACGATATCTCTCTGAATCAACTTCTTGAATTTATCAACCATCTCTCCAACTATTTGCCACTCAGATTTATTGCCAGCTTTTTCAGCGGTTGTTTTAATGTAATCAAAACTTAGAATCATTTTATTACCCCTTTTAATATTTCCATAGTAAAAATGCTTTACCACTTGAATCATTGAGTCAATAGGCATCCCTCCTACGTTTTGATAGTAAAACTTAAACCTCTTGATGATAGGCCAAACACTTCTGACCTTATTGACAATCTCCTCTCCGGCATGTCTCCATTGACCTGTCTCTAGTAAATGCATAGGCACTTTAGATAAGGCCGCACACTGACGCATCATTAACTCTTCTTTACTCATTTCGCCGTTATCAAGGTGAAGCACGGGTATATCTTCTTCCTTGGAAACTTTTAGACAGAAGTCCATAACAAACTGTGTTTTACCCACACCGGTCCTAGCTACAAGTGTAGTGATATTTCCGGGACGCAATAAAGAACCATAAAGATTGTGCAGTCTTGAATGCGGGCCCTTGGGTCCAAATTCAGTTCGTGGGTTGTTTCCTCGAAATTCGATAACCTCTTCCATCTCAGAAAATATATTTTTAGGAGAGTTTTCTCCATTCTCATAAAGATTTATATTCTCAGCATAAATTGAATCAGCTTTATTGATGATATCCGTCAAGTTTTTTGACGAATCTATACTTTTCATTTCTTTAATTATGCCTTGTGCACTTTCTGAAATCTCCCGACGAACAGAAAACTTTTTAAGCTCTTTTGCAGACTCAATGACAGAAGACTGTGATGAGCGCTTTAACTTTAAAGCCTTAATATAGTCCGAGACATTAATATTGTCTTCGAAGGTTATTCCGGAGAGCCTAATTCTTTCAGATAATATAACTTCGTCAACAAAATTACCAGACTCATAGTCTGATTTGAGGAAACTATAGATTATTTGATTTGGCTCAAAGAAAAAATCGTTAGAGGATACAAATGCAGCAATTTCAACATACTTGTCGGGATAATTTAAGAGCCCAGCAAGCAATTGCTTTTCAACTTCAGCGGAGAATACCATGACGGTTATATTAGCAGAAAAAAATTAATTAGTCAAGACCATTTTCTGGGTCATCATTCTCTGCGCCATACATATGATCAGCTTCTTCTAAGCTAATCAAGTATTTTTCGAGAGATTTTCTTAATCCCATTTCAATGATTTGACTTTGACACCGAGTATAAACCATAGGATTTCCCTGTTGGTCTACATATGCTAGAACGAAACCTTTATTATGGTCTGCATCACCAGTCAGCTCGAAAAGTTTCTCTAGGATACTTTCCGGAAGCTGAAAGGAGTTAAAACTATCTGGGTTTATTTCTTCGCTCACTATATTTAGTTACACATGTGTTACAGGACAATACCAAAAGATTTAAACAAATCTTCTGACAAAACATCCTTGGGGTAAATTTCAACAAGCTTTATATTATTCAATTCGCAAAATTTTTGTTTGTCATTGTCCCTTCTTATTTGACTAAGGAAGGTAGACTTTGATTTTCCATGAAAAAATGGAGTATACTTTAAGTGCTGGCCTCCTTGGACTTCTATAGCTATGTTTTTATTAGAGTTATAGAAATCAAAACTCATTTTAGTGCCAGCTATAGGGAACTCTTCAAATACGATATCCATATCCCAATAAGGCTGAATAAACTCTTTAACAGAGTACTGTAGCTTGCTTCGACTGGAAGCAGTCCATTTGATTAAGTATTTTTTAGGCTTCTTTACTCGTTTAGTTGAACCAACTAATGTTTTAAATATCATTTAATTATTTTCTTGGTAAATAAGTTCTTTAAAATGTTTTATTAAGAATGATGTTAAGTCAGGTGAGTCTTCAAGTAAAGAATTTAATTTAGGCTCACCTTGAATCTTCTCTGGAAACTCCAACTTCTCCTTGGCAAGTAAATCTATAAAGTCTTGCTCAACAGAAATCCATGCACCTTTTTTATTTATATAACCCCAAAGATATAGCATATCAATAACTTCTCTTTCAATCCATATAGATGTCCCATTTATTCTTCCATACTTGATTGGGTATTCCAAAGTATAATTGGTCTTTTCGTTTGGAGATTTTTTAACTGTAATTTTAGCTATATGACCTATGATTTTATTTTTCTGTTGATCGATAGGCTGAGTTTGGTTTTCAAGTATTAGATCCTTCTTAAACCTGGGCTCGAACTCAAGAATGTAGTTGGCGAAGTGAAGTAAAGCATTACCCCCTGTAGCAGTAGTCTGCCTGACTGGAGCCTTACTATAAGGGTCGAGTTTGATGTCGGCACGAACTTGAGATATAAATATAGCCATATGACCCCTCTTGGCTAAAGCGATACTCATCTTTTGCATAAATTTAGCACCAAGAAGTGCTCCGCCTGCAACCTTATGAGAATCTTCAAAGCCCTTTTTTAGGTCATCTTTCATGATCAAGCCGTCAAGAGAGTCTAGGATAAAGCAATACTTTGTGCCCTCGGGATTTTTAGCCACCAAGATCCTCATTAAGTCAAGTACTGTCTCGTAAATATTACAGTCAAAAACAAAGCATTTGCCGGCATCCCAGCCATCTTCTTTATCTACAAAGTCAATACCGCACCGTTTTCGCATCTCTTTTGAAAGCCTTCCTTCGGCCTTAATGTAGATGCCTTTAGAGTTAGGCATTTGTAGGAAATTTTTCATAACCTCGAGAGCTTCAGAGCTTTTACCACCCTCATTCATACCAGTGAACCTATGTAGGCCGGGGCCTAAACCGCCATTAAGCTCAAAGTCAACCTTTAAGCTTCCACAAGATACTTTGTAATCAATTTCATCTTCGAAATTATAATGATGCTCTTCGTTTTGCTTTAAGAACGATGTTAATGCCTGCTTAGTCTCTGCAACTTCTTTTGTTTTACTCATGATAAAAAATCTCTCAATGTCTTCGGTTTTTTGTCTATATTAAAATCTTCTCCGTATTTTTCTCCCAATTTAATTTCTTTTTTAGTAGGGATATTATACTTAAATAGATTGTATCTTCTTTTTAATTCGTTTTGGTAAAAACCAGAACGGAATAGAATCATACTATCAAGTTTCTGAGGAAAAGTCAAGCCTTTCCAGAATTTAGATTCAGGATAAAGCTCTAATAAAATATTAAGAGTCTTAATTTCTCTGCCCCAAAATAAACGTTTTTGCTTGTCTGGAACATTAAGTAATTTCTCGATAACTTTTTTCTTTTCAGTATGAGTCACTTAACCATAATAGCATTCAGTGACAAATTAGTCAAGGTAAAATTAAAAATCTTCCTCAGGGAACCAAGAAAGAGAAGACTCCTCGACTGTATAAATAGAGTCACCTAATACATCAAGATAAGGAACAATATATTTCCCGTCAGTGATTCGAGCTTGCTCGAGGGCCCAGGATGTAGTTGTTAAGGTATATTCTTCGGGGGCATCGTTTAAACTTGATATATATGCATTATGGCATGCATCTAGGCAAGCAGATGAGTCTTCTTCAGAGTCTAGAATGTAATATTTCATACGGCGAGAGGCTGATCTGTTTGATATACATGCCCGACTGGAAGTGTTTGACCCCATTTATATGCCAAGTAGCCTTCTGTTTTTTTACGTAAAGAATCGCTGACAACAATATTATAATTAATAAATTCCCCTAATTGGAAATTAGTCCTGTTGCCCAATCTAAAGGATGCTGTGGCTGACGGCTCTATCGTTTTGTTGGTACCGGTTCCTTGCGTAACATCGACCCCGTTTTTATAGTGTTTCCTTAGTGTTCTTGATGCACTATTTTGGAAATTAATAATATATTCATCGTTTGCAGAGACTGAGGGACCAAACGAACGGCCCGTTGCATCGTTGTCATTAATATCAATATAGAAAACTCCATTTTCCCAAGGGGTATGTGCATTAAAATAAGATGTACTGCCCTTTATGGAATCGGTTAAAGAGAAACCATTACTTCTTGTCAAGGTTAATGTTTTTACTACACAAAAAATAGACATTTCATTTATTGAAGATGTGTTGCCAAAAATGTTGAAGCCTGATGATGTCCCTAAGAAAGAATTGTTTGTGCTGGCAGCCTGATTCCATGTAAATTCAACTGTATCAAGCCCGTTAATAGCAGAAGAAGCCACGGTTGGTTGCAGTGAAGCTGTTGATTGAGTGAAATTAGAGTTTAAGCCTAGTGTGCCTAAATTTTTCCAAGTAGAAACAAGAGACGAACTCTGTATGATCTTGGATGTATCAGAGCTGTCAGATGCATCAAACCATGAAGCCGTAGAAACCTCACTTGGTGTCCATGCCTTGGTTGTAATAGACTCGGCATTTGACCAATCAGTAACTGTTGCGCCAGCTTCTGCTCTGGCACGATAGTAATATGTGGTAATTGAATCCGGGGCATGCTCAAAGACTATGTCATTGGTAGCATTAGGAAGTTCTGTGAGAGTATTGATTATATTTGCAAAATCAGAAGATTTTGAAACTTGCAATCGATACAAGCTGGCAGACTCCGTGTAAGGAACGCTAATTAAGATCTTAAGCTTATCATCTTGGTTGTCTTGGGCCGATATAATAGGCGCGGCGACTACGCTGTAATTCGCAGTGATGGTAACATTACCCGCGCCAACAGTAAAAGTTGTGTTGGCTGAAGTGGTACTGCCAATTTCGCCAGGGCCGACAACAGCCCAGGAATCAAATTGATAAAGATCATTTGGGTTTGCAGTAATATTAATAGTTGTGCCGATCTCTATATCTCCGCCTCCCGTTTCAGCTCCATTATTACCGTTAACCGTAACAGTAAATGTCTGAATTCCAGATTCAAGAATCGGACGAAACCCAGAATCATAAGGGTCTGTAATTAAATGCTCAAGCCCATAATTATATAACTTGCGGAAAAGTTCTCTACCCGTATGATTAATGTAATAGCTCTCCTCGGAGGGTTGCTCGAATAATACTGTAGCGATTCGAGACTGAAACTCAGGAAAGCGAGAGTTCAACTCACTGGGAGTTTCAACGGAATGAATTTCTTGCAATAATTTTGGTAATGTGTCGGACATGCATATATAATATACACTATCTTCTCTTACTTGGGATGGCATAAAACCCTACAACCATAAAACATAAATCAATAAACGAAGAAAGCATGAGCCCGCCCGTTAACTTAACCACCTCCCAGTCTTTACCCCCGAAAATCCAACTAAAAAACCCCCACTTTGAGCCATCTCCCCTTGGTACGATAATTTCATAAGAAATATCAGGGTTGTGGGCATAATAAATCATGAGGTAACACATAGTAAAAGTAATAGACATGAATAGCATGCGGCGAGTAATCTTAACAAATGGATCACTGGCCTGCCGAGATTGATTATCTAGAATCGCCTTCATCATTTCAGTATCTCTAGCAGCCAGCATCATTTGATCCTGCCTTTTTTGCTCTAGCCAGGAATTAATTAAATTGCAGGCCAGCTTAATACCAGCCCCCAAGATTGTGTTGAAGATTGGACCCATTAATCAGGCAAGTTATCGTAGTCAGCCTTACTACAAAACCTGGTCAACTTGGTTCCTTCATCAACAGCCTTAAGGCAGTACCTGATAGAAAGCTTACCTGTTTTGGTAGTTTTTTCGATAGTATGCTTGGTTATGTCTGACTCAGAGATTTGAACCTTTTCTTTTTTCTTTACATTATAAAACTCAATCATAGTGATATGTACACTTAATAGCCTTCAGACTCGCCACAATTTTGCATTTGATCATAAATCCAAGAGTAAGTTTTCTCGAGGCCATCTTCAAGTGTGATGGATGGCGCCCACCCAAGAACTTCTTTAATCATGTTGTTGTCACTATTGCGACCACGAACCCCTTGGGGGGCATCTAAATTATAATTTCTTTTTAACTTAATCCCCCCAATTCCTTCAACAATATCAACAAGCTGATTAATTGATACCATGCGATCACTACCAAGGTTTAATGGGCGAGTGTCGCCTTTCGCCCACATTAACTCCATACCAGTAATGCAATCATCGATGAACATAAAAGAGCGGGTTTGTTCGCCGTCGCCCCAGATCTCGATTTCATGTTTGCCGCTCATTTTAGCCTCAATAACCTTGCGGCATATTGCAGCAGGCGCCTTTTCACGACCACCACGCCATGTTCCGAACGGCCCGTAAACATTATGATAACGGCAGGTACGAGAGTCGATACCAAAATCTTTTCCGTAATAATGAGTAATAAGCTCGCTGAATAATTTTTCCCAACCATACCCATCATCTGGATTTGCTGGAAACACATCAGACTCTTTGAGGGCTTGAGAAGATTGATCTTTAATCTCAGACTGAATAGAAGCTGGATAAACACAAGCTGTAGAACTATAAAGAACTTCCTTTACGCCATTGTCTCGTGCGGCCATCATCATGTGAGTTTGAATCAAAACATTCTCCATGCAAAGAGCTTGATTGTTTTCAACAAAACCCATGCCGCCCATATTACAGGCAAGATTGTAGATTCGATCAACCCCTTTACTTAATTTGTAACAGTGACCCTTCTCTTGCAGATTGCAATCAGCATGATTTTCGGCGGCATTAAATGTCTGGTACCACATGTCAGCGGGCTTGATGTCAGCCGCAACAACTTCGTGGCCTTGGGCCAACAAATCTTTAACTAAATAACCGGCAATAAAACCGCCTGCTCCTCCAACTAGTATTTTCATATTATGTGTTTTTTTATAATGTTATCAAATTCTTTTAATTCTACTTCTGCTTTATAATGATTGAACCATATATCTTTTTCGTCTTTAAATATTTTACTGTTCATAGTGTTAAAATTCAACACATGCGGATTATATTTTTTAATTTTTGAACCCCGTGGTACTTGCGCTAACCATTTTGATCCACCATCTAACCATAAGCCACAATTAGAATATATTTCTCTCACGGGTTTGTTTCTTAATCTTTTAGTAAATGTCTTACCATAAAACTGAAAATAATTAAAATCATTATATTGATTAATAAATTCTTTTAAATTGCTATGATTTTTTAAAACGATATATTCATCAGGGTCCACATTTAGTACCCAGTCGTTTTTTTTATTATTCAATACCCTAGCAAACATCCGATTTTGAGAAATAGGATATGGGAAATCATGATCTTCTCCGCAAACCCAAGGGATCACTTTTACTTGATCATATTTTGAAACTATATCAGAAAGTTTGTCAGTGATTTTGTCGTCAGAATAGTCCGAGAAATAGTCTAAGTGAGGTTTACAATCCCAGACTTGATCGCTAGGAGATGACTGCGCTCTCTTGCGCCTGTCTTTTTCTGTAGCATCCATATTGTTCCAATAAGCATTTTTAGCCGCAACTGGAACGAGCCCGTTGTTATACAATAAAATTTCGTCAACTCCAAGCCCTAAATAATGTTCTATCCATTCTTCTAAATAAAAAACTTCAAGACGAGGCAGGATGATCGAAGGAAGCGTGATCATATTTTATTTTCCAAATTCATAACCAAAATATTCTATATCATTTGCATATTTTTCCGCAACGATTTGACGAGTTTCGTCATCGTAGTATTCGGTGTAGCACCTGTGTTTTGTGGCATTTATACGAGAAAGTTTTTTTCTGGGGATTCCAATTTTATTGCAGACCATATTGAAATCTTCTTGGAGGTTTTCAAGTTTAATTGAATAATCTATATGGTTTTTTGAAATATAAAAACTGATTGGTTTTAGATGATTAACTGGTAAATCTAAATCAACCAACTTTTCGAAGTCATTTTGAACCCATTGCGTGAAATTATTTCCGTATATATTTAATATTTTACTTAATTTAATGTCATGAAGGCTTTGGTTTCCCCCTTTTTTTAAATAAAAAAAAGCGCTAACTAATCTACCCCAAGGGTTGCGAGTAGATATTATTTTAGTATAATTAAGAGCTTCTTTATGTTTTAAGCAGTATTGTTCAAATTTAGGATGCCAAGCATCAAACTCAGAATCATCGCTATACTTTAAAAAAGCTTTATTTAATGCACTGCCTGCACATTTAGGAATGTGTAAGAAAATAAATTTATACCTATGACTTATCATTTTTCCAGCTAGTGTTCCACCAATGAGAGGCGTAGGCTTCTGGGTAGATTTTGTTTAAGTTATCTTTTGTAGAGTGTTTTTTGTTCCACATAAAAGGGTATACATACTTAGGGTCTAAAGAATGGGAGCGATCAATCAGGTCGGTTATGTATGTTGGCCCGTATTTTGCAACACAATGCTTCCCTTTGTGAGTAATTGATCTTTCGCTAATCCCATCCACAAGCTTCTTGACAAGAGCATGATGTTTTGTGGCCGCAAGGAAAGCTCCACAGATTGATGGCCCATTCGGGTTCTGGCGACAAGCTATAAAGTCTCTGTTATTAAAAAAAGGATCAAGTGGCTTTAAACATTCAAAATCCGTATCGATATAAAGGCCGCCAAACTGATAAAGTATATCGAACCTCAATATGTCAGACTTCATTGAATAATTATCACAATCATCTAAATATTCTTGGTTTATAATATCTATACCTTTTAACCTTTCGTCATCCCAAAAAATAAATTCCCAATCTGGATTATAATCTTTCCAAGTTTTTTGCCATTTTAATTCTTGGTCGGATAGGGGTTTGTTACCTAAGTGGATTTGGTGGATAACCTTGGGTATTTTTATATTAAAGTTCACTTTTGATTTTCTCCATCCAGTAATCCAAATCTAATGTTGCATAATAAGGCTTTATTTTTTTAGATAATATATTATACTGTTCATTTAAGAAATTTTCAGTAATTTTTTGGAAATCTTTTTGATGGTCTAGGAATAAAATTGGCAATTCAGAGTGATCAAATTGATCATACATGGGATCTTTTATTACAATAGGTATAGCGCCACAATAAAGAGTGTCATAAAACCTAAATGAATCAGGAGCTGTACCCCTGGGGCATATCACGAACTTGCTTCTTATTAATTTGCTAAAAAAATCTTCGTTAGACATAAACCAGGAACGTTTTTTTTGTTTTTTTCCTCTTAAGCCAATATTTTCAAGAGTATAAATAGGGTTGTCTTTTATGAATAAATAAATAGCCTTTCGAATCCAGCTTGTATTCAGTGAAAAATTACCATAGACTAAAATATCCCGATCCCTGGCTTGGCTGTTTTGGACAAAACAATCTCTAGCCCTAAAGTCTCTACCCATGGGTAGAAATTTTATTACATCATGAAGATAATCTACGTTATTGCAATAAATTTTTTTTATATTTCTTGGTATCTCTATATCTTTGCTTAAACAATGATCTGTTTTGCCGCAAATAATTGAATAAGTAAAAGGTTTTCTAGATATAGCCTCAAAAAAATCAAGTATCTTTTGAGGGTTAAAGGTATACCTATGATTACCAAGAAAAAGAACCGAATCGCAATCGGGAATATCACTGACAGTATCAATCGATAAAACCCCATGTTTGTGAAAAAAACCTTCGTTGAATAAAAGAAGGATGTCTTCCATGTGGTTCATTTAAGAAGACTTCTTTTCTATAATATATTGAGATTCAATAGTATCAAAGGAATTGATATCTTCAAACTTCTCTGCAATGAAATCATCAACTGCTGGTATTACTCCGAAATCTAAAATATTTTTTGCAATCGGTGTATCAATGTATGCATTTCCGCAAAAGAATCCTCCAGGTTTTAGTTTGCTCCACCAGACCCCCAAGTCTTCTTTCACGAAATCATAGCTGTGATTTGAATCCAAATAAATCCAATCAAAAAAATTATCTTCAAAGTCAATGACAGCTTGATTTGAGTATTTTTCAATTATTTCAATGGATTCGTTGGCTTGAAATCTTTCAT
>Ga0315331_10002837_pt1 | contig 13060 bp, 12 predicted proteins | sample M160m34915metaG_FD_203456 | JGI IMG/M metagenome (GOLD analysis project Ga0315331, IMG submission 203456) | Ammonia-oxidizing marine archaeal communities from Monterey Bay, California, United States - M1 60m 34915 | ecosystem: Environmental > Aquatic > Marine > Intertidal zone | place: USA...
TCAATAGATAATGATTCAATTCTATACCCTTCACCCCTAATTGCTAATGATTCTCCTTTGAACTGCTCTTTGTTTGGAGTTGAGAGTCCGTACCCGTTATTTTCGATCACAAATAAAACTGGTAAATCCCATACTGAAGCAACATTTAAAGCCTCATGAAAATCTCCTTCGCTGGTACCGCCATCTCCAGTAAAAACTACAGTGGCTTTTTTCTCTTTCTTCATCTTCTTTGCAAGTGCGATCCCGTCAGCAATTCCTAGTTGGGGACCTAGATGAGAAATCATACCAACTATGTTATGTTCTTTAGAACCGAAATGAAAAGATCTGTCTCTCCCTTTTGTGAAGCCATCTACCTTACCCTGAAACTGATTAAAAAGTTGTACCATAGAAATATCTCTACATGTAAAGACTCCTAGGTTTCTGTGCATAGGCAAAATATACTCTGAAGGATCAGTAGCTAAAGCAACTCCTACAGATGTTGCCTCTTGACCTATTCCTGAAAACCATTTACTAATCCTATTCTGACGAAGTAGGATAAGCATTTTCTCTTCAATTAGTCTAGGCTTAAGAATAGATAAATATAAATCTTTAAGTTGGTCGGCTGTAAAGTTGTCTGTTTTGAAAACCATATGGGTAAATGTCGGATATTGGGGAACTTCATCACATTACACTTAACATGTAATAGATTAGTTTGGTTTACTATAGTAAATATATATAAATTTTATTTCTTCTATTACTTTTTAGAAGTTAGGTTATCTACAGATAATTTACCTGGCCCTGACATAAAAATAAGAAAATATGATGCTAGAAATAATATCCCTTTTTCCATTTTAGAGAAAGGATCATCTAGGTGTACATCAAATACAATAACTAGAAATGTATAAATTATTGGGAGAGTAAAGAATCTAGTCCAAAAACCTAATGCCACAAAAATCGGACAAAAGAATTCTGCGAAAGCAACTAAGGCAAGAGATATTTCCTCATTAAAAAAAAGATGAGTTCTTCCCCATATATTCCCCTCTATCAACCTAATTAATTTACTATACCCATGGGTCATTAGCGATGCGCCAACTACAACTCTAAATATTAAAAGAGCAACATCATTATAGTAGCTCTCTACAGAACGAAAAAAAAATAATTTTTTCATATTAGCTTTTAGAACGAATTAATATGGGTTAATGTTCTGAATCTTAGATGACAATAATTTAAATTTCTTGCCATAAGATTGAGTTTAATCTTAAATTTGTGGTGATGAGCAACTCTAGAATAGGCCATGGTTATGACGTCCACAAACTTGAGGATGGTAAAAAATTTGTAATTGGTGGTATTGAAATAGATCACTATAAAGGTGCTGTAGGTCACTCCGATGCAGATGTAGTAATTCATGTAATTTGTGACGCTCTCCTGGGCGCACTAAGTCTCGGAGATATAGGAAAACACTTTCCAGATACAGATAATAAATATAAGGGTATTGACAGTAAAATTCTTTTACAAAAGGTTATGAACTTAGTCAGTGAAAAGAAATATCAAATCTCAAATGTTGATGTAACAATTCTATTGCAGAAACCTAAGCTTAGAAATTATATTGATTCAATGAGAGATAGTTTATCTAAAATTATGGAAATCAGTATTTCTCAAATTTCAGTAAAAGCAACTACAACTGAGGGATTAGGTTTTATAGGCAGAGAAGAAGGAGTAGCCGCGCACTGTGTCTGCCTAATCACAAGATGAATCTTAAAATAATTAAAACTTCAGATGGTTCAGATACAATATATAATTCTGAATTAAATGAGACTTATCATTCATTACATGGATCTGTTAATGAGTCTAACGTAGTATACATCAAAAATGGAATAGAGTTTTATTTAGATCAGAAGAGAAAAAAAAACATAAAGATACTAGAGATTGGATTTGGCACTGGGCTAAATTTTCTTCTTACATATATCTTTCTAGAGAAAAGAAAAGAAAAAATATTATACCATACGTTAGAACCTTTCCCTCTTCCGAATGATATCATAAAAAAATTAAACTATATAAAAAAAGTTGGAGATAAGTATCTTGAAATATTTCAATTATCACACTCTACAGAATCAAATAAAATAAATAATTTGAGCGATAGAATAGAACTAGTAAAATCTAAAAATTTACTAGAAGAGATCAAGCTTAAAGACAATTACGATATAATCTTCTACGATGCTTTTGCCCCTAGTAAACAACCTAGCATATGGAAGAAAGAAAACTTGGAAAAAATATATTCTCACATGAATTATGATTCTATTCTTGTAACATACTGCTCTAGCGGACAATTCAAGAGAGACCTTAAATCAATAGGTTTTAGAGTTGAAGTTTTACCAGGGCCTAAAGGAAAGAAGGAGATGGTTAGAGCAATTAAATAAATTACCACTCCCTATTATATAACTCAATCTTTTCAATTTCATCATCATCTAAAGTATTACCCATACCATGAACTGATGAAATATTAAAAAAACCTACTACAGGGTAATCTGGATTTATTGAGTCATCCGAAATGTTTGTGACTACTAAATTAGTTGGCACATTAGATAGAGAGACCGCAAATAACTCACTGAATCCACCTGGCCTATTAATTTGTATCGCTGTCTTGTTTAGAAAATCAAAAGCTTCGTATGAAACAGAATGGATCTCAACATGGAGAGAGTCTCCTTTCACAAATGGAGATAAAAAATTTCCATCATCATCACTATTAAACTTTGTTACTGCTCTCCTGATCGGTGGGATGAAAGGGATACCATCAATAACAGCACCCTCTGAAGAAGCACCAGCATCAATACATGTTATTATATCTTGCAAGTCAGTTTGTAGCTCCCCATTAATATAGCTCTTTATCCAATAAGCATCACCTGGACCTTCCTCCTCCCTAGACCAAAACTCTGCATAATAAGATCCCTCAGGAACCTGACCTCTTACAAAATTGACACTATCTATTGTAGATGTTCTATGAAGTTTAGATTCTGAGTAAATCTTTATTCCCTCATGCTGGATAGTTATACTCAGAGAAAACTTTGTTCCTACTTCACCAATACTTTTAAAAACAGAGTCAGGAGACCAGATATATTCTCCGTCATTTACCTCTGTAAAATTAAAATGATTTAAATTTTCATCATAAACAAATACACTGGCCCCAACAACTGGAACAGGAGCACCACTATCTAGATAATTTTGGGTCTCTGAGAGTATTATAACCTGATCTTTCTCTAAATTATTAATCCATGCATCGACTACAACTATCGGTTCATTTACTGGAAGCTCTGGAGTGATTATATCTTCACAAGAAAACAGAAGTATTAAGAAAACTATATAAATATGTCTTTTCATTAGAATTTAAAATTATAAGTTAATGATGGTACAAAAGATCCTATAATAGAAAGTCTAGTAACCTCTCCAGGAACATATGAATCTGATACAGTTCCATCACCTTGAGAGAAATAAATTGAAAAAGGATTTCGTCTATTATAGACATTATAAACTCCAATTATAAGGGAGCTGTCATTCTTTCTTATCTTACCATTTTTCTTTTCCTTCTTCCCGTTTATTGTCACTGAAAAATCTAACCTATGATAGTCAGGAATTCTAAACTGGTGTCTGGCGCTCGATGCATTATGAGGTATTGCAAAACCTTGAATTACAAACTTTGATGAGGGGAAGGTAACAGGTGTACCAGTTAAATACACAAAATTTCCTGAGACCTGTACTCTATCATTTATTTTATATGTCGAAGTAATTTTAATATTATGAGTTTGATCATATCTAGTTGGATACCATTGGTGTTGATTTATTCCATCAATCTTTAATTCTGATCTTCCTAATGTATAGCTAAACCAGCCATTAAATCTTCCTCTATTTTTTTTGAATAAAAACTCAAGGCCATATGCTCTTCCTATACCTGTTAATAAATCTCCCTCTATGTATTTATTTATTAAAAGATCAGCACCATCAATGTAGTCAATTTGATTCTGAAGATCTTTATAATATAATTCAAGAGAAGCCTCATATGTATTATTTTTAAAATTTTTGAAATAACCTATAACATATGCGTCAGCAATCTCAGGTTTTATATTATTTGTGCTCGGTGTCCATACATCTAAAGAGCTAGAGGCTGCAGTATTTGAGAGTAGATGAATATACTGAGTCATCTTATTATAACTAGCTTTTAAAGAAGATGTATTACCCAGTAAAATATTTAATGAAACTCTGGGCTCAATACTAGAATAATTCTGTATTGTCTCGCTTTTTCCAACTTTATTTTCAGATAATAGTGGACGCCTCTCCCCACTTGATAAAGGCTTTCCAAATTCATATCTATCTCCAGGGCCATAATAAGAATAGAAAGAATACCGTAGGCCATAGGCAAGAGTTAATGAGGAAATTTTTTGCTCGTTACCAATATATAGAGCTCCTTCAAATGCATACTTATCAGGTAGAGTAATATCTGTCATTTCACCATCGCTTACACCAATTGCATTAGCAGGCTCAAACCTATAATTTATTAGCTCTGCACCAATAGAAAGTTCGTTACTGGCATTTACAAAGTAGGTAAATTCTGGTTTGAAATTGAATGTTTCAACTTTTGAATCCCACTCAAATTTATTTCTATCATCACTACCAAAGGCTAGCTGGTAATCATAGTTGCTGTAAATAGCAGTGAAATTTGAAAATAGCCTATCATTAAACAAGTGGTTCCATCTTATGGTACCCGTTTTATTTCCCCAGTTAAATCCTTGACGAGCATCGAACTTGAAAACATCTCTTCCAACGTAACTTGAAATGTAAAGTGTATTGTTGTCGTTTAATTCAAAATTAGATTTTGCAGTTAAATCATAAAAATTTAATGCTGCACCGTCATCAAAAAAATTTGAATTTTTAAGAAAAGGTTTAGCAAGAATATCTGCATAAGATCTTCTCAACGCTAAAATAAATGAAGACTTATCTTTTACGATTGGTGACTCAAGAGTCAGCCTACTAAAGATAGTTCCAACACCCCCAGATAAAACAGTATTCTTTTTATTTCCATCTTTCATTCTTATGTCTAGTATCGATGATATTCTTCCACCGTAACGAGAAGGAATTCCTCCTTTATATAATTTTAAATCCTTAACAGCATCAGGATTAAAGACTGATAAGAATCCAAGAAGGTGAGATGAGTTATAAACAGGGGCTTCATCTAAAAGCACTAGATTTTGACCAACTGATCCTCCCCTCACATTAAATCCTGAAGCACCCTCTCCAACAGAGCTAACTCCTGGAAGAAGTTGTATGGCTTTTATTATGTCATTTTCACCAAGGAAAGTTGGGATCTCCGTTACTTTAGACATATCAAGTTTTGCTGTACTCATCTCGATACTAGAGATATTAAAATCTTCAGCAACATCACTCACAACCACACTCTCTAGCTCAATATCTGAGCTAAGAAGCTCTACATCAATTTTTAGGTTTGAATAAAGTTCTACCTCTCTTGATGTTGTCTGATACCCAATATATCTGAAATCAATATCATAAACCCCTTCGTCTAGTGTAATCGAGTAGAATCCGTAAGGATTTGTGATAGTGCCTGAGCTAATTTGATTTATATATACTGTTGCACCTATGAGGCTTTCACCAGACTCCGAGTCAGTGATGTACCCATTTAGTGTAAATCTTTCCTGAGAATAGGTATGATTACTAAAGAAAAATAAAATAAATAATAAGCGTAGCATGTTCATAAGCTCGGTAATAATACGAGAAATATAATTATGAGTTATATTATTTTATGTTAGAAAAAATAATAGAAGCATGATCTCTAGAATTCTCAATAAACCATTTATTGGTTTTGAGTCCCCCACAAATTACACCAGCAAGATAAATTCCTTTAATATTAGTTTCCATGGTATCGGGATTATGGACAGGTGTTTTATATTCATCATCACCAAGCTCAATACCTAATTTTCTAAGAAATGAGAAGTCAGGCTGATAACCTGTCATCGCCAAGACAAAATCATTATCTAAAACTTTTTGACCTTCAGGAGTAGAAACATAAATTTTGTGATCTTCAATCTTAGTGATGTTAGAATTAAAATAAGATTTTATAGAACCTTCCTCTATTCTATTTTCCACATCCGGTTTAACCCAATACTTCACACTATCACTTAGACTAGGTTCTCTTATAATCATTGTCACTTCTTTAGCACCTTTACGATATGTCTCAAGTGCTACATCAACAGCTGAGTTTGCTGCTCCAACTACAGCTACTCTCATTCCAAAATATGGATGGGGCTCATCATAATAATGTTTTACTTTCCCTAACTCCTCCCCCTGCACTCCAAGTTCATAAGGGATATCATAAAAGCCTGTTGAAATAATTACTTTATCTGCAATGTAATCAGCTTTAGATGTTTTGATCTTAAATTTATTTTCTTTAATGATGTCAGTGACTTCCTCATACAGGTTAACATTCAATTCCCAAGAAGAAACAACTCTCCTGTAATATTCTAATGCTTCAGACTTAGTTGGTTTTGAATTATGAGAAATAAAAGGCACTTCACCAATTTCAAGCTTATCAGATGTGGAGAAGAAAGTCATATTTTTAGGGTAGTTATATAATGAATTAACTAAGCATCCTCTGTCTATTATTATATAGCTCAAATCATTCTTCTTCGCTTCGATAGCACAGCATATTCCTATAGGGCCAGCGCCAATTATACACACATCAAAATTCATATCTATTTTTTGAGAATTTTAAATTGAAGATCTAACGGATCCAAATTTTCTATTAAATTATCTATGAAGTTTAAATCATAAAAACTTATAAAATTTTCCTTCCTTTCCTGAATTGAGTTATCTGGATTTAAAAACATAAATAAATCTGAAATTTGATCTATAAGTTTATCGTTATTTTTCTTTTGCTTATTTATGTAACGTCTCTCAATTTGAAGAAGTCTTTTCTCCATTTTTTTTGCAGTAGCTAGAACGTGAGGTTTCATAGTTGAATCTTCTTTCCCAAATTTCTCAGAAATATTATTTAAAATTTTATTTATTTCGTTTATCTCTCGCTTAAAATTTTTTGACTTATCTGTATCAATAGCAAATACTTTATTTTCAATTTTATTTTTATTATTAAATAGATCAGTAGACGAAAGGTTTAATTTATTTATTAATTTTTGAATTTTATTAGTAAGTATCAAAACAAAATCTCTTGGGACTAAAACGGGATAAGGAATCTTATAATTATCGAAAAACTTTTTAAAACTTTCCCAGTACACAATTTCCGCAGGACCTCCTATGTAACAGACATTTGGTAAAATTTTTTGTTGATATAGACATCTAGTAATAACATTTGGACTAAATGATTCAGGAGAAGATCTAATTTTATCTTTAATTTCTTGTTCTGTAAATGATATATCAGTTGATAGTATATTGTATCTATCAGATTTATCAATTCTTTCTCTAAAATTAGATCCCTGATAGAAAAAATTAATTTTTCTTACATAGACATCAGAAGCCTGAGCTGATGATTTCTCTATTTTCTCAATAGTATTATTAATAACATCATCTTCAACAATATCAGTAATCGTCTTCTTCAAATTTGCAGAGTTTGGGTCAATAGTTACCAGACCATATTCACCAAAAAGTTCATTCATATATTTTCTTACTGCTTCAGATAACGAAGAGCTAGATGAGTAAGCATCCTTTAGGAAATCAGGGATAGTAATATCTTCATCAAATATATTCTTTAGAGTTTCTGTGTTTAAGTTTCCAACTGGTCCCTTTGACTTAATATCCCATGTATAAGTTTTACCTTTAGAATGAAATGACTTGATCTCCTCAAAATCGTGATCTTCTGAAGCCATCCAATATATGGGAACAAATTTATATTTAGGATATTTTTTAGATAAAGCCCTTGATAGTTTGATAACAGAAACAATTTTATATATAACATACATTGGCCCTGTGAAAATATTAAGTTGGTGACCTGTTGTAACAGTATAAGTGTTATCGGATAAAATAGATTTTATATTATCTGATACAAAAGTAGATGTTTCAATATTTTTATACTGCGTCTCTAACTCCTTAAACAATAATTCTCTGTTATCATTTGAGAAGTTTAAACTTTTTAAGACATTAAGTATATTATCATCCTTTGGGTAATATGACAGGGAATTATTCTCAATAAAATGGAGAAATTTTTTTGAAAAATTACCAGTTTCCTTAAAAGATATTGTTTCTTTCTTCATTATTTGATTTTTCCAAGAAGATCATATTCTCTTGCGCTTATTATTTCAACATCATAAAACTCACCAACTCTCAGATGTGAATGTGATACAGGTATAATCACTTCATTATCAACCTCTGGAGAGTCATACTCAGTCCTTCCATAATAATTATTTTTATCACCCCTATCAATTAACACCTTGAATGATTTACCAACTTTTTCATGATTTATTTCATGAGAAATTTTTTGTTGTAAAGTCATGATTTCATTGTATCTCCTTCTCTTAACAGTCTCAGGAACATCATCTTTGAAATTATGGGAATGAGTTCCTTCTTCGTGAGAATATGTAAATACACCAAGCCTATCAAACCTATTTCTAGAAACAAATTCACACATCTCTTGAAAATGTTTATCACCTTCCCCGGGGTGACCAACTATTAGAGTTGTCCTAATTGAAATATCGGGGTTAATATCTTTAATACTTTTAATAAGGTCATCTGTCTTCTCTCTAGTTATACCTCTTCTCATCATCTTTAAAATTTCAGTAGATCCATGCTGTAGTGGTATATCTAAATAATTACAAATATTTTTTCTCTCTCTCATAACTTTGATTATTTCAAGAGGAAATCCAGATGGGTAAGCGTAGTGTAAACGTATCCAATCTAACCCTTCTATATCTGAGAGACTTTTTAAAAGGTCAGGTAACTTCCTTTCCCCATATAAATCAAGTCCATAGTATGTTGAATCCTGAGCAATTACCATAATCTCCTTTACACCATTTTTTACTAAGTTTTTTGTCTCAACAACTAAATCTTCAATTGACTTGGATCTGTGTTTACCCCTCATCAGTGGTATGGCACAGAAAGAACACGGCCTATCACACCCTTCAGATATTTTTAAAAAGGCATAATGAGAATCGGTAGTAATTACTCTCTCTCCAATTAATTCATTTCTATATTGAGCCTGAAAGTTTTTTAATAAATCAGGTAAATCTCTTGTCCCATAAAAACCATCTACTTCAGGAATATCTTCTTCTAAGCTTTTTTTATATCTTTCGGACAGACAACCTGTAACATATAGTTTTTTAATGTTACCAGATTCTTTTTCTTTAGCATAAGAAAGAATAGTATCTATAGACTGCTGTTTAGCGTTATCAATAAAACCACATGTATTTATTATGACTACATCAGGACTTATATCTTCTCTTTGATGATAAGCATTTCTATTATTTCCTTTTAACTGAGTAAGTAGAACTTCAGAATCAACTATGTTCTTAGCACAGCCTAAAGTAACAATGTTAATCTTCTCTTTAGATTTAGTTTGCATATAGAATACATTTAAATGTAAAATTAACGAATTAAATACAGGTATGGTTAATAATATATGTCTACTTCTGACTCTTGACTATATTAAATATCTTTCTTTTACCAGTCTTATCTTCCACGACTTCAATGAGATATGTACCGTTATTATATTTTCCCATCTCTAGAACAAACTCTTGGAATGGTATACTTTTCTGTTCCAATACCCTACCTAATTTATCAACAATCCTGATATGGTAGATGCCAACTGGGTCACCTCCTTCGAACATAACCTTATCATAAGTTGGGTTTGGATATGCTATAATATCTAAAATAAGATCTTCTTCAATTCCAACAGCAATAACGTCCACTACTAATGGCTGATGAAAACCCTGTGTTAATTCAATATCATTATTTCCTATAGTTGAAATAACCCCCTCTCCTATTGTCCAGCTGAGTATTAAGTCTCCATTAGATGTACTATTACCAGATGATGATATTACAGATTGAGCACAAGACCCAATAGAAATGAAAAAACATATTTTTAATAAAATCAATTTCATATGAGCCACAATTTATAAAAATTTAAAAAATAATATCTAAGGAATCCTCAAAATTAGTAGGGTTATAATCCAAGATATCACGAGCTTTTTTAAGATCAAAACCTGTTTTATATGGTCTTAATGCTTTCTGATTAAGGTCCATTGTCTTTACATGATTAATTAGATTTTTATCTAAAGAAAAATATTCAGCAATTCTATTACCAATTTCTAAATAACTCATTTGTTCAGGACCACAAACATGGAAAATCCCTTGAGCTTTTTTTTCAGATGCATATATACAAGCCCTAGATAAGTCATCAGAAAATGTTGGCATTCTAACCTGATCAGAAACTAAATTGACATTTTTATTAGCCTCAAGAGAATTTTTTACAAATGTTACAATGTTAGCTTTCTTATGAACACCATAAACTAAAATAGTTCTAAGAATAGAATAACTAATATTACTTTCAATAATTACTTTCTCCCCTTCAAGTTTACTTTTTGCGTAATATCCTTGAGGATTAGGCAGGTCCTCTTCATTATAAATTCCCGATACTTTATTACCATCAAAAATATAATCCGTACTAATATGAGTAAGATGTGTAGAATATTTCTTACATGCATCTACTAAATTTTGAATACCACCAACATTAATCTTCCAACAGAGATCTTGATCTTCCTCACAAAGGTCTACATTTGCCATAGCTGCAGAATTAATTACAACATCAGGGTTTTCCAATTTAAAAAAAGAATCCACCTCATCTTTCTCTGAAATATCAACTTTATAATTAGCCAATCCCTCCAAATTTCTAGATGAATAAAATAACTCATGCCCAGAGTCCTTGAGTAATTTATATAATGAGTTTCCTACAAGACCATTAATTCCTGTTATAAGTATTTTCATTACTCAGGATAAGTATAACCGTAATTTTTTGAGATTTTATCTTTACTAATTCTTTCCACTTTAAAAGTCATGGGAACATCTTCAACAGGTTTGTCTGCAGGTCCTGTTTTAATAGCTGCAATTTTGTCAATCACATCAAGACCTTCAACAATCCTACCAAAAACCGTATAACCACCATCTAAATGAGGCACTCCTCCAACTGTTGTATAAGCATTCAAAATTTCATCTGAAATATCTTTCTTAATTTTAATTCCGTACTTCTCCTCACATATACTACTTAGTGAGACAGCTAGTCTTTGTGTTTCTTTGGGATCATTTTGAGCTTCAATAAATTTTTGTTTCATATCAGAATACTCATCTTCTTGTAATAACCTTCTAACACCATCGTAAAGAGCATTAATGTCTAATGTTAATTCTTCTTCAGAGTAAACTTTACCTTGTACTATATAGAACTGACAACCACTGGACTCCTTATCCGGGTTTACATTATCTCCCATTCTTGCAGCAGCTATCTCACCCTTTCTATGAAATAATTTACTATTGAACTCAGCAGGAATGGTGTAGTCAATCACATCTTCATCATTTATTAAATTGACATCCCCACCTTGAATCATAAAATTTTCAATTACCCTATGAAAGATTGTAGAGTCAAATTTTCCAGATTCACTTAGTTCAATGAAGTTTTTTTTATGAAGCGGTGTTTCGTCGTAAAGAATAGCTTTCATATCTCCGTATGGAGTTGATATTGTAATTAATACATCTTTATTCATAGCGCATGATTGGATTATAATTATTAAAATAAAAACAAATTTTTTCATAATTTAAGATTTAACCTTTTTAAAAAGGTCTGAAATTTTAATAGACAAATCTAAAAATAAAATCTTTGGGTTTGCATTTCTATCTAGAAATCTAATATTTTCATCCATATAAATAATTATGGCCTCAAATTGATTTGAATTTAAAGTATTTCTAAATTTTGATATAAATAACATCTCCGATTCAGAAATTCTTGATAAGGACTCATCTATTCTTGAGACTAAAGCTTCTCTCATAAGTTTTAATGAATAAGTAAGAAAAGTTCTTTTTTTGATTTTAGATAGAGTATTAAACCATTCTACCTGAGAATTAATTTCACTAAAGTTTTGTGAATAACATGCTCTCATCCAAACTTTAACCTTTTCAAGATCTTCAGAAGTAGATACATGTAAATATTTTTTAGCATTATTTATATCACCATCAGAAAGGTATATTGCCTGATCAACCTCATCCTCTGAAATATCCTTATAAGCAGATAAATATTTCTTCATTTCTTCATCAGAAAATCTCTTTATCTTAAAATTTTGTACTCTTGACTTAATGGTTGAAATAAGTTTTTGGTCATTATTAGTTACAAGAAAAAAAAGTGTATTTCCTGGTGGCTCCTCTAATACTTTAAGCATAGCATTAGATGTACTTAAGTGTAAAAATTCAGGAAGCCATATAATATTAATTTTAAAATTAGATTCAAAAGGCTTAAGAGTTAATTTTTTAATTAAGTTTCTAACTTCATCTTTAGATATATTAGGCTGCTTATTTTCAAAACCATAAATCTCAAACCAGTCATCAATACTCAGATAAGGAGATTCTATCACTGAACTTCTCCAACTTTCAATAAACTTATCACTAATTACTTCTTTATTAATTTTTGGTGTTGGTGCGACTGGAAAAACAAAATTTAAATCAGGATGAATGAGTTTATCCATTTTTGTACATGAAGAGCATATACCACAAGAATCCATCTCAGATTTTTGCTCACAATTAATGTATGTTGAAAAAGCTAGAGATAAAGATAAATTTGCCGAACCCTTCTGACCAGAAAATAATATAGCGTGATGAACTGTATTAGAATTAAAAGAATCTATTAATCTATTCTTTTCATTGTCTAAACCTGGAATATCTGAAAATCGCATAATCTTTAATAAACAAGTATAAAAAAAAAGTCTTCAAAGAAATGAAGACTTTTACTATTTGTGTAAATAGATACTAATTTTCTTTTGTATCCTCGGTGTCTGAACCTTCAGTTGCCTCTTCAGTTTCTGATTTATTTTCA
>Ga0315331_10002841_pt1 | contig 13051 bp, 13 predicted proteins | sample M160m34915metaG_FD_203456 | JGI IMG/M metagenome (GOLD analysis project Ga0315331, IMG submission 203456) | Ammonia-oxidizing marine archaeal communities from Monterey Bay, California, United States - M1 60m 34915 | ecosystem: Environmental > Aquatic > Marine > Intertidal zone | place: USA...
CATAGTTAAGCGCCCTGATAAAAGATGAAGTAAAAGAAGTGCTTCCAGCTTGACTAACAGCGGCAGCGGCAGCGGTGCTTTCCAAAACTAAATAATCGTCTGAGCCATCAATCGCAGTTGTCCAGCAAAACCATGCACTAGCACTGTTATACCTTTTATAAAAAACCATATCAGGAGCAACACCTAAACCATGTGGGATTGTTGCGCTTGCAGTTCCATTAGGAACATAATTAACGATGCTAAATCCAGCCGTAGGATTTGCTGAGACAGTTGCGTCTATATCACCGCTTGTGTCTGTTGACCCTGCTCCATTGGCCTTCCAAAACCATCCCACCATTGATCCGGTGTTTAACCCTGTTACATTTCCTGACGCTGGAGTAAACCCGTCTGAGTCAAAACTTGCGATTGGATAGCCAGAGTTTTCCCCTGCATTATTGTCGGACATTAAAAGACCCGCTGCCGCACCTCTTACCGCATCATGTAACTGATGGTTGTAAGCAACATCTCTCTGCTTTACCCAAACTAAATCTGGTTGAAACCCAACCCCCGTGATTGCGTCAGTATTATTTGAACCCGTATAAATATGGGGGTTAAAATGTGCTGAAGGAAGAGCAATAGCTGGGTCTGAAAGATTAGAAGCTGTTAACGCACTAAATCCTGATGGAGGCGTGTAAGAAAAAGTTTTTTGACCAAAGTTTAAAGAAAGGTTGATAGCATTTGGACTTCCCGCCCCATAAAATCCGGGCTTCCAGCCATCACTAGCAGTAAAAGTTCCAGCGGGGTTTGCTCCTGTTGCTGGGTTTCCTGAGTCTCCCCATGTGTTACTGTCTGCAAAAAAGATTTTCCCATTGTCACAATCAACAGCTACGCCAACAACATCGCCATTGCTTACTGCTCCGCTCATGTACGTTGCGGCTGATGACCCTTGAGTAACTTTTTGTCCTGTATTGGCAATTAATGCGATGTTTGAACCAGTAACCCAGCTTCCAGAATCTTGTGTATAGCTAGTCTTATAAATTCCAAAATAAGCCGCACCTACTGTTGTACACGTTACCTCCCAATACCATTTGCCAGTATTTGGAAGACGCATTGTACCGCTTGTGTCACTGTGATTTGACGTAACAAGTGTCAAATTGCCTTGACTGAGAGTGCTAGAGCCAGTATCCAGCGGATTCAACGTCATGCAGTTATTCGTAGGCGTGTCAGTTACTACGTCAGCGTTAGCAAGATTAGCCGCAGTGTAGTTGTTTCCTTCACCGCTTGAATCTGTGCCTAAAGCACCGCTTACAAATTTTAAGTAAAAGCCATTAGTACCGTAGCTACCGCTGTACTCTTTGGGTATCCACTGCCCTGTGTCTGAGTTGGTTTCGCCAAAAGAGCTAGGAGCAAGCTGGCTACCATCAACAAAGTTAACTTCAGCCAATTGACCACCAAGACTATAATTTGACGCGCTGGTAAAAGCTGTTCCGACATGATGTTCTATTGCGCTGTTTACAAAACCATCGTAATTTTCAGCAGGGTATGTTTCGGTTGAAAAAGAGGTTTCTTGAACTCCGTTTACATAAAGTTTTAAACGGTTAGAAGCAGTCGCTTGAGTTGTGTTAACTGCCAAAACAATGTGATACCAAGCTCCAAAATCACGAAATTTTCTGTTTGTTATTAACAACCATTTATTACCGCCGCCATCGTAATCGTAATCATTAATGTAAATATCATCTAAATAAAAACAAATGTAAGAATTGTCACTACCTCCGTCAGCAGAAAACAAAGTAAAAATGTGGCTTCCATTCGTTTCTGACCTTTTGACCCAACCGCTCCAAGTCCACGTTCTTTGATTACTAGCAGAGCCGGGAGTACGAACTAAAGACGCTGCATCTGTCTTATCAAATATCAACGACTGATCTATTTCGTAATCACCAACTGCTCCACTGCCCATCATAAGTTTATTTGCTATTCTACTCATTTATCCCATTCCTATTCCTGGGGTAAATCCATACCAAATAGTTCCACCATCTACAGTAAAAAATGCAAAAACATCAACAGCATTTGCAGCTGTAGAAATAGTAGGAGCAGTTGCTGCTGCCCAGTCGACTGCGGCAGGCCATTGAATAGTTCTGCCACCCGTGCCGTCTTGTTTTACTTTTAAAACAAAAGAAGAGGCATACCCAGAAGCGGCAGGGTTTGACCAATTAAAAGTACCTAAATTATGAGCTAAAGTAAGTGTAAAAACTGACCCAAGATTTACATCCAGAGCAACTGTAGTTCCTGAAGTAAGTGCTGTAGACTCTTCTTGAATTCCTGCATCAAATTTAACAACTTGATTCTCATCAATATGAATTGCCGGTGTTGTTCCTACTGCAGAACCAAGCCCGATTACTAAATCATCTGCTGAATCATCAAGTCCAATATAAAAGTCTTGCGCGTTTCCGTCGAATACAATCTTAGTATCTACAGCAGCTCCGTCGCCTATAGTTACAGAGTCATCTGTTAAAGTCAATATACTATTCGTACCTAATGTTGAACCGTCTCCAATAACTAACTTATCCGCTGAGTCATCTAAACCTATATAGAAGTCTTTTGCGTTTCCGTCAAATACTATCTTTGTATCCTCCGCACCTGCATCCCCTATTGTAAGCGTAGGAGTAGTACCAGATAAAAGTAAATTATCAGCAACAAGAGTATCTCCCGCCACTATTTCTTTTATTGTAGAATCTACAATAAGTGGGTATCTATTTGCCATGCTATGTTACTCCTATTTCAACTGTTCCTGACCGCGCTGTTATCGTGATAACCCCGGTTGTAATTTCAACTTCCACATCCCCCGACCTAGCTGCTATAGTTAGCTTTCCTGCTATTGTGGGTTGTTCTCCTATAAATGGCATCTTATTCTCCTAATACTGGTTTAGTGACCAGAAAATTTCTATCATATTCTATCTTTCCCAGACAACCCAAGAAGTTGTATCCTCGTCCCATCTGTATAGTTTATCGTCGTCAGGTATTGCTGTTGGAGGATCCCAAATACAGCTGTCTTCATTTAACGTCCAACTCGGATAAGGTTTAGCTTCATAAAAAGCATCTCTTCCAACGTCATAAGTAAAACCTATTCCTGCATAGTTCTTTCGTAATGCTGTACCCCCATCTGGATTTCCATCCTGCCCATAATGAACACCACCAAAGGTGTTGTAGGACGTTTGCACCCATGTTCCTTCGCAGTGCTCGTTAATGAAGTCTTGCTCTGCGACAATTACTGTTGTTACTATATTATTTTCTATTTTTGCAAAATGAGCCATAATCTAATTACTAAAAGTTCCTGAAGATGTGAATGTATGGTAAGTGTAGCCACCGTTTTCAACTACTGTTCCACCAGTGCCTGCCTGACTTCCTGAATACCGAATAATTACAACGCCTGAACCACCGGCTTTGGATGGATATGTTCCTGCACGACCTCCACCAGCACCTCCACCTCCTCCAGTGTTTGCGTCACCAGGAGCAGCTACAACAGCGTCCGTACCGCCTTGTCCACCACCACCTGTGCCTCCAATGCCTTGACCTGAAGAGCCTTGGTATCCTGAGCCACCGCCACCGCCACAGTAGAGTCCTCCATCACCAGTAGACGTTGCTGAAGCCCACGCCGAATATGTGTTTGTTCCTGCGCCGCCGTCGCCTCCTTTTGAGCCACTACCGTTTTGGCCTGCCGCACCGGCACCGCCTCCACCGCCTCCACCATATTCGGTACTAGCAACACTACCGTTGCCTCCGTCGTTTCCTTGGCCTGAAGTTCCTGAACCGCCTGCGCCTGTGCCATTATAGGAGTTACTGCCGCCACCGCCACTACCACCATCATTTCCGTTAATATTTGCGGGCCAAGTGCCTCTCGCGCCTCCACCCCCGCCAACAGAAGATGTACTAATGCCAGCGATTGTTGAAGACGCGCCGTCATTTCCTTGTACGGAGCCAGAGCCAGTAATTCCTGCGCCTCCCGCACCTACTGTAACAGCACATGCTGATGATACTGTGGCTGTGCCTGTGACATGCCCTCCAGCCCCACCGCCACCAGCACCGCACGCACCGACCAAACCACCTTGTTTACCTCCACCACCAGCACCTGCAATAACAAGATATGTTATGTCAATTGGTGCAGCTGCTCCAGATGCTGCAGCAAGCATCATCATTATTCCTGACATTAGATGTTTCCTGATATGACACAAACAGTACCGCTAATAAATAAAATAGTTGCAACCCCACGAGTTGCTAAAGTTGCGGTTGCAATATCGGCATTAGTTCCTGCTTTATAAGCAGTTGTAATAGTACAAGTAATAGTTAAATCACTTGTTGTATTGTTAAAAATTGATACTGCGTCTCCAGCGCTAAAAGTAGCATTAGGAATGGTAACAGTCCCAGCAGCATCAATAACTTTTCCAACATCTCCAACTACTAAAGAATAAGCACTACCTTGCGTATTTTTAGGTATCGCTCTAATAGCCCCCGCCCCATCCGTTACAGTAGTGAATGTACCTGCAGCCGCTGAACTGCCTCCAATAACTGCACCATCTACAGTTCCTCCATTAATATCAACGGTTAAACTTCCCGCCAGTTGGTCTGAACCTACTGCATCATCAGCTATCAGAGCACTTGTAATTGCATCGTCTGCTAGGGCTGCTGTTACTACTGCATCATCAGCTATTTTTGCAGCTGTTACTGCATCATCAGCTATTTGCTCTGTAGTTACTATTGATGTTAGTGTTACACTCTTACTAATTGCTTCAAACCCTATGATATAGTCTATTACGTCATTACTTGTAAGGGCAGTTGCAAACACAATTTGAGAGCCAGATACAGTATATCCTGCTATAGGAGCCTGTGTTACCCCGTTTAAAGAAACTACTAAGGACTGGGCAGCTATAGGAGTGTACGCTACACTTCCAAACGTTAAATTATAGGTAGCCGTAGCCGATGTTGTAATTGCATCTAATAATACAGTATTTTTACCGGCGGCTTGTCCTCTTCCTATAAATGGCATATTAGCTCCCTAATTCTGGCTTAGTAGCAGGGAAATTACTGGTGCTAGGCCAATCTCTTAAAGTGGTTCTGTACGTCATATAAGCTGCACGTTGCGGGTGATCGCTCAGAGGCACAATGTAATCAGTGCTTTTCAGTTCCTCATTACGCCATTGCCGTGCATTTTGCTCCGTAGTACCCGGTTCAGCGCGAAGTCGATAACTGCTATAATTAGCCTTGACAAAACTTTCATCAGCAACAATGACATTAATAACCTCGTTGCTCTCATTTAGTATTTCATAATCTGCCATGTTAAATCTCCATTAGATCGTTAATATTTCAACAATCACGATGCCTGATCCACCTTTCCCGCCAACACACGCTACGCTTTGGTCTTTTGACGTTGCTGACCCTCCACCGCCACCGCCAATCCCGCCAGTACCAGCAGAACCAGAAATAGTAGCATTTCCAGACATTCCACCACCTCCCGCACCAAACCCTCCTTTTGAACCAGTGCCTGAGTTTCTAATGCCAGCACCTCCAGCACCCACCCCTTGAACACCAGCACTTCCGGTCATCGTGCCATCCATTATAAAGGCTCCAGTGGCGTTTCCAGGAGTAATTGCTTTTAGTTCTGAGTTAGAAGTAGAAGGGCCAGTAGCCCCGCCGCCACCCCCGCTATCATCTGCCCCGGAAATATTTTCAGATACCCCACCTGTTCCAGCACCTCCGCCGGCACAATGGTCGTAAGAGCTTCCACCCGTTTGATGAACTGTGCCAGAAGCAAATCCCGTCCCACGCAAACCTATTGCCCCTCCACCAGTAGCGGCGGCACAATTTTTAATTGAGGAACTAGCAGTTGTAACACTGGCAGCACCTGAAGCTCCACCTGTATTATTTTGTAAAGTTCCCCCTGAAGCAGAGCCTCCAGATGCCCCTGCTGAAGTTAAGGTTCCCGTTGCATCGCCTTCGCTATGATTTCCAGCAGCACCGCCGTTTGCAGTCAACGTAGTAATTCCTGACCCCGAAAACGTGGTATTGCCTCCTGCTGTTGGATTTGTATTACTACCGTCTACGGGAGAATCTCCTCCAGTACCTCCAGCACCAAGAGTTGCTGTATAGGTAGTGGCTGATTTCAGGTCTAATAAACTTTGACTAAATCCCCCTGCGCCACCGCCAGTTGCTACCGCACCGCCCCCATTAACATCATACGGACCTTGCTCTTGTGAAGCACCCCCGCCTCCAGCACCGATTGCTGTAACGATTGCTTTACAATCCCACGGGGGCGAAAATGAACCACTACTGCTCAGAACAACTAGTCTTACTAAACTTTGACCACCTCCTGCTCCTAATACTGCCATAATTATTCTCCTTTAAATTGCAAACCAGCCGATATCGCTACTAACATAAACAAGCTGGACGCTATTGCCCTGCGGTAATGTGCCGTCCTCTGTTGCGCTGTTTATTTTTTGACTGCTTGTTCGTGCGATTGTTACCGTAGCTGATCCTGCGTTGCAGATGACAACTGTGTCCCCTGCTGAACCCGCTGGTAGTGTGTGAGTCCTTGCAGTTGTGTCGTTACAAACGTATTGGCCTTTCGCCGCCAAAGTAGTAGGTGTCGTAGTAAGAATTGTCCAGTCACTATAAGCACCACCGCTTTCAGCCCAAGTAAGTCCTCCAGTATTTCCTGATTGGGCGGAAAGAAAATAACCATTAGTAGGAGTATTACTAATTTGCATTCTTGCTTCATTTACAGCGTCATCAGCTATCGCGCGAGCAACTAATTTTGTAATAGCCACTAGGTTATCTCCATAATTCCTAAGGTTACGTCAATAGCATTCGCAGTACCTGACTTAACACGAAGCACATCAGTAGTTTCTAAAATATATTTCTGCCCCGCTAATATTTCTAGTGTAGTACGTCCAGGAATACTCACAGTATCTAGTACTTGAAAGTCTGCACTAGAAGCGGAAGTATCTTGCATCTGAACTGTAACATCTACCGCATTTGCTGTCTTGTTACAAATTGCCATCCCAAGAATTACAGTAGTTGTACTAGAGCCCACAGTATATAAATCAACATAGGCTGAGTGATTTACATTTGCTGCAAAAGCATTTTTAAAGGTATTTGCCATAGTTTTATCCTAATGCGATTGCCAATGCTGTGGCATCGTCGACTGAAGCACCGTCCGTTCCGGCGGATACTGTTATTGTTTTAGTTGCACCACTTCCAGTAGCTGTTACTCCTGATCCTACAAAATTTAAAGTAGTAGCTGCTGTTGATAACGATGAGCCTTCCTCTTGTACCGTAAGAGAGCCACCCGTACTATCAGCTACCCAAGCATAATCTGAACCATTCCAACTAAGTATTTCTCCGCTTCCAGCACTACTTTGATTTAAATGTGCATCAACTCGTGCATTTGTATAATATAAATTAGTTGAACCCTCTGTGATTTCATCAGAGTTATCTTTTGTGGCTACTTGTGCATCAACATATGCTTTTACTGATTGTTGTGAAGCAACATGGGTTGCACTATTTGAAGCCATATTGTCTTCATCTTTTAGTGCATTTGTTATTCTTGCATCGGCTCTGGCATTTGTAAAGTATAAATTACCGCTTTCTGATAGGTCTCCAGTGTCCGCCGCTGCTAATTTAGTATCAAATCTGCTGTCGGCTCTAGCATTTGTAAAGTATAAATTACTTGACCCTTCGCTAATGTCATCTGTATCTGTACCAGTATAATTTCTTGTATTTGTAACAATTTGATTTCCCATTAAACCATGAGAAGAACATTGATAATGTAATACTAACGGTGTAGCGTCTGCTACTACAATTTGTGTATATGCTCCAGACGACCCAGGAGTACCACTAGTTGTTACTCCAGTCGAGTAAGCTGTAGTTTTTGCTGATTCATAGTAAAAAAGAAGTGGATGACCACTATTTGAACTATCTGCTTGGTCGAACTTATATGTGTTTCCAGGAGCAAGTATAAGTGTCGGAGAAAATGATCCATCTATCTTATACCCAGAACTTGAACCAGAACCATTATATCTATGAGTCGCATCTTTTGTGGCTACTGTAACTTTAAAAGTAACCGCAGAACTTTCATGACGAATTCCTCCAGCTTCTCCAACGGTAATGATATCACCATTGGCATCACGAACAAAAATTCGCTGGTCTTTTGCATTAAGTGCAACTTCTCCTACAGCTATATCACTTGACGTAGGCTTAGAAAGAGCTGTTTCACTCTTTTTTACTTTAATTACTACTGTCATAGTATTATCCTATTAGCTATAAGTGCCGCCGTCTAAAGTATTAGACCATGCAATCGTATCTCCTGACTGGCTATAGATTAACAATTTGTCTGTTGATCCGCCTCCGTCAAGAGCCGAAAGAGTGTTTGCTGAGTTTGCTACAAGTACTGAACCTTTTGCAATCGCTGAAAGGCCTGTTCCACCATCTGCAACTGCAAGGTCTGTAATGCCTGTAATTGTTCCTCCTGTAATATCTACAGCCGAGCTCTCTATATTTGCTATAAGTGTTGCTACAGAGTAACCCGTTCCAGAAGTATTTACAGTTGTTGTCGGAGCTGCTTGATTATCCTTAAAGAGTTTCCATTTTTCATCTGTTGCATCTCGGAAAAGTCCTGAGTACTCATCTTGTGATCCTGAGGTGTCGTATAAGCCATAGAACCCAATATCAATCGCATCACTAGAGTTATTGCCTGTTGCCAGTGCAAGCATAGAGTCTGCTACATTTACAGTAGTAGATGAAACAGTAGTAGTTGTACCTGATACAGTAAGATTTCCAGAGATTGTTACGTTTGCTGGAAGTCCAATATTGATTTTGTTATTTGATACAGTAGTCTCAATCTCGTTTGCTGTACCTTCAAAAGTAAGAGTGTCCGTGCCTACTGCAACTACATCGTCACTACCACTATCCGCTCCTATTGTAAGACTTGTGCTAAGAGCTCCCCACGATAAGTCTCCACTGCCATTAGTAGTTAAATAATTACCATTTACAGGAGCGGCTGGAAGTGTATAAGTAATATCACCTGCTAGCGCAGTTGCTCCTCTCAATAAGGTATGACTAGTACCATTTCCACTGCCTTCGTAAAGTCTAACTCCTCCATTATTTTTTATTCGTAAGTCATCTATTTGAGAGCTAGCATCTGTAAGAATAGCACTACTTGCTGTAAGAGTTCCTGCTGTATGATCCAGCATATCGGTAAAGAAGGAGCCGCCTATAATTTCAGGAGTATTACCGCCACCGTTTAGGTGTCCTATTGCAAGACGCTTACCGTATGTACCATTACTTCCATAAGCATAAAATAACTCACCTTGTGCAACGGAGCTAGGCTTACCTGTTCCCGTAGTTCTTTTAATTTGTATTGTTTGAGCCATTGTAACTCCGAGTTATCCTAATAGGATCCTGCGTCTACTGTATCAGAGTCGCCACTAGCTGCTCCCACCATTATGGGAACCCACTGAAAGGTGCCTGTACTTGTTTCTCTATAGACTTTAAATTGTTCATCATCGGTATCATACCAAGTATCTCCTTCTGAAACTGTGCTTCCAGTAGGAGCTGAGGTTCCTCTAAAATTTTGGTCTGCTAATTCTTGCAAAGCAGTTTGAAGATTAGAAGAAGTAATTGTATTGTAGGGTGTTACGGCAATATTTGCTGCGTCTTGAAACTGTGCTGGAAGTGCCATATTATTTACAGTCACAGTAGTTACATCCTCTGATAAAGTTACTGCTACACTGTTATTATTAGTAACAGATAGATTAGTAACTTCTTCAGTTATTGCAATCTTTGTACCAATGGAATCTGGCATTATCTAGTAACCTCAGGGTTAATAGTAACGCTACCTTGTATAAGTCTTTTTACAGTAGCATTATTTGCTGTATGAATCTCTAAATCATACACATATCTTCCAGCGGCTAACCCTCCACTAGTTGCTGCAGTCATTTCCATTTTTAATTGTCCAGTAGAGGCATTAACTATAGTAACCGAAAAGGTTGCTGAGGTACTTGAGGCAGCATGAGTTGAACGCACTTGTGCCCTGCCAGAGTATCCAGTAAGATTTTTAGCTGAACCAGCCTCTGTAATTGTCAAGTCAATAGCAAAGTCGGATCCTTGATCGATCACTAGGTCGTATGTTGCTGCGGTCATGTCTTATTCTCCATTGTGAAATTATATCCCAAAGGACATACTTAGTCAAGTTTTATTTTTGTGTTGGTCGTTATGAAAGATCACCTATTATAACTCGGTTGACACTGCTATTTGTTATTCTAATTCTTTTTTTACCAGTACCTGAGCCATTTGTTTCTAGTATAATACCTGTAGCCTCACTTCCTCCAACAATACTAGTATCGTTTATTGTCCATCCTCCTACGGTGCCATCTGTTTTAGCACTAGTATTTGTTTGTGCTGTAGAGAGTGCGGGGCCTCCAGTACCTATTGTTACGCCTCCAGCAATTGTTCCAGAATTGAACGCAAAATTACTTGCAGTAATATCACCTGCCTTCGTTATTGTAAATACAGAAGTTCTGTCTGATTTTTTAACATCAAATACTGCCTGCCCAGAAGATAAACCAGCAGTAGCTACTACGAGGGCGGCACCTCCTTCATTGCTTACATCATATCCAGCTCCTTTTACAGTTCCTGTTGTAATATGAGCTCCATCAATTGTAGTTTGGTTATAAACCTCCAAACCATTTTGTTTAAAAGTACCTCCGGTAAAAGTTACTACTCCTGTAAAATTAGTGTATTTTACTCCATTATCTGTAGAGTAGGTTACAGCTATATTAGAAGCGTTGGCAGATGTTTCCGTTCCAAAATATCTAATAGTCCACTGTGTAGTTGTTGATGCGGGATTTTGCTCATTAGGTGTGTTTTTCCAGCAATTTGTTGTGCCACCCTCATCTATACCTGAACCAGTTACTTTTCCTGTATTAAAAGTATACGTGTTACCAGTTGGTTTTGCAGGCGCGCTAGTGCCTGTGCTTTCATAATATAAGTAACCTTGTACAGTTCTTAAACCAGGGTCTCCCGGCGTGGTGCTGTCCGCTCCTGCGTTAGTTTTATTCAAACTTTGAATTCTAGTAAACGCGGTTGCTACTCCCGTACTGTTTCGTACAGTTATGGTATAAGTAACTTTGGCTAAAGTCTCATTTCCAGTCATAGCTGAATGCGGTCCAACTTGTGCAGTATAAGTACTAATTGTAGAAATATTTCCTGCCGTTATATCAGTACCTGCAGCAGTAACAGAAAAAGTACTATTTCCCGACCCTGCATGAGGTAATGCAGTAGCTCCTTTAAACACTCTTATATCTGTACCTGAGCCTGCGTAACCGGTAGCATCGTTGACTACACCTGTATCGCTTGCGGGAAGACTATGATTATCATTAGATAGTATTATGGTTATGGCGTCTGTGCCGTCTTTTATTCCAAAAACAGAAACCGAATCTGATGCTACTAAGGTTCCATCATCAAATAAGTTTACTTTTATAACTTTCTGTTCGGAATTAGCAGGTTCATCATTATCTGCTAATGTAAAGGTAGCCGAAGAACTTGCTGCTTGTTTCTGTACTAAATTATCGGGGTCAGTTGCGTCTAAAAAGTTAAAAGTAGCTGTACCTTCAACATTTTGAGGAGTGGCCGTGAATACAATCGTAGTATTTTCTGTATTAGATTCTGTATAGGGAATTACATACTTAGTAGCGGTTAATTTAACTACTTTTCCAGCTGTTCCATCTGCCCCAAAAGAACCTTGTACAACAGGAGGAGTCCAGTCAGCTTTTGCAACTTCTACATTAGTAGTAGAAGACTGTACAGAAATATGCTTAGACACACGATATAAATTTTTAGCACTGGAAGAAACACTCTGAGACGTAGTATACCAACCTGTTGCGCCTCCGTCTGTTCCTATAACTTGATTATTAGTTATCGCTGCACTACTTTGCCCACTTTTAACTCCTGTAATAGTACCATGACTAGTACCATGATCCATAGTTACATTAAGAATAGGAAAGTGTGTATCCCCGCTAAGGTCTGTTGCGGAGACATTATCACCAACTTTATATAGAAATACATCAGCAATAGAAGTAACAGGAAGAGCTCCTGCAACCCCTGCAACCCCATTTCCTGTATTTACAGGATTAAAGGGAGAAAACAACTTAACTCTTTGACTATTAGGCTTAGTTACAGTTTTTACATGCCTGATCCAATAATACATAGTTGTATCACTAATAATATCAGGTAATACATGCTCCCAGGTTTCTTCGCCTGCACTAGTATGTATCCTATACGCTCCATCTGCAAAAGGAGTACCGGATGTTTTATTTGTAAAAGTCGCATGATTGTTAACAAAAACTTCTGTAGACCAACCCGCCGAAGCACCTCCTGCTGCTGTAGGATTTCCAAAATTAAGAGTATTAACCCAAGCCAAAGTTATTTTATTATCAGCACGGGGACTAGAAACTGCAACTTCTACAGTAGGTGCTGAATCATAACCAGAGCCACCTGCTGTTACATTTATTGCAGTTATTGCTCCATTTGTTACTACTGCTGTTCCTGCTGCTCCTGTTCCCGAAGCGTGAGATATTGTTACTGCTGGTGCTGAATCATACCCACCACCTCCATTAACAATAGTAAATGCTGTAACTGCTCCACCACTCACTGTGGCAGTTGCTATGGCTGCAGCACCTGTAGCAGTTAAATTTACAGGAGCTTTTGGAGCAACAGTTTCATCTCCTGGAGGGCTTATAGGGCCTGCTGCTTGATAGTTCTTTTCTTTTGCAGTTACAATATAAGTGTCGTCATTATGCTCTTGAGCAGTAACCTGTACAGAGCAGTCAGGGCGATAGGTAAGATTAGAAATTCTAAACTGTTTATTAACCCACCCAAATCTTTCATAGCTTATTTTTACTATAGTACCTGCTAAAAGTAGAACACCTTTCGGTCCCATAACAAAGTTTATTTTTCTACTAAATCGAGATTGATCTAAGTATTGCTCTGCATTTATACGAGCATTAAAATAGTTTGTAATTAA
>Ga0315331_10002843_pt1 | contig 13045 bp, 14 predicted proteins | sample M160m34915metaG_FD_203456 | JGI IMG/M metagenome (GOLD analysis project Ga0315331, IMG submission 203456) | Ammonia-oxidizing marine archaeal communities from Monterey Bay, California, United States - M1 60m 34915 | ecosystem: Environmental > Aquatic > Marine > Intertidal zone | place: USA...
GAGATAGGACAGGATTAATTCTACTGCAGCCATCGCTCGTAAGGAGAGAAAAATGATCACAGTTATTCACGAACATCAAACTCTAGCTGTTAACGCGCAAATAAAAGATGACGATCTTTGGTTAACTAGGGAAGATGTGGAACAAAAGCTCGGTTGGACTATGAAGCCTGAAGGCTTGTGCCAGGACGAACAATGCATCCCATATCCTAGTGATACCGAAATAGGGTTCCTACAGAATGAGCATCTAAATGTGTCGAAATTTTGGAATTTAATCGGAAAACCTATTTTACATGACGAAACGAGAGAAACATGGTTGCTGGGAGCAGGACATAAAGAGCGATCAGAAAAACTCACCTCTCTCGAGGCGCCGGACTTCAGGTTACCAGATCTCGACGGAGAGTTTCATTCACTTTCGGACTATCGGGGGAAACGTATCTTTTTAACAACTTGGTCTTCCTGGTGAGGATGCAGACATGACTTGCCCGTGTGGCAAGCTATGTATGATGAGGTTGGAAACGATGACTTTCTAATTATCGCAGTTGCTCAAGAAAGCAGAGGTGCGGAAACAGCACGAGAGTTCATAGACGAAGCTGACCCTAGTTATCTTTGTCTTATTGATCAAACCCATCAGGTAGCAGAACTCTACAATATGGTAAATGTTCCTAATGCTGTGTGGATTGATGAATTCGGGAAAATAGTAAGGCCTAGTGAGACCGCGGGATCTCACGATGCATTTCGTTCTATGAACAGACAAGACTTCTCTCAAACGGACGAGGCGCTAGATTTGGCTTCAAGAGCGCAAACAGCTTATCTCGATGCCGTAAAAGATTGGGCGATAAATGGGGCTGCCGCAGAAAATGCGTATGATATCGATGCTGCCAAGCGGCACATACAATTGCCATCCAAGTCCATAGCCTTGGCTCATGCCAACTTCCACCTCGGCGTTCACTTACGCCTGAATGGGAAGGATTCGGAAGGCGATAAGTTTTTAGCTACTGCAATAAACCTACACCCAGACTCCTGGAACATGTTCCGACAAGCAATGAACCTTCGAGATATTGGCGAAGTAATGGGACTAGCAGCAGATCAAGATTTTTTTGATCGTGTGGATGCATTGGGCGAAAAACGTTACTACCCTGCCCCTAATATTAAAGGGTTTCCCAATGAAGCAGGTTATGATCCCAAGACCTAGCATATGAATCGTCTATAATATTGAGTCTAGGTATAGTAGCTGGGCGTTCAACTGTAACGAGATCACAAAATTTGTGACGTAGCATCCTCTAGTGCTCCGGCTAAGCCGCTCCCCAAAAGTTCCTGCTGCGCGCCACTCACAATTAAATCTTGTCGGATCTCTAAAAGTACGTTCAGATTCCCTCTTTTTATTGCATGCATCGGAATGGTGCAATCTTTTTCATCTACTCTGTACGGTTCATTCGCCATTACTAAAAAATCAAAATTGGCTTTGGTACTCTTTAAGAACGCACTTGCGTATCGCGAATCAGAACCAAACAAAACTCCGAGTTCACAAACTCTTTTGATTCCACGGAATACCGGAGTAAAACTATGAATTGACACAAGAATAGAGGGCACACCTCTCGACTTTCTCATATCTAGTAGTTTTTTAATTGTCCCGTGATACGGTTGATACACTTCACGAATCCTGCTGCGGATACCAGCCTTGGTGATATTCATGTTTCCAGGAATGATTGTTCTGTCGCTTTCAACCGCAATCAGTCCCGGGTGATCCAGCACTCGATTACAATCGATAACCAAGCGAGAATAATTTTGCCAGATTAAAGGCGCGCTTAAGATATCAGAAAGCTTACTGGCCACTGCGAGAGCACCAATGTCCCAACCTATATGACGCTTCAAATCTCTCTTGGTTAAACCAAGCCCTTCTAGGCTAGCAGGTACTTGCCAACCAGCATGATCGCAAACAAAAACATAAGGAGAGTCAGAGTCCGTCCTCAAAGTACTCACCGGGGGTTTTTCGGAAGAAGAAAGAATAACCAAAATTATTCGCTCAGCCTTGAAAATTTGGTGGGCCATCAGGGACTCGAACCCCGAACCAATTGATTAAGAGTCAACTGCTCTACCAATTGAGCTAATGGCCCGTTAAAAAAATTTACCACCCCAATGGGGCACATAGCAACTAGTTATCGCAATAGATTGGGGTGGACGATGGGGTTCGAACCCACGACCTCAGGAATCACAATCCCGTGCTCTACCAGCTGAGCTACGCCCACCATTGTTATCTATAATTTCTCATTCTCGACAACCATTTGGCTAATACAACCGTTCCACAAACTGGCACGCCTGGCAGGATTCGAACCTGCTACCCTCGGCTTAGAAGGCCGATGCTCTATCCAAATGAGCTACAGGCGCATTAATCCAACCGTTGCGCGGAAACGTTATAAAACTCCCGATCGTCACATTAAGCGTAAGCAATTGAACTTGCAAATGCTTAAATATTTCAAATCATGACGTTTTAACCACTCAGGTTGGTCGGGGCAGAGGGATTCGAACCCCCGACCCCCTGCTCCCAAAGCAGGTGCGCTACCAGACTGCGCTATGCCCCGAGTCATGATTCCCAGCAAAAACGATTGCGGGATGATACTAATGCTAAGGCACAGCGTCAATTACATTGCCATAAACCCATCTAAAAAGAATGGTTTAACAATATGAAGAGTTTTAGCTAGTATGCGACTTTTTCCGCACACGAAAATCAGTTTTCCCCTAATTTTAGCGACATTACGTCTAATTAGATACAATGTATAATAACAAATTAACTGATCTATAATTGATAATAATTTAGGACACCATATGACTTCTGTAAAATTCGAAACCACTATGGGTGACATCATCATTGAGCTTAATGAAACTGCAGCACCTAGCACCTCCGCGAACTTCCAAGCTTACGTCGAAAATAATTTTTATGATGGTACGATCTTCCATCGAGTCATTGACGGATTCATGATCCAAGGGGGTGGAATGAACAAAGATATGCAGGAACAGTCAACAAATGCCCCTATTCAAAATGAAGCTAATAATGGTCTAAGCAACGCGTCAGGCACAGTAGCTATGGCTAGAACTAGCGACCCACATTCAGCTTCGTCTCAATTTTTCATCAATGTAAAAGATAATGAATTCTTAAATCACACAAGCGAGACCCCAAACGGCTGGGGCTATTGCGTATTTGGAAAAGTTATAGATGGCATGGACACGGTTAACGCTATTAAAGCTGTTGAAACTGGATCAGCAGGTGGTCATCAAGACGTGCCCGTAACATCTATCGAGGTCATTAAAGCGTCTGTTTTAGGAGACTAACCTGATAGAAGGCAACACATCTGCGCGCGTTACCACCATCTTTGTATCTGATGTGCACTTAAGCGGTAAGCGAGGAAAGAAAGTTGAACTTTTTCTCGCATTCCTCAAATTTGCGCAACAAAAATGTGAAGCGCTTTACATATTGGGAGATCTGTTCGACTTGTGGCTAGGAGATGATGATAACACTCCCCCTCACCCTGATATCCTAACTGCCCTCCGCGCTGTATCTGATAACGGTGTGGCTTTATATATTGCTCTCGGCAATCGGGATTTTCTCATCGGACGAGATTTTTGTGAGAAAACAGGCGCCAAGTTACTCTCCGACTACGCACTCATTGATCTCTACGGGACTAAAACGTTAATTACTCACGGTGATCTATTATGCACTAAAGATACTAAATATCAGCTATTTAGAAAAATAGTACGCCACCCCCTGATAATCCAAATTTTTCTACTTATACCACTTTATATTCGAAAAAAAATTGCAGATAGAACTCAAGCTAAAACTAGTGCATCAATGCGTAAAAAAAATAATGAGATTATGGATGTTGAGCAAACGACGGTTGAAACGATTATGAGCAAATATCAAGTTTCTCTGCTAATACACGGACACACACATAGACCCAATACGCATGTATTTAAGGCCGACTGTAAAACGCTCCAGCGAATCGTTTTAGGCGACTGGTACGAACAAGATTCGGTGCTTGTATGCCAACCAAATGGAAGAAATTTACTAAAAATCAGAGACTATTTAAGATAAGCGGACACGCTCCTTCTGCAACATTCCCCAATTAAAAAATGGACCAGGATCGGTTTTCCGAGATGGCGCTATATCACTATGGCCCACCACAGAATCCCAACTGCAGGTGGGTATACGTTCTGCCAAATTATTAATCAAAACTGCTAACGCGGAGTACTGCTTCCCCTCAAAAGGTAAATAATCACAACCTTCTAACTCAATCCCGATCGAAAAGTCATTACAAGCAGTCCTCCCTCCCCATTTAGACACACCCGCGTGCCATGCACGACAAATTACAGAGACGAATTGAGTTACATGTCCCGACCTATCTATAAAAAAATGTGCGGACACTCTCGTTCCTCGTAGCTCACTGATGTTCGGATCTAAATCATTGGGCAATTTATTAGTAAAAAGAAGCTCCACAAGATTTGTACCAAATTTACCTTGCGGCAGGCTGATCGCATGAATAACTATTAGTTCTGGAAATGCTCCAACTGGTCTGGCATCAAAATTTGGCGACTTGATTCTAGGTATCCCATCCAACCATCCATCGCGGGGTAATCTAAGCGTAGTCACTTGCGAAAGCCCTATAGCAGCCTAGTCGGTGGTAGCTAAGACAAGCGAAAATTTCATCTCTTCTGCCTCGTAATGCTTTTCAATTTCGAAACCAGCATCAATCAGAAGATTTTCAAGCTCAACTCTGGTGAACTTTCGGCTTATCTCGGTAAGAATGTGATCTCCTTCTAAAAATTGCACCTCTTTATCTAGATTCTTCATTCGAATTTTCTGTTCACGCATGGACACGAGATGCATTTCAATCTGCGACAGTAAAGGATTGTAATATGCATAGTGCTCAAACTTAGAGGCATTAAAATCAGCATCGAGTTCTCGATTTAGTACTTCTAACAAATTTAGATTAAACTCAGCCGTAACTCCCTCATCATCGTTATAAGCAGCATGCAGTATATCCGGCTCTTTCACCCTGTCAGCACCGATTAAAAGCAAATCCTGCGGAGTCATAACCTCCTTAATTTCGGACAAAAATATATTCGCCTCTTTGGGACTAAAATTACCAATAGTCCCGCCCAGAAACACGAATAAATTTTTAGCGTGACTCTTAGGCAGGTTCCCCAACCCACCCGTGTAATCTCCGACTACTGTATTTACCTTCAACCATCCATATTCTTTTTCCAAAGCATTTTTGCTTTCAACTAGTATTTCGTCACAAACGTCGACCGCGATATATTCAGGAAAGCACTGGGATGATGAGCAAGCATCGAAAAGGTGTCTCGTCTTCCTTGAGGTGCCGCTTCCTAGCTCCAAAATATAGTCAGGACGAGATGTGTTTATCACATCTTTAGCGACCTCCTGTAAAAGGGCGCTTTCTATGCGAGTAGGATAGTACTCTGGAGAGTCGCATATTTTATCGAATAACAATGAACCGCGCTCATCATAAAAATACTTCGCTGGTAGAGACCGAGGCGCTTCTAACATACTATTTTCCACATCTTCCGTCAGACTTCGTATCGCTCGGGTTGGTTCGAACTCTGTGTTTTTAGTTTTTTCGTTCGAGATATTACTCACTCTTTAAGACCCTTTAATTATATCACTAGGAATATAGCCACTTAGTTTAGAAATGATCCTTGCAGGCGTTGTTTAGACTAACATTTGACGAACAAAAAAAACATGCTGACGTCAATTCGTTTTATAATTGCACTATGTCGACACAACGGTTCGGATTCATAATGTACCTAGCAGCCTTCGCACTATTGTTGGGTATGCTAACTTGGTTATTTTCGCAGTATTCTACACACAGAAAAAACACATTCTACGAGACGAGTGCATTTGAAACTAAAACTGGAGACATAGGAGTTCGTCTCTTGAAAAGCCGCTCCGGCCACTACATAGCGAGGGGGGAAATAAATGGTCAATTAGCCCAGTTTATGGTGGACACTGGCGCCACTGATGTAGTGGTTTCTGAAAAACTTGCGGTAAAAGCGGGTATAAAGAAAAAAAGAAAGGTCACTGTCATGACAGCTAACGGCCAAACAAAAGGCTGGTCAGCAAATATAATAAGCCTACAATTAGGGCAGATAGTGGAACATGATGTCAGAGCAGTAATAGTGCCTTCCTTGGGTGACATGCATGCTCTACTCGGTATGAGCTTCCTAGAGCGCTTAACATTCGCGCAAACCGGCAATGAACTTATAATTAAAAAACAACATGGGAAAATATTATAGTGGAAACTGTTAGTTTCAGTTCCATCGCTGAAAGTGTACTTGTTAAAATAAGTCACCTAGTTTGGGGCGAATACCTTCTAATTCCATTGCTCGCAATCGTGGCAGTTTACCTTTCGGTTGGCCTAAAGTTTATGCCTTGGTTGCAATTGCGTTCAAGTTTTAGACTCCTAGCGAAAAGTAGAGAAAAGACCGGTGGACAAAACGGTGATATTTCACCATTTAACGCTTTAATGACCGCACTCTCTGCAACCATTGGGACCGGAAATATTGCCGGAGTAGCGACCGCGATTCATTTCGGTGGGCCTGGTGCAGTCTTTTGGATGTGGGTTATCGCACTATTTGGCATGGCAACCAAATATGCAGAAGCGGTACTAGCCGTCCACTACAGAGAAATTAACAGTGCAGGACGATACATAGGCGGTCCCATGTATTATATCCAAAAAGGGCTAGGACCAGAGTGGCATTGGCTGGCAATATTATTTGCTTTTTTTGGGATGATAGCCGCCTTTGGAATAGGAAATACGGTGCAATCCAACTCTGTAGCAGATGTCATGCATTCAAGCTTTGCAATAGATAAATGGTTGACGGGTCTGTTTATAGCAACACTCACTGGGATCGTAATCATTGGCGGCATAAAAAGAATAGCGGCCTTCGCAGGCATGGTAGTACCCGTGATGGCTTTCGTTTTTATTTCTTTTTCAATTTTTATTATCGTAAGTAATATAACCGCGCTGCCTGAAGCGATACGCCTAATTCTCGAGAGCGCTTTTGAGACAGAGTCAGGTGTGGGTGTATCCATATGGCTAGCGATGCGCTGGGGATTCGCAAGAGGAATCTTTTCGAACGAGGCAGGTCTGGGTAGCGCTGCTATCGCACACGCTGCGGCGAGTACTAACAACCCAACAAAGCAAGGCAAAATAGCCATGTTAGGGACTTTCATAGATACCATCTGCATCTGCTCTTTAACAGCGTTCGTGATAATAATCACAGGAACGTGGGATGGCGCCGAGCAGGGGGCGTCGCTTAGCGCTCTTGCCTTCACGACTGGCATAGGCCCATTTGGTGGTCCATTAATCAGCGTATGTCTCGCGGTCTTTGCTTTCACAACAATAATCGGCTGGAGTTATTATGGGGAGCGCTGCGCGGAATATTTGTTTGGTAGTCGTATTATTTTCATCTACCGAACTCTTTGGATCATAGCAATATTGATTGGTGCCGTGGTAAAACTGGAAATAATTTGGGCTGTCGCAGATATTTTTAATGGGCTTATGGCCCTTCCAAATCTTATAGCGTTATTACTTTTATCTCCGATAGTATTTAAACTTTCTAAAGCTTCTTAAAAGAATTAAAACTAACACATGAAAAACTTAAGCGAGTCCTTAAAACAAGAACTAAAACAAACCGTCAAATATGCCATAGCAGAAGATATAGGTTCTGGAGACATCACGGCGGCGCTTATACCTAAGGGTAAGCGAGCAAATGCAAAAGTCTTAGTGCGGCACGAAGCAGTACTCTCCGGCAGCCCATGGTTTAATGAAGTTTACGACTCATTGGACCGAAACATTAATGTCATCTGGCATGCAAAAGATGGGGATGCTATCACGAAGAATCAAATAGTCTGCGAATTAATGGGGCCGGCGGCAAGTATATTAACAGGCGAGAGGACAGCACTTAACTTCCTACAAACCTTATCGGCAACGGCAACGGCCACTCATAATTTCTCATCTGCCATGATTGGTTCCAATACAAAAATACTGGATACACGAAAAACTATTCCCGGCCTTAGACTAGCGCAAAAGTATGCGGTTCGGTGCGGTGGCGGGCACAATCATCGTTTAGGCCTTTATGACGCCATATTAATAAAAGAAAATCATATTGCGGCCAGTGGGTCGATCTCAAATGCGGTTCAAACTATTCGGATTTCTAACCAAGCTATAAAAATTGAAGTTGAAGTGGAATCGATTCGTGAACTAAAAGAGGCCTTAGATAGCAATGTTGATATGGTGCTTCTAGATAATTTTAGCGTCCCTCAGATAAAGGAAGCGGTGAAATTAGTCAACAAAAAAGCATTAATAGAGCTTTCAGGGGGGATCACGTTAAACGATGTGACTGCTCTGAAATCTCTGGGAGTTGATTATATTTCAGTCGGCGCGCTAACAAAAGATATTCGGGCCACAGACTTCTCTATGCTTTTTGAGGGGCTATAATGATATTTTACAAAGGTTGACCTATCAATTCTTTCTTTGGTCAGACAAGTTTAACCAAGTCTCAACTACAGTATCTGGATTCAAGGACATGCTCTCTATCCCCTGCTCGACTAGCCATTCTGCCAAATCTGGATGATCCGAAGGGCCCTGACCGCAAATGCCGACATATTTTCCAGCCTTTTTGCAGGCATCAATGGCTCGTTTAATTAAATATTTGACCGCTTCATTTCTCTCATCAAAACAATCCGCGACTAATGCAGAGTCTCGGTCTAGTCCTAATGTAAGCTGAGTAAGATCGTTAGAGCCTATAGAAAAACCATCAAAGTACTCCAAAAATTCCTCGGCCAAAATGGCATTTGATGGCAATTCACACATCATAATTACGCGCAATCCATCCACACCACGAGCCAAACCGTTCTCTGCGAGCAATGCTGTGACCTGTCTAGCCTCCTCAATGGTTCGAACAAATGGGACCATAACTTCTACATTTCTCAAACCCATATTATCTCGCACGTACTTCATCGCCTCACACTCCATCTCGAAACATTCGCGAAATGACTCCGATATATAGCGAGATGCGCCGCGAAATCCAATCATAGGATTTTCTTCCTCAGGCTCGTAAAGATGTCCTCCAACTAAATTGGCATATTCGTTCGATTTAAAGTCGGACAAACGTACGATAACCGGTTCAGGGGCGAAAGAAGCGCCGATGGTTGCCACGCCTTCTATTAGCCGCTTAACAAAATATTCCCTAGGAGTGCCATAGGCTTTTATCGCCGGTAGAATCGTAGCGCGCAACTCCTCAGGGATGCTGTCAAACTCCAGTAATGCTTTTGGATGAATGCCAATCATCCGATTAATAATAAATTCCAGCCTAGCTAGTCCAACACCCTTATTCGGTAGGGCGGCAAAAGTAAAGGCTCGGTCTGGATTAGCAACATTCATCATGATCTTTGTAGAAATTTCAGGCATGGAATCAAGTTCAATCTCGGTATGAGTGAAATCTATATCTCCTTGATATACGAAGCCAGTATCCCCCTCCGAGCAAGATACGGTAACCACCTGGCCAGTTTTAACGACCTCCGTCGCGTTACTACATCCAACAATAGCTGGAACACCTAGTTCTCTGGCTATAATGGCGGCATGACAGGTGCGGCCACCTCGATTCGTCACAATAGCCGCGGCCCGCTTCATAACAGGTTCCCAGTCGGGGTCAGTCATGTCAGTGATTAACACTTCACCATCCTGTAAGGTATTCATATCCTCCACACTAAGAATCACTCGAGCCGGACCGCAGCCTATTTTCTGACCAATACTCCGCCCTTCAGTTAAAACAGGACCGGTCCCTTTGAGTTCATATCTATCTATAACTCGTCCAGATCTGCTTTGCACCGTCTCAGGACGAGCTTGAACTATATAGAGTTGTCCATCTCGTCCATCCTTCGCCCACTCGATATCCATCGGCCTCCCATAATGCTTCTCTATTTCCATGGCTAAATGCGCAAGTTTTTCGACTTCATGTTCCTCTAAACTAAATTCTGCCTGCAATGCTTCGCTTACCTTACTCGTGATTACTTCCTCTCCACCAGATCCGTTTTCGGCATAAGTCATCTGTAGCTGCTTGCTACCAAGAGTACTCCGAAGAACAGATCTTTTCCCTTCAATAATTCCTCTTTTATAAACATAAAACTCATCAGGGTTAACCGCCCCTTGTACAACCATTTCACCTAATCCATAACTAGACGTTACGAAAACGACATCCTTAAACCCAGATTCCGTATCCAAGGAAAACATCACACCGCTGGAGCCTATGTCGCTCCTAACCATTTTTTGTACGCCCGCTGAAAGAGCTACCTCGTGATGAGCAAAACCGTGATGTACGCGATAAGAAATAGCCCGATCGTTAAACAGAGATGCGTAAACATCTTTTATTCGTCTCACTATTTCCTTTAACCCACTAACATTGAGATAAGTCTCTTGTTGCCCAGCAAAAGACGCGGTAGGGAGATCTTCCGCCGTCGCTGACGATCTGACTGCCACAGAGAATTCACCACCATTATTTTCATTTTCCATCTCCAAAACAGCGCGTTCAATCTGGCTGTGCAACTCCGGAGAAAACGGCGCGGAAATAATAGCGTCTCTAATAGTTTTTCCGACCGCTGATAACTTAGCTACGTCGTTTACATCTAAGGATTCCAAAAGGGCGCGAATTTTATCCGCCAATCCGTCTTGAGCAAGAAAATCTCTAAAAGCCTCGGCGGTAGTAGCAAAACCGGTTGGGACGAGAACTCCTGCGGCATCAAGGTGCTGAATCATTTCGCCTAGTGAGGCATTTTTCCCCCCCACACGCTCGACATCTCTCATCCCAACATTTTTAAGAGACACAATATATTCTTTCATGAGTATTTTATTATCCTTAATCACTTTGTGCTTTTATCGAAAGCAAACCTACATCAATTTGTGTATTATTTAACTACATTGTAACCAAGTAAACCCAAAGCCCAAACTCAATGAAAAGAGACGTATTTTTTATTTCCGACAGAACCGGCATAACTGCCGAAAATTTGGGCGACAGCCTGTTGACCCAGTTCCCAAGCATCCAATTTAATCGAACTAATATACCTTTTGTGACAAACGAAAAAGCCGCTCAGGCGGCGGTGCTGGCAATACGCCAATCGAGAAAAAATGGGGTTGAGCCAATTGTTTTCAGCACACTGACTGACATGACTACCCAAACCATCATTAAAGGTAGTTGCGCTCATGTTTTTGATTTATTTGGAACTTTCGTCGAGCCGCTGGAGGAGGCTCTACAAACTGAATCGTCGCACAAGGCGGGGCGAATGCACGGTATCGGAGACACTAATACTTATGATAAACGAGTGCATGCCCTAAACTTCACCCTAGGCCATGACGACGGTTTAAGCCTCAGGAATCTTCATGATGCCGATATCGTACTAATCGGTGTCTCAAGGTGTGGGAAAACGCCGACCTGCCTATACCTCGCAATGCAATATTCTTTGAAAGCCGCAAATTATCCGTTGATCCAAGATGATTTAATGGGCTCAACCTTACCAAAAAGTTTAGATTCATGCCGCGGTAAACTTTATGGTTTAACTATTGAGGCTGAACAGCTCAGTCGCATACGGAAAGAAAGACGTCCTAAGGGAGAGTACTCCACACTGTCAAGATGCCAGTGGGAAATAGCGAGAGCAGAAAAACTGTTCATAGAAGAACAAATACCATTCATTGACACAACCACTGTATCGATAGAAGAAATGGCCGCTATTGCCCGACGTGACATGAAACTTCGTTAACTTTATTTTTTTCAAAATGAACGATCTCAAACGAAATCGACTGCGCTAAATCACCGTAGTCAGCAACATAGCACGCCTGCTTAGCAGGATTGATTTTTCCCATCACACCGGTGATAAGTGTATTCCCAGATTTAAGTGGCCAGCCTCTTTTTAATCTCTCATTCACTAGCCATAACAATGCTTCTAATCTACTTTGACTTGAAACAGTACCTGAATCAATAAGTTCGCCATTCTGGTATAACTTCGCTCTAACTTGGCCAGCAAGCATATCGGTATTAATAGGTTGTCCAACTAACCAATTTTTTGAAGCCATGTTTACAGCAACCAAATCAGCAGCTGTCAGAGACTTTAACGAGCTAAAAGGTAAGTTAGGTAACTCTATTACTGGCACCACATGCTGGATATATCCCATCAAATCCCCTACAGATACTATAGGTTGAGTTATCTCTTTAGCGAGTACAAAACCGATTTCCATCTCTATGAAAAGTTTCTGGTACTCAGCCATATCTATGACGGGCGAACCCCGAAATTCCCCATCTACAAAAAGTACTGCTGATACTGGATCCGAAACACCCCACTTTTTCTGAGCATCTGAGCTAGTAAAGCCGGCTTTATATCCTCCTATCTCTCTTGATTTTAGCTCGATCTGAACGTACGCGTCCTGTATCTCATTTGCCTTGTCCATACCAATTTGAGGGTACTTCGAAGTTAATAGATCAGAGGGACCTTTCGAAATAGCGGCGTGAAGATTTCTTGCTACCGTCTCTGAGCTTTGTTCCCCTACGACGACTGAGCACCACAGACTAATCAACAAACTGGCTACAAAATATCGAAGCGAAAGCATATAACAAGTTCTCAGATATAAATATTCAATAAGAATATCTGAAACTCGCAGTTCGATTCAATACGGCTCTGAATAATAATTATAGTAAGCCATAAAATTGTTCGAATCCCTAAAGTTGTAAAAGTCTTGTTGTGTAATATTATTTACTCAGGCGACATATCAAGGAAACTGACATTTCAAATTTAAAATCTAAAATCGTACCAGCCGGTATGGCAATAGCTATAGCTATATCTGCGATAGTTTTTTCTGCTCCTGTTTACAAGGAGTTGCCTGATAGTGAAATTTACTCCTCTGTTATCAATCACGGGTTGGACTCTCACGCAGAAATAGTAGTTATAGCAGAAAAAACCTCAGGATTAATTTCAGAGCTTGGT
>Ga0315331_10002847_pt1 | contig 13039 bp, 16 predicted proteins | sample M160m34915metaG_FD_203456 | JGI IMG/M metagenome (GOLD analysis project Ga0315331, IMG submission 203456) | Ammonia-oxidizing marine archaeal communities from Monterey Bay, California, United States - M1 60m 34915 | ecosystem: Environmental > Aquatic > Marine > Intertidal zone | place: USA...
AAGAATTGAGAATGGTTGATAGTGCTGTACCATTTAATGATGAGAATGATAGTTCTATAGATCTTATTAAAAAGACTCTAGTACTATTTGATGATGTCTTATTTGCTAATGGTGGAGATAGGACACAGGATAATATACCTGAGATTTATGAGTTTGATAAAGATCCTAGAGTACAATTTGCATTTGGGGTTGGTGGAACTCATAAACAAAATTCTAGTAGTTGGATCCTAAAGCAATGGAATTCGACTTAGAGGAACAATTTGAACTTGGTGATTTATTACTGAGTGAAAGAAGATGTAGAGTCTGTGGTAGTGTCAAGAACCTAATAGATGGTTTTTATTTAACACATAAGAAAAGTACACATCTCCCATCATCATATTCTTATGAGTGTAAAGGGTGTACTATAAAAAGAATTAAATCTAGTAGAAAGAAAGATAATGGTATCTGGAGTTATCCAGACTGGTAGTTCATGTATTGTTTCCCCGATTAAAACACTACAAATAATAAATAATCATAGACAAATTGGATTCTATAGAGGACGAAAAAGATGCCGCTTAATCTAGCATCTCCTGGTATAGTTGTAAGGGAAGTTGATCTTACTAACGGTAGAGTCGATGCAACATCGACAAAAACTGGTGGTTTGGCCGCTCCATTTGCAAAAGGACCAGTAGAGACCCCAGAACTAATTGAAACAGAAGCGGATCTTCTGGACACTTTCGGCCAGCCGTATCCTAAAGACAACCACTATGAGTATTGGTTAACTGCTTCATCCTATCTCGCCTACGGTGGTGTGATGAGGGTGGTTCGTGCAGATGACGAAGAACTCAAGAATGGTTTCGTTGGAACAGCCGCTAGTGTTAAGATTAAAAGTCCTGAGGATTACACTAACAGTGCCTACAACGAAAATACTATTGCTGGCGTAACATACGCTGCTAAGAACCCTGGTTCTTGGTCAAATGGTATTAAAGTAGCAACCATAGATGGTTTTGGTGACCAAGTACTCAGTGGTATAGTTACTACTAATGTATTGGGTTATGGTTCTACTGTTACTCCTGTAGATCCTATAAACCTAAAGGTTGGTTACGCAGTCACACAAACAGTTCCTGCAAACACAGTTATTGCTGGTTCTGGTTCTACTAGTGTTCTTGATGGATACTTTAAAGGACAGATTGTTAATGTTGGAAATGCTGCAATTACAGTTAAACTAATATCGCATGTTTCTGCTGGTGGAACTGAAACTGCTGTTGATTATCAGCAAGCAGGTACTTATCAGTTCTCTGAGACAGGTAACCTTGGTATTCACACTGGTGAAATAAGAAGGTATGGAAGTTGGCATGGTCTTGCACCTGGAGTTTACTCTGGTTTAACGACTTATACTAACTCTGTAGATTGGTTTGATCAACAATCCATTACACTAAACAACGGTGCTGTTGTTAAGTGGAATCAAATTGCTGATAAGCCAGGAACATCTTCCTATGCATCAACTAGAAATTCTAGATTTGATGAACTTCATGTAGTTGTTTATGACGACACTGGTACTATAACTGGTAACTCAGGTTCAGTATTAGAGAAGTTTACTAATTTGTCGAAGGCAAAAGATGCCCAGTATTCTGCTGGTTCATCTTCTTACTGGAGAAAGGTAATCGAAGTTGGTTCTGCTAATCTCTTTGCTGGTAGTTCTCCTGCTGGTATTGTTACTACAGGATTCAGCGAAGATAAGTGGGATACATTCGGAGATGGTGGATGGGATCAGGATACTGAGAACATTACCTTTAGTTCTATCGGTAATTACAGTGCTGTACTTACTGGTGGTAAGAACTACAATGGTATTTCTACAATCACTGAAGCAAATGCACTTAACCTAGATATCGGTGCTCTTTCAGAAGCATACGATTATCTCCGCAACCCAGATGAAATCGATGTTGATTTCTTACTCTTAGGTTGTGCCAATCACGGTAAGTACGAAACACAGGCACTCTCAAATAAATTGATTGAGATTGCTGAATTTAGAAAGGATGCTATCGCATTCCTATCACCATACAGAGGTTCTTTCTTAAGTGCATCTGGAGCAGGTGAATCCCTTCAATTAAATACGGATACAGTAACAGATAACATTGTTAGTTACTACTCTCCGATTACATCAAGTTCTTATGCCATTCTTGATAGTGGTTATAAGTACATGTATGACAGGTTTAATCAACAGTTTAGATATGTTCCTATGAACGGTGACATTGCTGGCACATGTGCTAGAAATGACATCAATAACTTCCCTTGGTTCTCACCAGGTGGAACTGCAAGAGGTGCTATTCTGAATGCTGTTAAACTAGCATACACACCAAATAAAGTACATAGAGACAAATTATACTCTAACAGAATTAACCCAATCATCTTCTCACCTGGTGCAGGTATTATCCTCTTCGGTGACAAGACTGGATTAGGTAGGTCTTCTGCCTTTGACAGAGTTAATGTTCGTCGTCTGTTCATCTTCCTCGAAAAAGCAATTGCTGCTGCAGCGAAAGATGTACTGTTTGAGTTCAACGATGAGATTACAAGGATCAACTTTATTAATATTGTTGAACCGTTCCTTCGTGATGTACAGTCCAAGCGTGGTATTCAAGATTTCGTCGTTATATGCGATGAGACCAATAACACACCTTCGATCATTGACAGCAATGAGTTTGTTGCTGACATTTACATTAAACCAGCAAGATCTATTAACTTCATCGGACTAACCTTTGTTGCTACACGCACAGGTGTTTCCTTTGATGAGGTTATTGGAAAAGTTTAATTATTAACTCACTTTAGGTAAGACTAATGGCAATCAATTCCGCAAACCCACCGAAGACCTCGGAAAGGACTATCGACAAGTTTAAGTCGAGGTTGACGGGTGGTATTGCAAGACCTAATCTGTTTGAGGTGGTTCTTGCATTCCCCGATGGAGTGGTAGATGAATCAGTAAGTGACATAGATCCTAAGACAAGATTCCTTGTCAAGGCTGCTGCACTTCCTGCATCAAACATTGCTCCAATCAGCGTACCTTTCAGAGGTCGCCAATTAAAAATTGCAGGAGACAGGACATTCGATGAATGGACAATCACTGTAATTAACGATACAGACTTTGCAATCAGAGGTTCCTTTGAGAGATGGATGAACTCCATGTCCAAAGTATCTGATAATGCTGGTAATATTAATCCTGAGGATTATACCAGAGATGCATTTGTGTATCAACTTGGTAGATCTGCTGTTGACGCAGGATCACAAAATTCAGATCAGAATATGCCAGTTCTTAGGACTTATAAGTTCTATAGCATATTCCCAACAAATGTTTCTCAAATAGATTTATCCTACGATTCTTCAGACTCTGTTGAAGAATTTACTGTGACCTTACAGGTTCAGTGGTGGGAAGCTGCTGGAAACGGCGGTAATGTAAGCTGATAAATAGATAGGTATCAAGGTATCTTTCTATTATAATGGCACGGCTTTTTGGATTTTCTATTGAGGATAAAGACGACCTTCCTAAAGGTGTAGTATCCCCCATTCCGCAGACAGGCGAGGATGGGGTTGATTATTATATACAGTCAGGATTCTCAAGTCAGGTTATAGATCTAGAAGGGATCTATAAAAATGAACATCAGGCAATAAGAAAATATAGAGAAATGGCACTCCACCCTGAGGTGGATAATGCTGTAGAGGATATTGTCAATGAAGCAATTGTATCTGATACTAATGATTCTCCAGTAGAAATTGATCTGGATAATCTTAATGCCTCTGATGGTATTAAAGATAGAATTAGAGCAGAGTTTAAACACATTAAAGATCTCTTAGATTTTGATTCCAAAGCACATGAGATTTTTAGAAACTGGTATGTTGATGGTAGAGTCTATTATAATAAGGTTATAGACATTAAAAAACCTCAGGATGGTATACAGGAATTAAGGTATATCGATCCTATGAAGATGCGATATGTCCGTAAGGAGGAAAAGAAGAAAGATGCAACTGGTGGAGGAGCTTTTAATACAGGTAATGTGCATGAATCTGAGAAGGTATACTTTCCTAAGATAGAAGAGTATTTCATGTATACTCCTGAACCACGCTATCCAACTAACCTGGCAATGGGTGGTGCAAGTACAGCAATGTCGGGGGTTAAACTTGCAAAAGATTCGATTACATATTGTACTTCTGGTTTGGTTGATAGGAATAAAGGTACAGTCTTATCATATCTCCAAAAAGCAATTAAGTCACTCAATCAACTTAGAATGATTGAAGACAGTTTGGTTATCTACCGCATGTCTCGTGCTCCCGAAAGGAGAATATTCTATATTGATGTTGGTAACCTTCCAAAGATTAAAGCAGAGCAATACCTAAGAGATGTAATGTCTCGTTACAGAAACAAATTAGTTTATGATTCAGGAACAGGAGAAGTTAGAGATGATAAAAAATACATGTCCATGCTTGAAGACTTCTGGTTACCTAGAAGAGAGGGTGGAAGAGGAACAGAGATTACAACACTCCCAGGTGGACAGAACCTTGGGGAGTTGGCTGATATTGAGTATTTCCAATCTAAGTTGTACAGATCTTTGGGAGTACCTGAATCTAGAATCGCTGGATCTGGGGATGGATTTAATCTTGGCCGTAGTTCAGAGATTCTAAGAGATGAACTTAAGTTCAGTAAGTGGGTAGGTAGATTGCGTAAGCGTTTCAGTAAGATTTTTATTGATATGCTAAGAACTCAATTACTTCTTAAGAATATAGTTACCCCAGAAGATTGGGAGGTAATGACTGAGCATATTCAATTCGACTTTATCTACGATAATCACTTTGCTGAATTGAAAGATAAGGAATTAATGGAAGGTCGTCTAGGTCTTCTTGGTATGGTTGAACCTTATGTTGGTAGATATTATTCTACAGAGTATATAAGGAGAAATGTATTGCGCCAAAAGGATTCAGAAATTGTAGAAATAGATGAACAAATTGAAGATGAAATTGCTAAAGGCGTTTTACCTGATCCAAATCAGCAAATGTTAGAGATGGAACAAGGTGCTTTTGGGGATCCAATGGGAGATCCAATGGGGGATCCAATGGCGCAAGAAGCATTGCCACCAGAGCCTCAACCACAGAAAATGCCTAAAGAGAATGAAGGAGAGATATAAATAACTTTATCAGTATATTAAATCATGATGGAAGAACTCGTCAATATGATAGCGACAGATGCGTCTGCTGCAGATATTAGTGATTCAATCAAAGATATTCTTTATGCTAAATCAGCAAAAAGAATTGATGACCTAAGACCAACCGCATCAAGCAATTTGTTTGGTGTGGAATCAGAGCCTGAAGTGGAAACTGAAGTGGAAACTCAACCTGAGGAAGAGGAAGCTAATGGCTAATCAAACACTTTTATTATCAGGAGAAATCAAAGTTGCTGCTGCAATTGGTAATAGTTCCACAGTAGATAAAGCAACATTGGTTAGAGTTTACAACGACTCTGGTGCTGTTAATGTTATTAGTGTAACTGATCCAACAGGTGTGAATGCATACTCAGGTGTAGGTTCATGCACATTGGCCGCAGGTGCTGATATTATTATTGAAAAGCCCGCAGATTACACCGTATGGGGTAAGGGTCAATTTGCAGCTACAAAAGTAGGATTTACAAACTAAACCAATGAAGTTAATCACAGAACAGATTGATGATGTAGAAGTTATCGTTGAAAATCGCAACGGTAAGAAGTCTATGTTTATCGAGGGTATTTTCCTTCAGGGAGATATTCAGAACCGTAATGGTCGTATGTATCCAATGAACACACTCCGTAAGGAAGTTCAAAGATATAATGAAAGTTTTGTGTCTTCTGGTCGTGCAGTTGGAGAACTTGGGCATCCTGAGGGACCAACAGTAAACCTAGACAGAGTTTCTCATAAAATTGTTTCACTAAAAGAAAGTGGATCAAATTTTATTGGTAAAGCAAAAATTCTTTCTACACCTATGGGTAAGATTGCCCAAAATCTTATTGATGAAGGTGTGAAACTTGGTGTTTCATCTCGTGGACTCGGAACATTAGCAGTAAATGAAAATGGTATAAAAGTTGTTTCTGATGACTTTATGCTTGCTACTGCTGCTGATATTGTTTCTGATCCTTCTGCGCCTGATGCTTTTGTATCTGGCATAATGGAAGGTAAAGACTGGGTTTGGGACGGTGGAATAGTAAGAGAGCAACTAGCAGCAAAGACCTATAAGCAGGTTAATACTTTAGTTGACAATAAGCAGCTTGAGGAGAACAAGCTTGGGTTGTTCCAAAACTTCCTATCAAATCTCTAACATTTTATAAATAAACTTAGATTACCACAACGATTCTATTCGGAGTATACCAGAAATGGCCGCAAAGGAACTTAAGGAAATGGACAATCCTGTAACAAGGGGTGCGAAAGCTGGTGATCCTTTAAAGAAAGTTGATGATTCCACTTCACCTGGAGCATCAGCATCTTACGAGGATCTAGGCGGACCAACACCTCAAAACTATAAGTCCACAGACGACTCTGCTAAAGTAAAGTCAGCAAACATTAAAACGGTATCAGATATCGTTAATAAGGGTGCTGGTAAAGCTGATGCTATGAAGTCTATTGGCACAGAGGTGCTAAAGCAAGGTGACAACCCTGAAGCAGAAGAATCTGCTGAAGTTGTTGCTGAAGAACCCACTACAGAAGAAACTACCGTGGCAGAAGAAGAAGTATCTACAGTTAATGTAGAAGAAGATCTTGCTGCACTATTCGGTGGTGAAGAACTTTCTGAAGAGTTCCAAACAAAGGCCAAGACAATCTTTGAAGCAGCAGTTAACTCTAAAGTTGCTGTTGTTAAAGAAGAAATGTCTACCGAATATGAAAAGACTTTGACTGAGCACCTAGAAGGTGTTAAGGCAGAGTTGGTAGAGCGTTCTGACGCTTACCTTGAGTATGTCGCTGATGAGTGGCTCAAGGAAAATGCTATTGAAGTCGAGCATGGTCTTAAGACCGAAATGACTGAATCATTCCTTAGTGGAATGAAAAATCTTTTTGAAGATCATTATGTATCAATCCCTGACGACAAATATGATGTGCTGGAAAGCATGGTAAATAAACTAGATGATATGGAAGGCAAGCTCAATGAGCAGATAGAGAAGAACATCTCTCTCAACAAGCGTCTTGGCGAATCAACAGCTGATGGAATTTTCCGTGAAGTAGCCGAAGGACTTGCTGAGACCCAAAAGGAGAAGTTAAAGACTCTAGCTGAAGGTGTTGAGTTTGAGGGTGAAGACGCTTACCGTGAGAAGGTTGTAACTCTTAGAGAATCTTATTTCCCTAAAGATGGCAAGCCTCAGGTTTCAAGCAAATCCGAAACCATTTCGGAAGGTATAGCAAACGAAGCTGCTGGCATAGACAATTCAGCGTCTATGAATCAGTATCTGTCAGCCCTATCAATGGGTAAGAAATAAATTAAACCTACAAACTCTATTTAAGGTACAATGTACAACGCCGAATCAATTATGGAGAAGTGGGCTCCTCTGCTAGATGCAGAAGGGGTAGATCCTATTAAGGATGCTCACCGCCGTTCCGTAACCGCAGTTCTCCTAGAGAACCAAGAAAAGTTCCTTAAGGAACAACAAGCTTTTGAAAGTGGAACCTCAATGCTAACTGAGGCAGCTCCTACAAACAGTGGTAACGCTGTTGGTGCTTCTGGTGCATTTGGTGGTGGTTCTACACCTGCTGGTCCTACTGCAGGTTTCGACCCAGTTCTGATCTCATTGATCAGACGCTCAATGCCTAACCTAGTTGCTTATGAACTAGCAGGTGTTCAGCCAATGAATGGTCCTACTGGACTTATATTCGCAATGCGCTCTCGCTACACCAATCAGAGTGGTGATGAGGCATTCTTCAACGAACCAGATTCAGCATTCTCTGCTAACAAGGCAGGGACCAATGTTGGTCAGACAACTCAGGGTGATTACACTGCTGCTACTGACGACGATGGTACTGTTGGTTTCGGTTCTACCGCAACTCAAAGAGGAACAAACCCTGCTATCCTAGAGAACAATGCTTCTGATGCTGTTCAAGCACAGTACAGCACTGGTCAAGGTATGGCAACTGGTGACTCTGAAGCATTAGGCGACGGCACTAATGGTCACTTCAACGAGATGGCATTCTCCATCGAGAAGGTGACTGTAACCGCTAAGTCTAGAGCACTAAAAGCAGAGTACAGTTTAGAACTCGCTCAAGACCTTAAGGCAATCCACGGATTGAACGCTGAGGCTGAGTTAGCAAACATTCTTTCTTCTGAGATTCTTGCAGAGATTAACCGTGAGGTTATCCGTACTATCTACAAGACTGCTGAAGCAGGTTCACAGGTCAATGTTGCAAACGCAGGTTTCTTTAACCTAGATGTTGACTCCAATGGTAGATGGTCGGTTGAGAAGTTCAAGGGACTTCTGTTTAACATCGAAAGAGATGCCAACAGAATCGCACAGAGAACTCGTCGTGGAAAGGGTAACATCATCCTAACAAGTGCTGATGTTGCTTCTGCTCTAACGATGGCTGGTGTACTTGATTACACACCTGCTCTTAACGCTAACCTTCAAGTTGATGATACTGGTAATACATTTGCTGGTACTATCCAAGGTAAGTATAAGGTCTACATCGATCCTTTCTCTGCTAACAGTGCTGCTAATCAGTACTATGTTGTTGGATACAAAGGTACTTCACCTTATGATGCTGGTCTGTTCTACTGCCCATATGTTCCACTACAGATGGTTCGTGCAGTTGGAGAGAACACCTTCCAGCCAAAAATTGGATTTAAGACAAGATACGGTCTTGTTTCAAACCCATTTGCTGAAGGTACTAGTCAAGGACTTGGACGCATTACTTCTAACAGCAACCGCTACTATCAGCGTACTGTTGTTCAGAACCTCATGTAAATTGAGATTACATACACTAAATAGAGACTCCTTAGGGGGTCTCTTTTTTTGCTATATAATAATACTTAATGTTTCTCATTATGGAAGATGAAGAATTGCTTGATGAACTAGCAGAAAGGATCGCAGAAGGTCCAATAGTCTTTACACCAGACGAAGATTGGGTAGATCAATTAAATGAAGAGGACTAAATAGTGGTGACCACGCAATTCTTTTGTGCAAGAGTTGTGTATATAAAATGGAACGAGTACCATCATGGTACGAACTCTATGAACAGAACGACAAACTGGAGAGTATGATTCACATCTACCAAGAGGAAATCGTAAAGTTGGAAGAGGAAAGGGATGACCTCCAGACTGAGGTTTTATTCCTGAGAAAACAACTTGAGTACAAAACTATGGGTAAACCTCAATTTCATAAGTTGACGGATAAAGATGGCTAACAACTTTTATGAAAAGCAGATTAAGAATAGGAATTTTCTTTCACCATCTGGTTTTCAATTCAATCTAGCGAAAGCACCAAAGGTTGATTTCTTTTCACAATCAGCAAGAATACCTGGTATTCAGTTGGGTGAAATTATGGTGGGTAATTATCTAAAGTCTGTACCTGTACCAGGTGATCAAGTTCAATTTGAAGATCTTACTTTATCTTTTATAGTAGATGAAAATTTAGAAAATTATTTAGAAATTCACAGTTGGATATATGCATTAGGTTATCCTAAGTCAGTTCAACAATTTAGTGATCTTGTTATGGATAGAGGAAACATTGACAACTTACAACAGTTTAGTGATGGTACTCTTACTATTTTAAATAGCAATTTTAATCCAATGGCATATGTCAAATTTACTGACATGTTCCCTGTATCACTAACTACTTTAGAATTTTCTGCACAAGAAAACGATTATACATATCTTACGGCATCAGTTACTTTTAAGTATCTGATGTATGAAATCCTTGATACTAAATTTAAGGTACGAACTACATCATTAACTAAATCTACCTAATGGATCTTGAAACTATACAAAGTATGTGGGCAAAAGACTCACAGATTGACATCATCAAAGTACATGAAGAAGCAGCAAAAATACCATCACTTCATGCTAAGTATTGGGATGTTTATAATTCTCTTAAACTTTTAAAAGAGAAAGCATTAACCCAAGAATCTAATATTAAATTAGATAGATACAATTATTACACAGGAAAATCTGACCCTGAAGTGTATCAGGCCGAACCATTTGGTTTAAAGGTTAGGGATAAAGAATCTCTAAAAAGATATATGGATGCTGATGAAAGAATTCAAACTATACTTTTAAAAATAAAATATTATGATGTGATGTTGACATATCTAGAAGATATTGTTAAACAGATAAACAATAGAAGTTACCAGTTAAAAAACATTATTGATTGGCAGCAGTTGAGTGGCTAATGTCCGACCTTACTATTACCAAAAAGAATGAGGTCTTTTTAAAGATCGTCTCGGAACCTCATGTTGCTCATGAGTTATCTGATCAATTTACTTTTGAAATACCTGGTGCTAAGTTTATGCCCCAGTATAGAAAGAGGCATTGGGATGGTAAGATTCGTTTGTTTAATTTACAGACAGGAGAAATATATGTAGGACTACTAGACAAAGTAGTTTCTTTTTGTAAGCATCACAAATATGAATACAAATTTGAAGATAGCAAATATTTTGGTACTCCTTTTGAAGTCAATGAAATGATATCAAAGGAGGGTGTTAAAGATTATATGAATCATATATCTAAGACTCCTCCAAGAGACTATCAAATAGAGGGAGTATACGATGCTCTAAGACACAATAGAAGACTAGTGATAAGCCCCACTGCCTCTGGCAAATCTTTGATGATTTACTCAATAGTTCGTTACTTCGCAGAGCAACAGAAAAATACATTGATAGTTGTTCCAACGACATCTCTGGTAGAGCAGATGTATAAGGACTTTGCTTCTTATGGATGGGATGCTGATTCATATTGTCAAAAAATATATGCAGGTAGAGAAAAGGAAGCTAGTAAACCTGTTGTTATTACTACTTGGCAATCTATCTATAAACTACCAAAAACATATTTTGAAAACTTTGAAGTAGTTGTGGGTGATGAAGCACATCAATTTAAGTCAGCATCGTTAGTTAAAATTATGACTAAACTTCATACTACAAAATATAGATATGGATTTACTGGTACTTTAGATGGTACACAGACTCATAAGTTAGTGTTAGAAGGATTGTTTGGTCCATCATATAAGACGATTAAGACTCATGAGTTAATGGAAAAAGGATATCTTGCTAAATTAAATGCTAAGATTATTCTATTAAAACATCCTCCTTTAGGATTTGATACTTATGAAGAAGAGATTCAATATCTAATTAGTCATGAACAAAGAAATAAATTTATAAAAAATCTAGCATTAGACTTAAAAGGTAATACTTTAATACTTTATAGTAGGGTAGAAACCCACGGTGAAATCTTATACAATTCTATAAATAGTAGTGATGATCGTAAAGTATTTTTCATCCACGGTGGCGTAGATGTTGAGAATCGTGAACTTTGTCGTTCTATAACTGAAAAGGAAAACAATGCAATCATCGTTGCATCTTATGGTACTTTCTCTACTGGCATTAACATTAAGCGGTTGCACAACATCATCTTTGCGTCGCCTAGTAAGTCCCGTATTAGAAACCTCCAGTCAATTGGTAGAGTTCTCCGAAAAGGTAAGGGAAAAGTAAAGGCAGTATTATATGATATTGCTGATGATTGTTCCACTGAAGTAAAACGCAACTATACTCTCAATCATTTGATCGAAAGAATTAAAATTTATAATGAAGAGAATTTTAATTATGATCTTGTTAAAGTAAAATTGAAGGAGAAAACATGAACGAAGATTATACTTATTTTGTATTTAAACTAATTTCTGGTGAAGAAGTAGTTGCTAAAACTCGCATAGATGAAACTGGTGTTGAACCAGCTTTCTTTTTGATGCAACCATTAAAAGTTGAACTAACACATAAAGGTACAAATACTTTGGTTAGATTAGTGCCTTGGGTAACTATACCTGATGAAGAAGTTTTTAGAGTTGGGTTTGATAAAATTATTACTATGACTGAATTAGCAGAAGACCATGAAATGATAGCCGCCTATGAGCATTATAATTTACAACGAATGGAAAGAGAATCTCACAAAGTAAAAATTAGTGAGAAAATGGGATATAAAGGAGATGTAGAAAAAACTAGAATTTCTCTAGAAAAAATATATACGATGCAAAATGACACTGCTGCAGGTATAACAACTACAGTATAGCTTTAAATATTAGTATCCTTTGAACCCTCACAAGGGTAATTGTACATGGAATTGCTACCCGTGTCAAGCTGTGTTATAATACCTACAGATTTGAGATCAAAATGCCGAGAAAAAGATCCGACCATTATGTAAACAACAAAGAACTTCTTGAGGCAATGGTCGTCTACAGAAAGAAGGCTGCTGAAGCAAAAGAAAATGGTTCTTCACCTCCACCTATTAGTAATTATTTGGGTGAGTGTTTCCTTAAAATTGCAACGCACTTATCATACAAACCAAATTTTGTTAATTATATGTTCAGAGAAGATATGATAGGAGATGGTATTGAAAATTGCGTACAATACATTCATAACTTCGATCCTGCCAAGTCAAACAATCCTTTTGCATATTTCACACAGATAATCTATTACGCTTTCCTGAGACGCATACAGAAGGAGAAGAAGCAGTTGGAGATAAAGACTAAGATTATAGAAAGGACTGGATTTGAACAAGTCATGGTTGTAGAAGAAGGTGCAGGAGGTAGTTCATCAGATTACAATACTATTAAAGATAACATACAGTATCGTTCATCAAATAGGTAACATGGCAATTTATGATGATGTGAAGATCACTATCAACCTTAATGAGTTGGTAGAGATTAGAGCAAAACTTATCTCTCAATATGATGATTATTCAGAGAAAGTATGTAAAGGTGAATACTTAGATGGTGGTGACATTGATAAGATTGCCACTAAGTTAAGAGAAACTTTAACATGGGATACACTTTATCAGATGATAGATGACTCTATCTTAGATTAT
>Ga0315331_10002849_pt1 | contig 13032 bp, 19 predicted proteins | sample M160m34915metaG_FD_203456 | JGI IMG/M metagenome (GOLD analysis project Ga0315331, IMG submission 203456) | Ammonia-oxidizing marine archaeal communities from Monterey Bay, California, United States - M1 60m 34915 | ecosystem: Environmental > Aquatic > Marine > Intertidal zone | place: USA...
GACCATTCGCACAATCGCAGATCGCATGACCTGCTTCATGCACACCCCCCCCAACACCTGCACTTGCGTTGATGGTAGCCACACCTGCGGCACTTGGGGCTGGTAAAAACAGAGTGGCATTCTCTGGCCCTCTCTGAAACTTGTAGGTAGCGTCTTGATAGATGGCTTTCAACCATCTATTTTTCTCGGTGAAACTCGACGCTTTCACATCTTGGATTGCTCGTCCAAAGACGAGCCAAGGGAACGAGGCGTTTATGGCGAATGTGCCACCTTGCCTCACCACCTTGATATCATTGAGCATGAGGGTGAGAGCCTCAAACGCCCCCTTAGCAAAGCTCAAGGGGTCTTTCTTAGCGTATTGTGAGGGGTCATGATTTAATGGAAGTACCATAAGGATCTCCTTTGGTGAGTGGTAGTAATATTATATGAAAGCGAGGAAAATCAGTCCTCGACACAGGGTCGAGGATAAGGGGCTACACAGCTTCGATGTGGTAGATACCACCTACCAAAAACTCTCCGATGACCCGACCTTTGCCTTGAGCTTTGTGTTTCTTCCCCCAACGCTTGAGAGCCTTCTCCGCGAGGTCATGATTTTTATGTGTTGAGAGGACTTTGCCGTTGAGCATCACTTGGTATTTCATTTTGTTCTCGTTGGATTGAGTGGTTGGTGGGCTTGATCGCCCTACACTACTCTATAGATAAGGGGTTACAGTTTAGGTTTTTTGCACTCAAATCAAGCACTTACACTTATTGTTAAAGATCCTCTCATTCGTATGTGTATATAGTGTAACCCCTTATTTATAGAGTAGTGTGAGGGAGCATTTCTTCACGAGATTGTATAAGGTCATGGAGCGAGTCTCCCAACCGTAACCCCTTATTTATGTGAACTACATCAACGCCACCACTTCGACAAGGAGAACCCTATGTCTCGACAGCGACCCGAACTATACACACTAGCACACAACTACTTTTGTGGTGTGCGTAGAACAATGAGTCCACTCACTCACGATGAGCTAAAAACATCAGGGTTCGACCCAGCGAAGCGACCTGATAACTATGTTGAGGATTGTTCAGAGGGTTGGATGCAAGACGCTTCTCTCTTCATGAAGATCAATCACCTTATCGTATCTGGTCCAGCAGGTACAGGTAAGGACATACTTATCGAAGCATTTTGTAATGCGTTCAACTTGCCTCTCGCAAGGTTCGCCTTTAAACAGGGTACGAACCCTGTAGATTGGATTATTCGTACCACTCTGAGGGGTGATGGTAAGGGTGGTACAGAGACTGTTGAAGTTGATGGTGATCTGCTGAAGGCTTGTCGAGGGGTCACTTGTAAAAGAGACTTTACAGGGGCAACAGATCGTGTGCTTCAAGACGCTATCAAGTCGATGGAAAAGGTGGGCTACACTGTGGTCAACGACTTCGGTATGCTCACTATCACAGTACCCTCTGTGATTCTCTTTTCGGATTATGACCGAGCCACACCCGATCAACTTGAGATCTTGCGTCAAGCGTTAGAGCTTGGTAAAGAGAAGCTCTCCAATCCGATTACAGGTGAGATGTTTGACATCTTGCCGAACACAAGATTCTACTTCACAGCTAATAGTGGAGCAGATGGAGATGGGGGTCATGGGAACATCACTCAGATGAAAGATTCAAGTCTCTTGTCTCGTTGTATTGGATTGAACGCTCCATCACCGACACCTAAGTTTGAGCGTATGGTGGTTCAAGCTGAGTTCCCTCAGTTTGACGCAGACCAAATCAAGCTCTTGGTAGATTGCAACCGAGCGATTCGCAAGGTAGCAGAAGAACAAGACATGGGTTTAGAGATAACTCTTCGTCAAGCTAAACAGTGGGGTAGTGCTTGCCTTACTGTCATAGAGGACTTGGGGATAACCGACTTCAAAAAGGCTCTCAAGCGTAGCTTCACAATCATCAAGGGACACCTCAATCTGAAGCATAACCAAGATGCTTTAGAGGGTGCGATAGACCCCTACTTACGCTCCGATGTGGTAGACGCTGAAAGCCAACCTAGTTCTGATGTTTGCCCCATCGACCTCTAAGGTACATCGGGTATCTCGTAACCCCTTATTTATTAACTCTTGAAAGGTGAGATCGCTCACCTACCCACTCCTAAAGGAGACTCTATGACAAACCAAGAACAAAAAAACTTAATCCTTGAAGCCATGCGGGAGATCTTCCCTCGCATATTGCCTAGCCGACTCCAAGAAGCTCGACTAGCGATCCTCACTCACATGGGTATGACCCATGATGACTTTGGATTTTACCCATCGGGTCAACCCAAGTTTGATAATCTTTGTAGCCAAGCTGTTAAGGATTTAAAAGCTACAGGAGAAATGACCACTCAAGGTTGGGTGTGGCGTTGGTCGGGTACTGTGGTTAGTGAATCTAATGTACAGGAGATGACGATGGAACTCGAAGATGACCTCTTTGGGTCTGTAGAGACACAGACCAGCACCCCAAGTCTATATGACCTCACTTGTGAGGAAACGCTCATACGACTTGTCGCTACAACACCTTGCTTCGGCAAGGCCGTTCAATCTGACCCTGTGTGCCAGGGCTGTCCTCTCTTGAGCCAATGCTGTGACAAAAAAGGTGAGACTCAGCAAGCTAAGAGAGAAGCAAAAGAAGCAAGGGATGGAGCATTAGAAATAGCTTCTAATGCAGGGTACGACTTGAGTAAAGTCAAAGTACCCAAGTCAGCAAAGATCCACAAGACTGAGCAAATAGAAGCTCAAGGTGAAACCTCATGTGTCGTGTCGGGAGAACCTATCCTCACAGGCGAGATCGCATACCATATCCCAAGTTGGGGGATGGTGAAAAAGGTCATTGGTGATGCCTACAAAACAATGACCAATCTATAACAATATCTCTTGAAAGGAGAACCTATGAATACTACAAAACAAGTCCTAGAGTACGCTAAGAGCGTACACCTCGCCATAAGTGGCGAACCATTACCTGTTGAAGCTCACCCAACAGATCACCCTTACGAGGGTCATAACATCGACCAAATCCAAGAGCTAGTTAATGGAGACTTGGTTAAGTCTCAAGTCCGAGCCTTTGAGAAAGTGCTCAAGTCAGAGATGGGTATGATGTTCAGTCGCCTTGACATTAACACCCCTGTAAAAGTCTGCAAGGGTAGCAAGGATAAGCGAGGGATCGAGGGGTTTATTATCCACGCTCAAGGGCCACTACAAGGATCGGGCAAGGCACTCTTTGTCTATGATGTAATCACTCACAAGTCTTGCATGGTTCGAGACTCTGCAACTAAGGTTCGTTTACCTAAGCCGGGTGAGAGATATATCTTAGAGGAGACTTACCGAGTCTGCGAGACACTCGCTCCTCACTTCACTAAAGGAAAAGAGGTAGACCTCAAGTCTGATACAGACAAGAGAGGTTTCCTTATCTCAGATGCTCAAAAAAACCCAAACCTAGAGGGTCGGGGTTTCCACCAAGTAGTCGTACAATGGAATCATAACGGTGAAAATTCTACTCATATACTCACAGAACTTAACTTAAGATAACCAACTTAAAAGCACTTCACAAACGGAGAAAAAAATGAACTTCAACACACTTATAAACACAATGAACGATACTAACCTCAACATCACCCAACGAACCGAAGCGGCCTCTCAACTATGGGAAGCACAGAACAGGCTCAATAAAAATCTTAAGGTCTTTAAGTCGGAACTGATCGAAATGGCAGACGATCAAGATCTTATCATCGAGTCTGCATCGGGCAAATACCATACAAAGGTGGAGAAGCAACCCCCAACACCTAAGTTAGAGTCGGTAGACATCAACGACATCGAGGACGCTATAGGTCAAGACCTCTTCGATCAATACATCGCTCACAGCTACACGATTAGATGGTCAGAGTTTCGGGACGCTTCCGAAGAGGTCAAGGAAGCGTTCTACGCTGTACCCAACCTCGAAATGATGCAGACCTACCAAGTCAAGTTTAAGAGGTCTTAGTAACCCCCTTATCTATGATCACTCTATAATCACTCTATAAAGGAGATACATGATTCATCAAAACAAAAGACGAGCCTTTCACATGGGCATGGTAATGGGTAAAACGCCATACGCCATAGCACAGGAGCAGGGGGTCGATGAGCTTGATGTCGTACAGACACTTAGACACCCAAAGCCTAAGATCGTGGGGGCAAATTACAACTACCTAAAGATCCCAGTACCGATGGATGAGATCATAGACGCTTTCTATGATGATAGCCTTGATACTTTGGGAGAACTATATGGGGTATCACCAACTACACTTCGCAATCGTCTACCTAAAGAACTTAGAGTCCCAATCAAGCGAGGCCGACCAAAATCTTCTAACAGAATGACCTCAGACGAGAAGATAGAGATTGTAGATCGCTACTATCGTTCCGGTCGAAAACTCAACGCTTGTGGTGTATCAAACCATGTAGCTAAAGAGGTATTAAGCGATATGAACATCCATATCAAAAAACAAGGTGAGGATAAAAACATATCCACTAGAGATCAGGTGGCTTTACTCGACTGTCTTTTGAAAAAGACTGCTCAAGGGATCATCGAACCTCAAGCCATGTTCGTGTGGAGTCGGAAAATTTATGAGTTTAAAACTAGTAGCCCTCTAGTATGGAAAGGACAAATGCTCGATTGGCTCTTAGAAAATAAAATCTCTCAAGAGATCATCCCTCATATAAATGAAGCTATAAATCAAGTCATCAAAGTAAGAGGGTATGAAGATGTTGACCGTTAAACAAGGTGGAGTAAGGATTGTTAATCCAGACCTGTCATTAATTGATAAAGACAGGACTAAGTACTCCCTATTCGGAATACTCATGTTTGAATGTGGATTCCACGCATCACATCGAGCTGATGTTTGGACGCACACAAAAGAGGAACAGTTCAGTGTCCGACTCGAACCAGAAGATGAGGTTTTCTCTATCATTTTTGAGTACCTGTACAAGTCGGAAAAATGCGGCTACCCTAGCCAAATCAGTAACCAAGAGTACATCGAACAGTTCTTAAAGGATGCCCGAAAGTTCTACTACTCAGTTATATAATGAGAATGACTTAGAGCTAGAAATCTCTCTCCCCACTTAAGATCAAAATCGTAGGTCGATAGAGATATTTCTTATAGACCCTATAGCATGGGTCTTTTGGATCGCTGATTAAAACCTAAGATAACTCTTTATCTAAGTGTAATCTTTCATACATTGTTTATACCTTTCATATAAGGATTTGTCAGAAGAGACGCATAAAGAAAGTATTACAAATGGATGTTCAAATATGCAGTCAATGCAACTGGCCTATGGAAGATAGCCACTATGTCCTATGCTGGACTTGTTGGAGAGAGAACCAAGGATACAAGAGGATCAAGTCGGATGACAGATATGATGCACTGCAACAGGTCATACATCAACTGTTACAAGACACCCCAGACACCCAACACCTAGACAATCAGATCAAGACTCTCCACGATCAAGTCCATCAGCTTAAGATGGAGATCTCTAATATACGCTATCAAGCACAGAATAAACCGAAGCTCGATCAAGCTCTCATTAAAAGATTACTCATGTTCTGCCACCCTGACAGAAATCAAGGGCGACCTGATGAAGCAGGCGAACTCACTAAAACCCTACTCGCATTAAGGGGGGAGAAGAAATGAAACTACCTGTTGATGAAATCATCACCGATCAATACGCAAGGTGTGAAAAATGAAACTGACTATTGAACTCGTGCCCCAGTCATCATGGGGCAATAACTTACGCTCAGAAGCCAACCTCTCCAAAGCCCAATGGGATAAGCTACGCAAAACCTCTTACAAGCAAGCAGGATACAAATGTGAGATCTGTACAGGTAAAGGTTCTAAGTGGCCTGTTGAGTGTCACGAGATCTGGCACTATGATGACCAGAACAAAACTCAAACTCTCAAAGGTCTGATTTCTCTCTGCCCTACTTGCCACAAAGCAAAGCACATCGGACGAACCTTATCTGTTGAACCCCCACAAGTTCAATCAAGAGTTCTTCATCAACTCGCTTCTATTAATAACCTCACACCAAAAAAGACTGAGGACTACATCGTCCGAGTCTTTGAAGTATGGAACGAGAGATCCCAACATCAATGGACGCTCGACCTCTCGTGGCTCGATGATAACCTTTAAGAAAGTAGACTTAGATGTGGTCGGTAATCTTTCTCAAACATCCTTTTCATAATCAAGCATTAGCTCCAAAGAGCATGGCATTAAGAACTTGCATCTTACGCTCGATCCATAAAACAGTCTTGAGAACAAAGCTGGGTTCGTCAAGGACGGTCATTGTGTTCATCATTGTGTTATAAGCCTTTCGGTCAAACTCTAGGTCATCATTATTTGGGATCTTTACATGGTGTGATCCGTCTCTCTCGATTATGATGATGATTGATTCTTGTAGTTCTCTTTTAGTTAGGCTCATGGATAAGTCCTTTCTCCTTTAAGGAGTTTGTAAGTTGCCCCCAAGTCATCGTTGATGTTAAGGGGAGTCTGATGGTCATTTGGCTAAAGGTTAAAGTGAGTATGTTATGGTTCACCCATAAGCTCTTAAGTGTCGGGGCTATGGGTTTTAATCCACGCTCTAGTAGGCTTTCACTTAAGAGGTTGAGGGGAGTGTCCTTATGCGTCTTTCGGGTTGACATAGATTGCCTCCCCACCCCAAACGCTCTGTAGTGGACAGTCAAGAGGCTTGGGGCAAGCCTCTGCAAGACCACCGAAATCATCCGTATGGTCACAGTTGTGAACGCAAGAGATAAGAGCTGTTACGATACGCTTACACCCATCCTTGTGGTGCTGTGCCGAGTCAAAGTCATTTATCGACTTGAGAGCAAAGGGTGCATAGCGTTTGTCGATCTCATTAAGGGCATCAAGTCTGTCTTGATCTACATCGACAGGGATAATCACATAGTCCTCACGACCTTTTTGAGTAAGAACGACCATTCTTGCTTCCATGTCTCGGTACACCTCATAGCTACCTTTCGCACCTTTCTTTAAGGTGATCGTCAGAGGATCAAAAGATGCACTCTTGCGAAGCTCTCTTAGATCATAGCTCGGTTGAGTATCCTCTTGAGTCTCCATATCGGCCTCTACAGGCATTTCTTCCTCAACTGTAGGCTCTACAACCTCTACAACCTCTACAGGATCTACAGGGGCAACCTCGACCTCTGTAACAACCTCGACAGGGCCAGTGTAGAGGTCAGTCAAGTTAACCTCTTCTGAGAAGCCAATAGCTTCTCCATATGCTTTTTCAATTTCTGCTTCAAGTTTTGCTTCAAGTTCTTCTTCTTCAAGTTCTTCTTGAACCTCTTCTGCAACCTCTTCTGCAACCTCTTCTTGAACAACCTCTTCTTGAACCTCTTCTTGAACCTCTTCTTGAACAACCTCTTCTGCAACCTCTTCAACTGACATAAGAGTTGTTGTACTCACCTCTACACTTGATGAGGTGATGTACCCATCATCAACTTGGTCAAGAGGCTTGCGATAGTCTCGGCTACCACCAACATTCTCCACCAACTCATTTGTGGTAGTGTCGATGTGGGCTTCGATGACAGCTGGGTTGTCCACCTCTACAGCGACATGAGTTTCCACGATCTCTTGAGTCTCCTCTACAGTCTCCTCGACCTCAAGGGTAGGCTCGACCACAGACTCAACGACTGTCTCAACCTTTTTAGCCTTAGCCTTAGCCTTAGCCTTAGCCTTAGTAGGGATTGTGGTAAGGTCAAAGTCGTGGTGGTAGTACCCACGCTTATGGGTGATAAGTTCACCACTCTTTTTAAGTTCCTGTATGCAGTCATACACCTTGACCTGTACGACAGACCAATTGTACTTACTCTTGGTCATGCCGAACTGATCTACGAGAACAGGATTAGCATCACAGTACAGTGTCTCTAACTGTCCTGTACTCTTGCCTGGGTTGGCTTGTACGAGAGTAGGAAGATCCGACTTGATACGAGTCTTGAGGTTTTCGATGTCTTGCTTTGTGTAGGTAGCCATGTTGTTCTCCTTAGTGAGTGGGCTGATTACATAGAGTTATAAATAGGGGGTTACAGCGAAGCTCCCGATGAGGATTAGATGGTAGGATTATCAATCCCATTTACGATTGCATTAGAGGGGAGCTTGTATTGTCTCCACTTGCGAGATGTTAGATCAAGCTCGGAACTGATAGCGTTCTTCAGTTGGACATGAAGCCCACTCTTGGTCTTTCTCGCATCACCGTTGGGATCGGCAATGAGTACCTTTTCATTGATGATGATTCCCTTGATGTGGACATCGCCTGTCCCATCATGGATACTTACACCCTTCACACCTGCTGGATGATCGGAGTAAGCCTCAAGATGAGAGTTGTCGGTGTTTGACCCTGTGGCACTCTGTCGCAAGGCTGTTAGCACACCTTTTTTACGAGGCTGATCCCCATCGAGAGCGAGGTCAAAATCGAGGTCTGTAAAGACCAAGCCCCGACTCTTGAGAGTAGTCTTGAGTTTAGATCGGTCAGCCGACTCGACCTTGAGGCAATCCATCGCCGCTATGGTCTTGTGATCTGCCCCAACGAGCATCTCGACTTGTACGGTGTGGCGACCACGAACCACGCCTCCGTCTTTCTTGAGGTCAGCCTTACCACTCTTGGTGGTGGTAAAAGTGATACTTGTGTTTGGTGTTGCTTGAATGTTCTGCATGGGAGTCTCCTTTCAAGAGATGTGATTTGCATTTATATGATTGCTAGTAGACTTTTCCCCTAGCCTCTCCACTATGCTATAAATAAGGGGTTACAACTCTCTTAGCCCCTTATCTTGGGCGATTACTTTCACAGGGGCATCGTCTACCCCTATTAAATGTTGAATATGTTTCGCAGTCTGAGGGGTTCGAGGGGTGAGCGTGATACTCACGACTGTTCCGAAGGAGTCGTTGCTCAGAGGGGTGTGGTTTAGGGGTGTCTTTCATAATCTTCTCCATTTTGGTTTTTGCGTTCTCTATAGTGGGCTTGATCGCCCTCTCCACTATGCTATAAATAAGGGGTTACAGTATTATAGTTCAGCATGAGGAAAGGATGAGACATGAAACCAACAAGAAACGAATACCTCGCATTTGCGAAAGCACCTAGCGAGGAGTATCAAGTCCAAATCACCAACACAAAAACTCAAGAGACTTACTTTGAGGATCAGCTCGGCTCGGTCGAACTTAACACCATCTATATGATGGTTGTCTCTAGGAATGATCACAAGGTGAGCAAGGGATATCTCATCCTAGTGAATGAAGTAGGAGAGGTTGTGTCAGCTTTGGACTCATTCCTAGATAACACTTAGTCTATGCTGTAACCCCTTATCTATGACCTAGCATCAAGGGCAATCAAGCCCACCAACCCTAACTCCCAATGGAGAACAGACATGACTAACCACCCAAGAGTAAAACTAGGACGCATCAATGGAGACAACAAGTACAGTGTCACTCTCGATATGACACTCTCATACAAGGAAGTTCTTAACGAGCGTTTGAATCGCCTCCAAGCGTTCACTTCTAATAACTCCCTTGAGTCAGCAACTCGCCTCATCAATGAGGCAGGTGTTCAATGCACCTCAAGCGATGTCGATAAGGTGTTGTTCGGGTCTAAGGGTATGATCCCTAGCACCCAAGCGAGCCTCGCAGGGAACAACACCAACCGTCCTAAGAACTACAGTGGTCGCCTTACTCGTAGAGATGGTTCTCCCTTCTTCTTCTCAGAGGACGGTCGTCAGTATGTGAGAGGTGTCATCGTAGATGGTCATTACCCTCTCAAGACTCCTAACCACCTGTTCACCGCAATACGCAACTGTCTTGAGGAGAACCTCAATCTTCCACGCTATATCCGACACGAGATCGTGAGTGGTGATGAGACTGTGGATCGTGATGAGAATAACAACCCTCGCTAAGAGCCTCGCTCATCGTACCCATCAACCGAAAAGGCTCTGCCTAAAGGAGAAGAACAATGATCTCAACGATCTTAGACATCGCAGGTGTAGCGAGCATCTGCCTCATCTGTATTTCAGTAGTTAACTACTATCGCATGAAGAACCTGTAACCCCTTAAATATAGAGTAGTGTAAGAGGGGAACGACCCCCCAACTCTCGAAAGGAGACTAAAGCATGACTACTAGAACACCCCTAAGCCTTAAACTCGATAAGCTCACAGGTACGCCTTTAAAGGCTATGTTGTGGCACTTGAATGAGGCTGTTAACGGCCCATACATAACAGAAGAGAATATGAGCGGATGTACAGACCTCGCTATCAATGAAGCTCTCTCGCTACTCAAGAAAGAGAGTCAGTCGATGTTTGATAAAGTCTCAGCACAAATGGGAGTAAAATGAGTATCAAAAGACATCTATCAGCGTTGTTCCACCGAGAGCGTTGCGACAGGAACACACTCATCCCTATGCTCGAAAAGTTGAATGAGCAAGAGCGTATGGCTCTATGGCGACTTCTCCAAGATAAAGAAGCTAACCGAGCGAAAAGTAACCTCAAACGAGGTTGGTGAAAATAATCTAAAAGATTTGTCCGATCTGAACACCTCAGATCGTTAGGTATATATCAACACCCAACTACACCATGAAAGGTGAACACAATGATCAACATCTTAAACCCTATTTTTCTCAAGTGGAACACGAATAACTCAGTAGAACACTTCGACATGAACATTGACTCGAACTCTTGGGAGACAGGAGCTGAAACATTTTTCAATGTGTTCAAGAACATATTCAATCTCTGCACTTACAGCAGAGCAAAGAAAGAATATGTTCTTGAGACTGAGGGTGTTCAGATCATCAACCAAGAGCAAAGGCATCAAGAGATGCCTACCTACGATGATGACGCTAATGAGATCATGGGTGAACAGCATGAGGTCGAAATCGAATGGACGATCACTGAACCTAAAGGTCATGTGTTTATCACAGTCGATGGTGAACGAGTAGGCATCGAATGGGCTGACGATAAGATCAAGGATCTACAAGGCAATGAAGCTCACCTAAGAGATGGGGGTAAGGCTTATCGGGTCGAGGAGATCCTTACTCCCGATGAACAGAATACGCTGATCGAGATCAAGCGTCTCGCCAAACTTAGAGATATGTCAACAGGCAAGATGAGAGAGATGTTGAACTTTAGAATGATGGATCTGAGCCAATGAGAGACTTTAGAATTTTCAGTGGGGGCGGTTGTGAATGGGGCGATTGGGAGGATAACTTCGGGTTCGATGACCCCAATGATCGAAATGGAGCTTGTGCATACTTCGATGCGTGGCCTCATTGTTCTGATATGCAGTTTAGGGTCTGGCACATAAAAGAAGATCTAGGCATAGAACTCACTGGAGAAGGATTCAAGATCACTGAGAGAAAAACTAAGTTCTTTCCCGATGATGATGGTGAGGGTAAGGACACTAGCTCCTACTGCACAACTCTTGTCTTTCAGCTCACTAAGCCTCAAGGTATGGTGTCTGTCGTCATACCCTCCGAAGATCTCTTCCAAGAAGACTGTTCTATCAAATGGGACGAACAATACATCTATGACATTGACGACCAAAAAGCACATCTCAAGATCAAAAGCACCGATCACTATGAGATAAAAGAGATCCTCTCTGTTGAACAACAACAACACTATGTCCTTCAAGATCGCTACTTCAAACTCAAATCAATAACCCGGAAAATGGGCGATGTCGATCTAATACATCAGTTAAACCTCGCATGGTTAAGTGGAGACTTTGACATAAAGTCTTCACCGTAATCTTCTTACTAAGGATAAAAGCGTATACGCTAAAGATCCGACTCGATTTTTGTGCTAACTACAGTATAAATCTGTTTCAGATTTTCGATGTCATTTTCATTCTGAGTTTAATCTTAATAGTTGTTTTATTCTGTTGTTGTAGAATGTACTAAGATACACAGACCTACATACATCTTGCGTGTTTTGTAAGTCTGACAACATTGCGATTGCGAAGCAAACGATAGGATAATACAGATGCCTGTACTTGGAGCAGTGAGTGGAGCTATCATGGCTTCCTCTAGTAGTAAGACCCCACAAATGGCTCAGATAGCACAGGGTGTAGAGCTTGGTTTATATCAGTGGTTATTAGCGAGTACAGTACAAGGTTCGGCTCAAGGCACAGTGGGTGCGGGAGTGTGTGTAGGCTCGATGGTGGTAATACCGAATGCACCATTAATGGAGACAGCCTTTAAGAGTAATCTGTTAGTGGGGGCATTTGCACCAGTTATGTGGTCTCCGATTATGTTGGGCATAAGTCAGCCATATTTCTTTGGTGGGGCAGTAGCAGGAGTGGGTGTTGGTTCATTTATAGGGGGGATAGTGGGCGACCCTATTTTATTAACTCAGTTATTGATGAGTAGTTTCACGAGTCTTGGTATTGTAGGAGTGGGTGTACCTCGTATATGTAGTGCTTTAGGGCAAGGTATCAGTTCACACTTTTTAACAACAGTAGCGAATGGTGTAGTAGCAGGAGTTCCTGGCCCTTCACCTTCTTCATCTCCATTTGTAGGGAATTTTATATGAGTTCACGAAGTATTATACTAGATGTTCGTAGTGGAGAGCGTAATGCTTCATCTACTGGTTTATGTTTACGAGTGGTGGATGGGAGTGTTGTTCAAGTAGATGGTCGTTGGGAGCGTGTAGGTCGTGATCTATATGAGATAGGTAATACAGGTGTAGACTCTTATGCTTTGATTTCTAGTGGAGATGGAGAGATAGGTTCGGAGAGTGTGGATATTAGTTTTGAGAAGTTATTTGAGACAGCGATTAATGGAGTCTATTATTACTTAACGAACAGTCGTGTATGGTTAAGTTCGGTGCTTGATGAGAATGGTGTTGCGTTAGATCATTTCTTTGGTGGTACTGTGGTTCATTCAGCTCGTGATAATTTGGATAGTGTGGGGGGTTCGGGAGTATGTGGTGGATTATTTTGGTGGACTCGTAATGATGCGAGTAGGGTTAGATTTGATTATGAGAACAGGGGTTG
>Ga0315331_10002851_pt1 | contig 13019 bp, 12 predicted proteins | sample M160m34915metaG_FD_203456 | JGI IMG/M metagenome (GOLD analysis project Ga0315331, IMG submission 203456) | Ammonia-oxidizing marine archaeal communities from Monterey Bay, California, United States - M1 60m 34915 | ecosystem: Environmental > Aquatic > Marine > Intertidal zone | place: USA...
AGCTGCAACGGGTTTTGGCAACGGTTTGTCAACACGAAGCTCAGTCCCGCCAACTCGAGCATGGGTGATTGGTTCGTTGTTTACCGTCACAACAACCTGACAAAAAATGTTTTTGTGGTTACCGGCCGGACTGTCAGCTTCAGTCTTCACTTTGAAGACAAGCTCTTTGGTCTCTTTTGTGATCTCCAGAGGCGGAGCAGTGACTTTATGTGGCAGGCCCAACAGCTGGACTTTTGCGGGTGCGGCCAGATCTTTCAGGATGCTGACCTCAGCCACAATTTCTGTCTCCTGACCGAGCTCAACGCTAGCTCGCTGAATCGCCAGCCCGACATAAGGTTCGGCGACTTCCAGCGTTGCCATCTGACTTGAAACCCATGCGCTGCCGCCGACGTTGGCAGAGCCGAGTGCATACACGGGCCATTTCCCGATGGCCGCGTTGCCGTTGGCACTGAGGGGATACAGGATTTCGGTCTTTCCCTTGGGAATGTTCACAGAACTTGTGGCACCAATCCCGGGTGCGCGAAACGGAAACTGCACATTGATCTGTTCATCCCAGCCTTCTTTTTTCTTCGCCACAATCTTCAGCTGCATTGACCCATTGCGGACAATGGGCACCTGTGGCTGAACGATCTCGATAGAAAACGGCAGTTCGTCCACGACCACGATTGGCAGGCGCTGGACGTCCTTCCAGACATAGAGCGACTGACCAGGGGCTGAGATCACAAAGTCAGCACGGTTCTGAAAACGGCCGCTGATTTTCTTGGACTCATCGTTCAGCTTTGCGCGAAAGTCAACCAACGCACCGCCGAGAGGAGCATCTGCTGCCGCCTCAAACAGCACGGGCATCGTGTTCAGATTGGCGGGCATCGGGGAGGCAACAATGTTGACGCCGGCCGGAAGCTGCATATCTTCGAGAACCAGTTCGCCGCCGAAATTAGCGCGGCTGGCCGATATGATGCTTCCGAAACGATTCCCCCTGGCGACGTAAATACGTTGCCGGTTCTGCGAATACCTTGCGGTCCGCGGAATACCAAGGGTCAGCTTTGGTACAATCGGCTGAAACTCAACACGATAAACAAAATCCTCACCGCCCCGACCGAGGTGATCCATGACCCGCACTGCATACTCGCCGTCTTCAGGAACGGCAAAGCGAATATAGCTGTCGGGTCCGCGTGAATCGTCGTTTCCGCTCAGAGATTTACCATCTTTTATTCGGAAGATGTGCATCACGGGATCAATGCCCGTACGAATTCGTCGACCGTAGCATTCGACTTCGTAGGTTTGGCCTTTTTTTGCAGCAAACTTGAAGTAGTCGTGGTCGCCGGCAACGTCAAGAACTCCGTTAAAGGCGGACGGGAAGGCCACAACAGTTGCTTCTGCCAGCGAATTGTTGGGTTCCGCCTCAAACGCATTGGTGTCTGGAGAGACGCGAACCGTGTGGCCGGAGGGACTGATGCCACGGTCGTCCTGTGCAAAGACCTGAACCTCAGTTGTGCCGTCCGCCGGCAGCGTGACCTTCTGCTTCATCGGGCCGCCTGCATCACCAATGAAAGTGAATTCGACTTCTTCGCCGGCTTTGCCGCCAGCGGGATAGATTGCCGTTGGGCGAGGAAACTGTCCGACGTGTAGTCGATAGCGACAGTTTCCATTGCCGCCGTAACCGCTTTCTCGCATTTCGATAATGTACTTTCCGTCCTCCGGGACCGTAATCGATGTTACAGCATCCTGTCTGACCAGCGGAGAATCATCGACGGCGGAAAGTTCGAACCGTTTTTCATCGAGAATCGCGATGTATGGGTCAAACAGAGTCTGGCCGAATCGCATGCCTTCCACTTCAACGGACAGACGCTGTCCTTTCTTGGCTTCCACAACGAAGTAGTCAACGTCCTCGTTTTGAACCACGCCCTCCACCGTGACGTTCTGTTCGATCGCCTGAGCCGCAGCAAATTCGGTGTTCGGTTCTTTCTCAGGAACTGCAGGCAGAGCACCAACAAAGAATGTCCGGTAATCGGAAACTCCGCTCTTCGTTCGAACCTGGGCTGCTTTCTCTCCCAGCTCACAGTCCGGGGCAACTTTTATTGTGGCGCGTACAATGTTGGCGTTCTTTTCGTCGGGCTCGATCTTAACGACTTCGAAACCCGGATCGTAAAACAGAATTTCTTCTGCATCCTTCAACCGAGCGCCTGAGAACGTGACCACATGTTCGGCGCCGCGCTGAATGCCGCGGGGCGTGATCACGCTGAGAGTCGGGTCAGATGCCTGAACAGAAGCTGCACTGGTAACAACCAGCAGCGCGAGCAAAATGCCATAGCGCATTACGATCCCCCTGGAAGGAATGCCGAAAAACAGATTCAGAAATTGTATGGAAGCCAGTCTCGAATTATAGAGTTTTCGCAGTGTTTGGAGGACAAACCTGTGTAAAACCAGACTGGGTTAGTGGAAGGAAATAGGGCTGGCCACACTTGTTCAGCGAATCAAAATGAGGCCAGCTACGGCGTGTCTTGTCAGCTGCAGCGCATCCAATCCATGCCCTGCAGCACCCCTGTTATTCAACCGCTATGATCATTATCAAACAAGCAACTCTTTGCGGACCTTGCCCCCATTGACAATTTCAATGGGCCGATCACCAGGAGCCATCAGCTCTTTGTCTGCATTGATACCCAGACAGCTGTAAATCGTCGTGGCCCAGTCAACAACGGTCAGTGGCTTCTCTTCCGGCTCGCTGGCGGTGGCGTCTGACTTGCCATACACCTGTCCGCCCTTGATGCCGCCACCGGCCAGAACAACACTGAATACCTTTGGCCAGTGGTCACGACCGGCATTGCCGTTAATCTTCGGTGTTCGACCGAATTCGCTGGCAATGCACACCATTGTGTCCTTCAGTCGACCTCGTTCATCCAGATCCCGAATCAAACGTGCATATGCCTGATCCAGTGACGGCACCTGTCGCTTGATCGAAGCATCAATATTGTCGTGCATGTCCCAGCCACCGTAGGTCATGGTCACAAACCGAGCCCCGGCTTCCACCAGACGTCGAGCCATCAGCATGCGAGCACCGGCCGTATTGCGGCCGTATTCGTCCCGCAGTTTGTCCGCCTCCTTGCTCAGATCAAAAGCTTCGCGAGCTTCCGGAGATCCGACCATACCGTAGGCACGTTGATAAAACGTATCTACCGCATCCAATGAATCAGCTTTCTCTTTCGAAACGAAGTGATCATTTACGGCCGCCAATACACTACGACGACGAGTGAATCGTTTGTCGTCCACACCACCGGGCAGCTTCAGATCACGAACAGTGAAGTTGTTGCTGGCTGGATCTGAACCCAGACTGAACGGAGCGAATGAAGAACTCAGGTACCCGGTGCCCGCAAAGACATTAGGCTGGCTGGGAACACAGACATACTGCGGAATGTTGTTTCGCGGGCCAAATTCGTGAGTGACCACACTACCCATGCTTGGAAACGACAGAGCAGGACTCGGGCGATATCCTGTGAACATGTTGTGGGTGCCGCGTTCGTGAGCCGCTTCACCGTGCGTCATCGAACGACAGATGGCGATCTTGTCGGCCACCTGCGCCGTGTTCTTCCATGTCTCGTTAATGAACGTACCACCGACGTTTGTCTGAATGGGCTTCATCGGCCCGCGATACTCGACCGGTGCGTAAGGCTTGGGGTCGAAGCTTTCCTGGTGAGCCATCCCCCCTGGCAGGTAGATGAAAATGACCGACTTTGCGGTACCTTCGACACTTTCATAATCCTTCAGATCTGCCTGTGCGGTCTGCAGCTTCAGATACTGAGCCAGTGTCAGCCCAAGACCGCCACAAAAACCAACGTGCATAAAATCACGACGAGAATTTCCGCGACGCATAGCAAGCTCCAGTGAAAGTGAACGGGACATCCGAAGGAAGCGTTCCGAGGACGTCGAGCAAGGTGGGTAAATACAGGTAGGCAGTGTTTAGCGGCAGGGCGCAAAGGCGTCCTGCCACTAATCGTCATTTTGCTGCTGTGATCAGCAGTTGTCAACCATTGGCATTGAAATTGTACGTATGCACACTGCTGGCGGGCGTCAGAGAAACGGTTGTAGTGCTGAGTCGGGAAGTCACGGGCCACGGGGTGGATATACGATTTTCGTCGCAAAACCGGCTCGTATTTCCCGTCACGAAGAACGGATTCAGAGCTTCATTATCGCTCGGAATGTCGCTAGCTTACGTGGATGGAAGCCCCATTTTTGCATGATCGGGACTCCTGATTGGTGTTTTTACGTCCGTGTCATTCCTGGAGCATAGAATCTCGGGAGACGCTCGCCGCAGATCTGGTTCGGAAGCTTGTCTGGAAACACAGTGTCATTTTCCCTGATCGATACCCACTGCCACCTGGACGCGGAAGCGTTTCAACAGGATTTGACTGAGGTTCTGCAGCGTGCTGCAGATAGCGGCGTCGAGCGAATGATAACGATCGGCATCACCAGAGAGACCAGCGAAGCGGCTGTGGTGCTGGCCAATCGTCACAAATCTGTTTTCGCTGTCGTTGGAATTCAGCCGAACTACGCTCAGGAAGCGGCGCCCGATGACTGGGACCGGATTGTGGACCTTGCCTCACATCCGAATGTCGTGGGGATCGGCGAAACGGGGCTCGATAAGTACTGGGATTTTGCTCCGCTGGAAATCCAGCGAGATTACTTTGCGAGGCACCTTGAGTATTCGCGAATATGTGGAAAACCATTCATTGTTCATTGTCGCGAGGCTGAAGCAGACGTTCTGGAAATGCTGCGGGCCGAGTATGCCAACGGTCCGCTGAATGGAGTCATGCATTCTTTTTGCGGGGATTCGGCGATGGCAGCCGAGTGTGTCGCTATGGGCATGTACATATCATTCGCCGGCATGGTCACTTTTCGCAAGAACGACGAGCTTCGGGCGGTCGCCGGAACGGTTCCCCTGGACCGGTTGCTGATCGAAACAGACTCTCCCTATCTGGCCCCACATCCCAATCGGGGCAAACGCAACGAGCCAGCATGGGTGCGACACACTGCGGAATGTCTTGCCGAAGCTCACAGCGTCAGTTTTGAGGAGCTGGCAAACATAACTGCCGCCAATGCGAAACGGTTGTTTCGGCTGTCGACCTGTAGTGCTTCACGGTGACGGATGGCCGTGCAGAACGTTCTCTAACAGTGTTTCGTGATTCCCACGAACCAGGATCGTTTACACAATAAGTAAATGGCACTGGTCGTCATTTGTCAATGCCTGTTTCCCATCGCGACAGTCGGCACAGGTCGCTGTTGATTTCAAATCGGCGACATGCGTCGGGCCGTAGTTCATAGTGCAGGCACCGCTGTTGCGCGGTGTCGAGCCACACGCAAGGCAGCAGGTCGAACTGCTGGTCGGCCGCAATGCGTTCGCGAATCGGCCGCAGCAGATCATCCGGGATTTCTCGGACAGCTTCCTCACCTGGTTGAAAAGGGGGGATTGGTGTCATGACGCAGCAGGCGCTGCAACTGTCACAGGATTCGACGATGGGCAGCAGACTCACGTTGAACTCAGCTACGATGATTCGTGGATAAATGATATTGTGCTGTCAGATTCGCCGGCGCGTGGAAAATTTGTTCTCTGCCCGCTGATACGCAGGTGCAGGGGTATTCACACGAGACGCTGCATGCCCCGGCGTCAGTTCGCGTCCGCATCGATTCTTGGCGGAGCTTCGGACTGTTTTTTCGGCTGGGGCGGAGCGGACACGGGAATCAACTCCACAATGACCGGCGTGTCGCGTGATGGAATCTTTCCCGGCCAGGCTTCGTAGGACTGTCCGCCGTCACTGGCAGAGCTGGCTTCCCGAACATCAATGAGTGACGCCGCAAAGTTGGCGACACAAATCAGGTATCCTCCTTCGGCGGCATACTGTTTCTGTCCGGTTGCCTCATTGACATATTGATAACTGCCTCCAAACACGAAGTCGGCGGTCATGGGACGTGACTGACTGTCTTTATAGAATGTCCTGACAGCCTGTTGATATGGCTTGTCATCCCATAACGTCAACAGATGATCACGCTGTTTCGTTGACATGGGGCCATACCATAAGAGCTCCTTGTTGTACGGATCGTACCGCAGTTCCATTAGTGGCAGTTTGACGCCTGGTGGCGGCTCCGGATGTTTCTGCGAAAAGTAATGGAAGACGGAGTGTCGCAGCCATGACCGCACATCGGCACGCTGCAGTTTCCTGTCCCTGTCGACCCAGTTCACAAAAATGTCAATTCTGGGGCCGGACGGCGGAGAGAATTCGGGAGAAAACATGGCCGGTTTGCCTGGTCTTTCGCCCAGCGCCAGAAGTGCTGCGTGAACAACAAAGGCTTTGCTGCGAAGCCACAGGACGGATTCGTGTTCTTTAGTCCCTTCTGTGCAACACAGCATTTCCAGCAGACAGTCTTCGCACGCGACCTGAGTATGAAGCAGCACCCGCTTTCTTTTGGCATCCAGGAAGACCGTGCCGGGCGGGTTAAGCGCTGTCGTGCCCTGCAGGATCTTCCGGAGCTGATGGGGCAGCGGTTTCAGTGGCGGAAGTGTGCCGCCCGATTCCTTAGCCTTCTGAAGACTGTCTGCCGCAGTCACATCGCTGTTTTCGGAGTTGGCAGCCACTGCGTCCGTCTGTGGCTTGTCACTCTGACCCCGGACACAGACACTGAACGACACAACGACGCAGACAATAATGATGCAATGTCTCAACATGGAGGTGGTCCGGCAGAACGGCGACAGTCATGGATTGCCATGATTATAGCGGATAGCCACGTGTTTCAGTACTCGAATTGCCTGCCACATACGGTGACGGCCGCACTGCATGCACATGGCTCAGTCACGCTGGACGGTGAATTCACCTGACGGCCCTGCCGCGGCATTTACAACGGAACACTGGTTTAGTGTGCTGCGAAAGTCAGCGTGTCTCTCTGTGAACGATAGTTTTGCCGTTTCGACTTTTGCATGACGGACCGGATTGAGGTACGATGAGAGTACGTCGAACCTTCGTTCGCGTCCCGCCTCAATTCCTTACCGGACCGCACACAGATGGCTTTTCACCGTCGCGAGCTGCTTCAGGTTGGAGCCTCATCGTTTTTCGGAGTCGGACTTTCCGGTTTGCTGAGTCTGCAGGCACGCGCGACCATCGGTTCCGTTCGAACTCCTCAGGTGAAGTCGGTTGTGCTGGTGTTTCTGACCGGCGGCGGCAGCCACATCGACATGTTCGATCCGAAACCGGATTCGGCAGAAACGAAGGGTGAGTTTTCACCGATCGCAACCCGGACGCCGGGACTTCACTTTGGCGAACTGATGACCGGCATGGCAGAGCGGTCAGATCAGCTGGCCGTCGTTCGTTCGATGTCTCACGGCGACAACCGTCATCTGTCAGGAACGCACAACATTCTGACCGGGGTGGAGCAGATCTTTCGCGGCGATTCGAATCAGGACAAGTCCCTGAACCGAAGCGACCGGCCATGTTTCGGTGGAGTCCTGAACTACCTGCGTCCGTCGCCTGACGGATTGCCCAGTCAGGTGACGATTCCGAATCCACTGAACGAGGGTAGTTTGATCTGGCCGGCGCAGCATGCCGGATTTCTGGGGCCGAAGTATGATCCGTTTCAGGTCACGGGCGATCCCAACAGCGACAAGTTCCGTGTCAACGATTTGAGTCTGGTTGATGGAATCAGTGCGGGGCGTTTTGAAGGTCGTTGGCGGCTGCTGAATCAGGTGGCCCGACAGCGGCGGGCAATCGAAGAGTCGACCGCCGGACAACAACTGGACGATTATCAAAACGCAGCTTACTCAATGCTCTCATCGAGCCGGCTGACACAAGCGTTTGACATGGACCGGGAAACACCGGAAACCCGCGATCGCTACGGTCGAAACTCACGCGGGCAGACGCTGCTGCTCGCACGACGGCTGGTCGAAGCAGAAGTCCCCTTTATCCAGTGCAACATGGGCATCGTGCAGTCGTGGGACACACATGTGAATCACTTTCCTCGCTGCAGGAGCGAGTTGCTGCCAACGACCGATCGAGGTGTCAGTGCACTGATCGACGACTTGACAGGTCGTGGGCAGCTAGACGACACACTCATCATCGTGGTTGGTGAATTTGGCCGTACGCCAAAGATTTCACCGTTAGCCGGACAAACGGTTCCTGGGCGGCACCACTGGGCGCACGGATATACGGCCGTGTTTGCGGGGGGCGGAGTTCGGGGTGGCCAGGTCATTGGCAAAACTGACAATATCGGAGGATATCCTGCCACGACGCCATGGCATCCCAACGACATCGGGGCCACGGTATACGACTCAATGGGCATCGACCCGGAGGCAACGATTCTGGATCGCACCGGTCGCCCCAATCGCCTGAACCACGGCCGTGTGATGGACGTGCTGTACTCATAGTGTGTCAGCGCTGCCGGATCTGTTCCTTCGCCGATGTTAATCGCGATTCATGGATGACGAGTTTCACGCGGCCTGCACCGCTTTAGTTTTTGTAGATCTTGTGCTGTGGTCGGCCGGAAAGGATTTGTTCCTTGCCCCAGTTGGTCACGTTGCGAAACGCTTCGCTGCGGATAAATTCGGTAAACGCAGATTCGTCCGTCCATTCGCTGGTAATCAGGTAGGACGTACCGGCGCTGACGTCTTTCCACAATGTTGAACTGGTATGACCTTCAGCCGTGTTGAGCGCATTGATGACGGCTGCAAACTTGTCTTCGAAATCCTGTTGCTTGCCTTCGATAATCTGATAATTCATTCCAACAGTGATCATATCTGTACAGACTGCTGATTGAGAATTCGGGGGATGTAAATCCGGTGATTGTAGTACTATTGCAGATTTGCGCAACCATTGGCAGCAGGCTCACACCCACAGTACTGTAGTAACACGCAGCCTGTGTGTTGACATAAACTGATCAACCCGCTGGCAGCGGACACTAAAGTCTGCGGGTCCGCTAACGGTCACTGAGTAGACAAGTACGGCTGCGTGACAGGACAATATTCTCATGGCAGACAATAACTGGACACCCCTCGAGCCCGATCTGGCGACGATTTTTGATCAGCATCCGCAACCTCTGGAAGCACTGGCCGCAGGTGATACACCGGCCGTGGTGATTCGACAGGCGTTTCCACTGCATTCGTGTCAGCAGTTGGTCGAACGATTGATTGCAAAAGAGCTGTTGTACGATCCCTGCGAGCCGATTCCCCCCAAATTCATCGACGTGGCCGTTCCCGAAGGTCATTTTCGCGAAGGACGTAATAAGAAAGCTTCACGTGCATGGGACGCGGGGACAGCGACAGGACGACGGCGGATCGACATCGGCACAAGCCTGGGATATCGCGGCTCTGATCCTGACGCGTTCTTTGCCCACAGTCGTGAATCGCATGAATTGTTTGCGGATCTGTTCTCGAATGGGGATGACCCCGTTCGAATTCTCTACGACGTGCTGCAGGATTTGTCCTGCACAAAACGGGTTGTGACCGCACACGAAGCTGACGGTCGTCAGTATAGTCCGGCTATTATTCGAGCTCACTACGGCGGCTACACTTATCAACCGCATTTCGATTCGGTGCGGCTGCGCGAAAAACGCGAAGGTTACGCCGTGCATGATTTCGAGCATCAGTTCGCCGGCGTCATGGTGCTGCAAAATACTCAGCTGGGCGATGTTTCGGCGCAGTGTGTACTGCATCAGTACATGTGGCAGCCGGAGATCGATTCATATCTGCGAAGTGGAACCTTTCACGAATATGCTGTACGTGAAAACGTCGCAAACGTTGATGTCGTTCTGGAGCCGGGGGATCTCTACTTCTTCAACACTCGCAATATTCACGAAGTCCCGGGCGTGGCAGGCGATCTGCCGCGCATCGTGCTGGCCACATTCATCGGCTACAGCAGCGACCGTAACGACATCTTTGTCTGGTCGTGAGATTCAGCTGAACAGGTTCAGTTTAGAATTTGACGAGTGCTCGCAGGCCAGGCACGACGGCGACATCGGCCGTCACCGCGTTCGGTTCAACGATTTGAAGATCAGGAGTAATCCTGCAGCATTCACTGACGGAAAACGTGCAGTACAGTTCGATTCCCTGACCGTGGTTCAGTAATCCGGAAACCACAGGGCTCATTTCGTCACTGATGCCGGTGTAGAACCAGCCGATGCCAAAGGAGTCGTCACGACGGTCTGTCAGAGGACTGCCGTCGCCAATGCCGAAGCTCAGCAACCACTGCATGGGATTCTGGTTGCCATTGAAAATATCGACACGATCAAACACTCTCCAGCTGTGTCTCGGGTCACAGGGGTCGTGCCACAGGAACTGAGTGGAGTTCCTGCAGTACAGGGCCGCAATCCTTCCTGTGCAGCAATCGCGATCTGAGGGAGTTCCAGACGCTGGCTTTGATTCAGCGACGTGTACCTGCGACTGGTTCAGTTGCCTGCAAACATCTGGCGACCGGGTCGCCCGGAGAACTCTGTTGGCAGTCGGAGTTCAACAAACAGGGCGGCACCCTCTGCAAAGAGTTCACTGAAACTTCTGGTGGTCGCAGGGTGTTCCGAATTAAGCACGGTGAAGACGAAGAGTGGGTCTTCATCTTCTCCGATGGCGAAACCGTCACCGAGTGTTGAGAAAGGAATGCTTCGCGCTGCGATCGGATTGTAGTCAAACGCCGTAGAGAAAAATCTGTTTCTTCCCTTGCCGTGGGCGATGTCATTCTGGTCATATTCAAACGTGTCCACTTTACCGAAGAAGATTCTGAATTGCTCAGACATCTGCTGCGTGAACAACACCTTTGTCAATGCCAAATGGTCGGTTTCCGGTTCCGGAAAGTTGGGCAACAGGGCCACGGGGACAATGGACCCGTTATGCTCGTTCACGGATTTCCCAAACCGATGTTCGGAGCCGAGGTCCAGCTTCAGCCATCGGCATCAGTCAGCTTGCTGAAGTCAAAGCTTAGTTCGTAGTCATCGTGACCACTGTATTGAGGACGCTGCTCGAGACCGCCGCTGGCGACACCCTGACAGAACTGAGTAATGGCCCCGGCAAAGATTAATCCCCTGCTGGTCGAGTGAAGACCGAATGCAACTTCAGTCGCCCGCCGGATAATTCTGATCCTCCCGGCGTACTCCACCGTCAAGTCCGTTCACGGATTCGCCACAGGTCAGTCAGTTAGAAGTCAAATTCCGGGTGGGGGGGTGTATACTGCGCAGTCGCCTCAGAAGGAAATTGCAGCATGCAGAGCGTAACGGCCGGTAGACAGACCGTGGCAAGTGTTGGCCGAATTATCATCAGACTCGATCAGACAATTCAAAACTAATCTGAGGCGCTGCAGGCTGACGGCGGCTCGTGGCGCGTTCACTGCCCTGCAGATCCGCTGTCAGATCAAACCACGAGATTTTCGCATCCCGGTCGAAAGCCACTCCGTGCAGGTCCTGCACCTCGACGGCTGCCAGCGGATTTGCGACGTCCCTGAAGCCACGGATGGGTACAGAAAAGGTGACATATGGCTGGAATTCCATTTCTCGGATCCTTTCCGCAGGCTGTGCGAAACACACACACGTGACAGCAAGGAACTGCCGATGTGCACTCAATGGTTTCGAATACCGGTATGGGGCGCCACCAAGAGAGTGACCTCGATGTTCTGCAACGAGTTTGATTCACTCGCCCGCGTTTTGTGCCCGTAATCAGTGGCGCTGAGTCTACTTTTACGGAGTCGTCTGTATGGAGTATGACGCTTGCGGCTATACGTGGCCGGATCAACCGTTGGGACGTGTCTGCATCCGTACCGCCCGAATAATCCGCACAGGGCGCAAATACGAGCTCGCTTAGGTTACCGAGCTTTCCCGAACTCTGAAGCCGGAATAATCGATAGAGTTGGCCAGGATCAACACTGCACAAGGGGATCTCAATTTCTAACGGGCCATCGGCAATTGTTTTCGCAGTTGCTGGTGAACCCGTCGGCTTCGGGGCTGAAGGGGTTTCATGCAGGTCTGAATCGACCGGGCTGGCCGTACGATCGTGTTCCTGACGGACATTTCTGACATTGCGCAGCGCGGCATGCAGTTGGTACTCTGAGCAGAGTTGGGTCAAGGAACACCATTGTCAAACCAGGAATTCAATCTCTGTTTGGCACGGCAGTTCTTCTTTCGATCGGTGATGTGTCAGACTCTGAAGGGCGAAGCGCATTCAGTAAAGCCTGCGATTCTGCGATGGGCTGAAAGGCCCAGTGGCCTGAATATTGGGCGCCTTCCTGAATTCATTGTCGCAGTACGTCCTTCTGTGCTTTTGTGAGAACTTTTCCGGTGGAACCGGGAGGCATGACAGATTCAGGATCTGTCGATTGAATGCGATGAACAAGTTCACTGTCCGCGACCGAGCCGGCAATGATGGCCGACGACTTCGCTTCGGCTTCCAGATCCTGTCGTAGCTCTGCGGCGCGTTTTTCTGCATCCGGGCCGTGACACTGAAAACAATGCTCTGCCAGGAGGGGTCGCACCTGGCGATTGAAATCCACCTGGGCACGCACAGTCGTGCAGAACGTGCTGCATATCAACAGACACAGTCCAGCACGTGCGCGATGAGAAGCGGCGAAGGCGAACATGAATATTTCTCGGATGCGGTGGGATTGATGCCGAGCAAAGGTAGGGGGGTGGCAGGGGGTGAACTCTGCACGCACCATTCGACGGTCTCTCACCCCCTTCTGAAAGCAAAACGCGGAATCAGGACAAAGTCGATGCATCAAATTGGGCGGGCCAGTTCGTTGAATTTCTCTGTTGGGAATCGTACGCCCGGGCAGCCCCTGACACGGACGGCGGATTCCCATTGAGTCTTCAGTTGATTGATCCAACACAGCCGGAACGTCAGCGAATTCGCAATTGCGGACAGCTGTTTCAGTAAGTTCGACGCGGCAGTGGCCAGCACGCCGTTAACGACATCTTTCGTCCGTCATTTCTGCTGATACTCATTTTCACAGGGTGATTGGAAAGCCATAGAGTCTATTCCGCCAGATGTCTGAACGTGACATGGAAAC
>Ga0315331_10002852_pt1 | contig 12998 bp, 13 predicted proteins | sample M160m34915metaG_FD_203456 | JGI IMG/M metagenome (GOLD analysis project Ga0315331, IMG submission 203456) | Ammonia-oxidizing marine archaeal communities from Monterey Bay, California, United States - M1 60m 34915 | ecosystem: Environmental > Aquatic > Marine > Intertidal zone | place: USA...
CCTTTTTGAATATAATGAAGAATTGTTTTTTCTTCTTCATTGTAACCAGTAATTACTGAAGCATGTTGTGTAATTTCAGGAATTCCAGGAAGAATAACGATTGGAGGTATTCCTGAATCAATAATTTTTTTTAATTCATCTAAAGATGAATGAACAATTTTACATGATAATCCATGTCTTTCTGCAAGTTCTATTCCCTCTGTAATTATACTACCATTAAAATCAGAATATTTTTTAGCAGATTCTACAGCTTCGGCCATAGGTAATTCAATATTCCAATACCTTGATACAACATTAATTGGTAAAGGAAGACAAATATTTTCTTCCTCAACTAGAGGTAAAAGTAATTGATGTTCTTGTTCTTCATCCATAAAATAGAGAATTTTTGAGAGTTATTAAAATCAATCAGAGTGAACAAAAAGTTTCTATTAAATTATTACCATCAAGACTCATTTCTGGATGAAATTGAGTTCCAAAAATTAGTTTTTCTTTATGTTGAATAATTTCATATTTACAATTATTTGATTTTCCAATGGTAGTTAACATATTAGGTAATTTAGAAATTTCAAATGCATGACTTTCAAATACATTTATTGAATTTTTTATGATCAGATTATCTTTTAAAATTTCAATTGTTTCATTCCCTTTTTGAGTAGATTCTGTTTTTCTAATTGTACCTCCTAGTGTTAGTGCCAGTATTTCTGCACCGTAACATATTCCAAGTAATTTTTTATTGTTATTAATTGAATAATTGATAATTTTAGAATTTACTTCATTAATTTTCTTATCATTTTTTCTTCTTCCAGATAAAATAATACAGTCATATTTTTCTAAAGAGTTTAATTTTAAAAGATAAGGAGTATATTTTTCAAAAGCAATATTTTTTTTGCTTAGAAAATCAGTTAATTGTTTTGTATAGATAGAACCGTTATCAACAACAAGAAGCAATTAGTTGCCAACCTCAATTGATACATAATGTATCTCAGGTAATCCTTCTTTTACATACACAGTTCCAATGTTAAGAATTGTATCTTCTTCCCACATGAATACTCTATCACTACGTGGTTTTACAAAGTCATCAATGAACTCAGATAAGAATTGTTCTGTATCAGCAAGATCATCTTCAGTAAAGAAGAATAGTTCCCCTTCATTAAATGATAGTGGAATTTGAATTGATGTTGGTTCAGAAATCACAATTTGTTCTTTTTCAAATATTGATTTGATTATATCTATTCTATCACTTTTTAGTAATTCAACATAATCATCATCGGCAGTAGTTGTAGTTGATGCCACACCAGATACCTTTTTCAAATATTGTTCAAATGCTTCTTCTTGAGTGGAGCCTAATCCAACGAAGTATTCTCCGTTAAAGGCTGCACCTACAGCTGCAATTGTACCCAATTGTGCAACAACACCGCCTGCACCTGCAGTATAAACTGGAATAAAGTATACATCATGATCACCTACACGATACAAAATATTATCACCAATTCTTGGATTCCTCAATAATGTCTTTAGTTTAGAAAATTCAGGATCTCTGTCAAGAGCTTCTCTTACTGCAGTAGGCCCAATTAATTTAGTTTCAGAATCTAATGGAACTTCATAAAATTGTAAATCACCTAAATTAGCAAGATCATTTTCAACTACCATATATCCAGCAAGATTTCTTCCTTGTGATCCTTTCAATTCCAATGAAAGTAATCCCAAAAATGAAGTTTGTTCAAATCCAGGTGGTTTTGCTTCAACATAGTAAGTATCAAGACCGCGAGGAATTTCATAGAATTCATTTGCTTGGATGAATGTTTCAGGATTAGTTACATGGTAAATATTGTACATCTCTGTTTTCCAATTAAATAATTCTACCGGGTACCTGATTTGTTCTTCTAACCAAGACGGCATTGGTTCAAATTGTTCAGAATATTGACTTGCAAACATTTCAGTGAAAAAATCGTCACCAGTTTTCAATAATTGAATATCACCATTGTATGAATCAACAAGTGCATAACCTACCAAACGTAAATATGGATTACCAACAGACCAAGGAACATCACGTGTATCAAATCCAATAATTAATGGAATTAGCCAATAGGAATTTTCTCCATCAGTTACAGGCAATGAATCTAATTCTTTACCAAATAAGTCATATAAGAAATACGGATACAATGTTTCCATTCTATCATGAACATCTTTGTATCTCATAATGTGAACAGATTCGCCAGGAAATGAAAGTAAGAAATTTGGTTCAAATATCCAACTTAGTGGCGGTGCAACATCTAAACCACCAGTTCCAGAGTAAGCTACACCTCCGAGTTCTGCACTGGTTTCACCTCTTCCAGTTGGAAAACCAGACCAAGTTTGTTCAAATAATCCACCTTCACCATAGTAAATTTCTCTTTGTTTGAAAAATTCTCCACTATCAACAATCTGACCATCTGTTGCTTCTAAAGTCAAAAATCCTTCGGGAACATGAGTGTAAACAAGATGTTCATTGTACCATCTATTATCAAGACTAACAGAAGAAGGCAGAATTGGTTTCATAGATGCAGTCCAATACAATGTATTGTTAAATCTAAGAATATCGTTATCTTCAAAATCAACATACGGTATTAATCCTATTTCAGGTTTTAATTTAGCAAATGCAGCTTCCCAATCCCAAACTCGAATAACATCGAGAACATCACTATTTTGATTGACATAATTTTTAATATTATTTGCAGAAACTGATGTTAATTGTACATCATGAATATTTTCTTGAACATTATTTAATTCTCCAAGATATCTATTAACACCAATTTGTTGAGCTGTATATGGTCCTAAAAATTCAATTTTCTTTGCATCAGCAATACTATTGTTTACCGCTACAACACCGCCAATAATAACTGCAATAGCAAGAATTGTTGCAAATCTTATAATCACATCACGTTTAAACATGTGAGTTAAAACACGTGCCCTAACCCTATCAATTAGAGAAAATGCAATTAAAGCAGAGCCAATTAGAAGTGTACCACCAATTACATATCTTGTATTATAATCAATTTGATCAGTAAAGAAAAGATTTACACCAACCCACAATATAGCAATTCCAAAAATTCCTTCAATAGTTGAAACATAATTTAGATAACGAGGTTTTCCTTCTTGAGAGTCTTTTAGATATGATGTAATGACATCAATAATTCTATGAATACCCACATACAATACTAAACGTAAACCAATTGCTGCAAGTATTGGTGGAATTAGTATAACTAATGCAGGTATCATTGGAACAACTTGTTCATATGCATATGCTGGATCACTGTCAGGAGTTACAAATGGTAAAGAAAATAATTTTGGTAAATTTTCAACACCTAAAGTATTTCCATCAATAAATGACATTGCTGCAAATCCAAACATAATATTTGCAAAGAAGGCACCAAATAACAAAATCTTAGTAATTTGCCAAAGAATGAATTGTGGAGAAGTTAATTTGTAATCTCTAAAACTTTGAATATCTGTTGAAACAGATTGTTGAGGACCTCTAGCAATAAATCCAATTGCAGTATTAATTCCATACCAAAAAATTGAAGATCTACTTGCAATATTTACACGAATTAGAGTAATTGCAGATAAAATTAGAGTTGAAAGAAGTGTATAGTAGAGAGGTTTAGTGAATTGTTCTCCAAATTCAGTAAAATTCATTGATAAAATTACTGCTTGATTGCCAACCATAGCAAAAATTACAATACCAATGATGGCAATTATGGCTAATCTGATAAATTTTCCAGTATCAGGAGGAGGAGTCTGCTTATCAGTAGAGGCGCTATACAAAATCACATTTATTCGTGATTCACTAAATTAAAGCCTTACCAGCAAAATTAAGCGATTGTTGCTAATTTTTTACATATCATATAGGCTGCAGCATATGTTGGAACAGATATTTTTTGATTAACATATGGCCCAAATTTTTTATTTTTTAATTTAAATTCAATTGGGCAATTAGCTAAAACTTCAACAGAATCATCATTAAGAAAACATGCATCTGTATAAGGATCAAATTTTGCTATATCAGTACAAAGAATTTTGGTAAGACCACTTTTACTATTAATTGAACCAGGTAATCTAAAAATTCTATGAATATCCATCGTAACATTAGGATCAATTTTTACACCAATTTGTTGTGAAACATCATCTAGTATTTTTTGAAATGAAGAATAACCATTAGCAAGTAATTCAGAAATAATTTTTGAACGTTTTGATTTTGAACCATAAACATATTTTGAAAATCTTCCATTCCAGCCTTTTTGATCAAAATCTGGAAATAATGATCTATTAGGCTTAAATTTTTTCATTCCAAATGTTTCAGGAATAGCACCATGAAACATAATATAATCAACAAGTTCTGATCTTTCTTTAGAACCTAAATGTTGGAATTGTGAATTATAAACATAAACATGAAATCCCTCATTACCTGAAAAATAGACATGAATATCTTCTTGATTAATTCCTAAATCATTTATCAAGACATTAGATAGTTTTGAAACTTCAATTTTTGATGCCTCAATACAAATTTTACAAGGTAAAGATTTTTTTTCTAATTTACTTGAATTACACTTTATACATTCATTATTATTTTTTGAAATTTCATTACATTGATTACAAATTGATACAGTGTGATTTTTTCTGCAAGATAAATTAAGATCTTTTGCATCAATATCAAAGATCAAATCAGCTTCTTTCCAATCTTTTTCATTCATGGGAGAATTTGGAAATGCATAATATGCATTTGAACAATATACATCTGATGGGATGTTTTGCATGAATAGAAGATGTAATTCTTTGTCATCTTTAAGTGAAATATGCCTATTAAAAAAATTGGAATTAAATTTTTGATAACCAAATTCCCTTTCAGGTGTACGCCCAGGAGTAGTAATGAGGTTAAAATGATTAAAATAATATTTCTTGAATGAATCTTCTAAAAATTTAATATCAATTTCATTCATTATTTTCTCTTTTTTCCAAATTGTGAGGGATTGATAATATTATCACATTCTTTTGTAATGAAACAAAGATCTTGTGTTTTTAATTTTTCACAAGAAGGACAAGCATATTTTGTACTACTACCTGAAGTTCCAGCAAGATGATTAAGTTGGTAAAGTGTTACACGAGGATTATAATCAGGTGCATTTTTGAATAATGGTGCAATTTGTTGAACTGTTTGTCCTCTTGATAATAGAAAAGTTGCAAGCATAAATCTTCCAGAATGTGGAAGATTTTCACCTTTTTCAAGTACATCAATTGCATGCTTTATGCATGGAGGATATTCACCAGTAACAATCGTATAAGTTGGTGTAAGTTTTTTAGAAATTAAAATTAATTCATCAACAATTTTTTCAAGTCCAGGAATCATAGATGGTTTAGGAGCATTAATAATTTTAGAACTAATATAATTTCCTAATTCTTTTCGAATTAATCTAACTGTTTTATCAGGAGTAAGGAATACTTTTCCATTTTCAACATGTCTATTGATTAATTTCCATTCACGTTCATGAAAAGTAACGGAATGTCTCAGATAATCAGATACAGGTATAATAAAAAAATCATTTTCTTTAATTATTTCAATATTAAATAAATCATAAATAATTCTAGTTGCTAAATCAATTTTTGATTTATTAGAAGCATTTCCCAAATCTTTTTCTAAATAATTTTCTGCTCTTCGAGCTTCAGCTAAAGCAAATCTTTTGACAAGTGTAGACATTCCAGTTAATTTAATCAGAACTATAGCTAAAAGAAAAGAAAAGACTTCTCTTTCAAGCACATAATCCTTTGATGCCTGACCATCTATCAAATCTGATTTGTAAACTTCACCTGCAGCTGCAACTTTAATTCTATGGAGTGCTTTTTCAACTGATAATTTTAAAACTGGATCGTTACCAAATTGGGCTAAAGAAAACCCTTTATCCTTCAAATATTCGCCCGCATCAGCCAAAAAGGGATATTTTGCTTTTTCATCTTGTCCAAGAACTAACATAATAGTTATCCAAGTAATTTACATAAAAATCTGATTCTTAGGATTTGAACGCTGGTTTAAATTATGTTTTAACAAATTATTCATATATGCAAATTGGTTGCCATGTCTCAGCATCAGGTTCAATTGATAAAGCAGTAGATAATGCAGTTGAAAGAGATTGTTCTGCATTTCAAATTTTTACAAGAAGTCCAAGATCATGGCATGCAAAAGATCTAACAAAAGAAGTCATTGATTCTTTTAAGTCTAAATTAAAAGACAGTAAAATCGATAGGTTTGCAATTTGTGCACATATGCCATATTTACCAAATTTAGCTACACCAAAAGATGATGCATTTGAAAAATCAGTTAACACATTGATAAGTGAAGTTGAAAGATGTGCACAATTAGGAATACCATATTTAGTTACACATCTAGGTAGTCATTTAGGAACTGGAGAAGAAGCAGGAATTAAGAAATTGGTAGAAGGTCTAACAAAAGCTGGTAAAACAAAAAATGATGTAATGATTTTATTAGAAAATACTGCAGGACAAAAAAATTCTGTTGGTTCAGATTTTAAACAACTAGGTGAAATTTTTAAGCAATTGAAACCTGAGAAAAAGTTTGGTGTTTGTCTAGATACTTGTCATGCATTTGTTGCAGGATATGATTTACGAACAGCTGATAAAGTAAAAGAAACTTTTAAAGAATTTAACAAACATGTTGGAATTGAAAATTTGAAAATTCTTCATTTAAATGATGCAAGGGGAGAAATTGGATGTAATCTCGATAGACATTACCATTTAGGATTAGGTGGAATTGGAGAAGAAGGCATAACATCTGTTGTAAAATTTGCAAATAAGAAAAAAATCCCCATAATTTTAGAAACTCCTATTGATGATGATAGAGATGATTTTGAAAATGTGAAAATAGCAAAAGGATATGCATAAAGATGTATCAATTATGGAGAAAATGAAATAATGAATTATGAAGAGGTAATGAAATTAGCACTTGAGCGTGGATTTTATTTTCCTAGTTGTGAAGTTTATTCTGATGCAAATGCTGGATTTTGGGAATATGGACCATCAGGTGTTGGTTTAAAAAATAAATTTCTTGAATTATGGAGAAGAGAATTAATCAGAAGAGATGGAATGATGGAAATAGATGGTTCTCAAATTATGTCTAAATCAGTTTTTGAAGCATCAGGTCATTTAGGTAATTTTGCAGATCCAATAATAAAATGTACAAAATGTAATTCAACATTTAGGGCAGATAGAACAATTGCAGAAATTGCAAATATTGAAATTCCTGAAAGTGCAGATTTAAAAGAATTTGATAATGCAATTAAAGAAAATAAAATACAATGTCCAAAATGCAAAGGTGATTTTGGAACAACAAAAAAATTTAACATGATGTTTAAAGTTGGAATTGGTCCTCAAGAAGAAGAAGCATATCTCAGACCTGAAACATGTCAATCAATATTTGTTGATTTTCCTAGACTTTTTAAAACTATGAGAGGAAAACTTCCATTAGGAATAGCTCAAGTAGGAAAAAGTTTTAGAAATGAAATAGCACCAAGACAAAGTTTACTACGTCTTAGAGAATTCTATCAAGCAGAAATTGAAGTATTTTGTAATCCTGGAAGATTAGATGAAGTTGAGAAATTTGCTGAAATAGAAAATACTGTAATTAGAGTTCAAACAGATGCTGAACCAATTTCTATGACCTGTAAAGAGGCATTAGAGTCAGGAACTGTCCCAAACAAATTTGTAGCATATTATTTGGGTATTTTAACAGAATTTTATGAAAAAACAGGTATTGATGTTTCAAAAAGTAGATTTAGAAAATTGGGGGATAAAGAAAAAGCATTCTATGCAGAGGTTGCATTTGATTTTGAAGTTGAAACTACAATAGGTTGGCTTGAGCTTGTAGCATGTAATTATAGATCAGATTATGATTTATCTAGTCATGCAAAGATGAGTAAAGAAAAGTTTGAAGTCATGGATAATGATGAAAAAGTTTTGCCACATGTATTTGAAATTTCAATGGGAATTGATAGAAGTTTATACACAATTTTAGAGCATTCATTAAAAAATGATGAAGAGCATGAAAGAATGGTTTTATCACTAAAACCATATTTGTCCCCAGTTCATGTTGGAATATTATCATTAGTTAAAAAAGATGGATTAAAAGAAAAAACCGATGAAATTTTCTTAAATATTAAAAGGAAATTCGATGCATTTTTAGATCATTCAGGTGCAATTGGAAGAAGATATAGGAGATTAGATGAAATTGGAGCTCCATTTGCAATAACAGTTGATCATCAAACATTAGAGGACAATACTGTAACAATCAGAAAAAGAGACTCGATGGAACAAAGTAGAGTAGATATTTCTAAAATTGATTCTATTTTATTAGAATCTGTAGGATTTCCTTAACTTTAAAAATAATTTTATAATTTTTTAATTATAAAACATCTTCATAAAGAATTGTTTGATTCTTTAATTGTTTATCAAGTGTTGGTAAATATTTCATTATGCAGAAATTAACAAAATCACTAAACGAACGAATTCTATAATCAGATTCTAGAACTTCACTATGTTTATCATAATATTGTTCTAATTTGTATAATGTTCTTTTTTGAAGTGGGACTAGCCTATTACGTTTAGTAACAAATCTAGGAGCAACTGGAACTTCTTCTTCAGATTCTGCTTCTGTTTCAGATTCACCTTTTAGAGTATTGAGATCAATTGTTTCTTGCATTTCAAAGACAAAAATTTTACTTGGAATAGATTTTGGAAGTCCAGAATTTTTAGAAATTATATCAACTACTTCTCGTGCAACTTTATCAGACATTGCTAATTCAATTTTTGCAAGCATTGTAGATCTTACTGCAGATCCGCCAACTCTAGATCCTTTTGACTGACTGGTAAATCTACTATCTTCTAAATTTCGTTTATCAATAATATCTATGCCTAAAGCATCTAATTTTTCACGAATTGAAGGGTAATTTTTTCGATTAATAATAGCCTCAATCTTTTTCAATAATTTTGACCATATTACTGATGTTTTAAAGCTAATGATAATTTCATAATGATATAATTTGTTACTAAATGCATATCATTTGATTATCAAATAATATAAAAATACATTTTTGATTATCCATAGGATTCGAATTTAACTTCATAACTTCCATCTTCACGTTTATTTTTTTCAGTTACAAAATTTTTATTTTTCAAATAATCCATAGTTCCATCGATGGTTCCTTGCCATCCACAAACGTAAAACATGGTATTTTCTGCAGTAATTTTCTCACCAACCAATTCTTCAAGAGGGGACTTCCCAGCATCATTAGATCTTAAAAATTGTTCAATTCTACCCTTATGACCATGCCATGCACGATTAGTCCATTCTTCAGGTCTACTAATTGCTGCTCTATATTTGAAATTCCATTTATCTTTACCTTTGTCAATACTTTCATTTTCTAAATCAGTCAAGAGTTGTTTGTAACTTAATTCATCAACGTAGCTTGCACCGTGTAAAACAACAATCTCTCTTTTATCATTAGTATCGTGAAGATGTTGTGCAAAACTCACAAAAGGTGCTAAACCAGTTCCACCACCAATACAAACAATTCTTCTTGAATCTTTTTCACCATTTGCTAGTGTATCATTAATTGTAAGATTACCAGCAGGTTTTGCCCAACTAATTTTGTCACCTTCTTTTGCGTTAAACAACAAACTGGTTAATCTTCCAGGAAGAGGCCTTCTAACCCATCTAATCACAAATTCAAAAAATTTCTTATTCTCAGGAGAGGACGCAATAGAATATGCACGATTGACAATTTTACTTTCAAGAGGTAATCCAAGCGTCAAAAATTGGCCGGCTTTAAAATCAGGAACCCCACCATCTGGAGTAACACGAAAAATTCCTAAATCCTCTCTTAATAATTGAGTATAGGAAATGGTGCCATTTTCCACGCTATAATTTCTCCCAGTCAGTTAAGATAGAATTAATTTTTTCTATAATTGGATCATAATGTATTCGTGGTTCAGTACTTACAAGTAATAATTTTCCCTTAAATGGAATTGTAACTAATGTTACCTGATCATATTCAGTAAAAGTTAACCTCTCCTTACCTAAACGAAATGTAAAATTTTGTGCCTTTCTCCATCTCTCCAAAGTGTAATGAATGGACATTCCAATTTCATGGTCAGATAAAAGAGGATCAAGATTATCTCTTTCTGAACTGTGTAATATTTTGGATTTATCATTTACAAATCCTGCAAAACGAATATGTTCACTAGAATTTATGATGTTGGAACAAAGTTTTTCATAGTTTGGTTCTGTAATTATTTCTTCAGCCATTCCCATTCAGGTCTCTCTTCATAATCTTTGTCATCATCCATCTAACATCAAGAACTATTTGATTTGTCTTTGTTAGATGGTTGCATGTAGTCATTTGGAGTGAACTTAAACTCTTCTTCGTCAGAGTAAGCTTGTTCAGCATGTTCACTAATATCTAAACCAATGTCTTCCTCTTCAGGTTCAACACGAATTCCAATTAGATGTTTAATTAATTGTAATAATATCCAAGTTCCACCGAATCCCATTGCAGCAGCTACTGCAATTCCAACACCTTGAATCCAAATTTGATCATAATTACCATATAGTAATCCATCAACTCCAGAAGGATTTATCAAAGTACTTGCAAATATACCAATTCCAAGTGCACCGACAATACCTGCAATGCCGTGTACAGAACTTACATCAAGTGCATCATCAATTTTTAATTTATCTCGAATTAGTACAACTCCACCATAAGATAGTACACCTATTGCTATTGCAAGAACAAATGCATGTTCAACACTGACATATCCAGATGCAGGTGTGATTCCTGCAAGTCCAGCAATTGCACCATTAATGGTTGCAACAATTGATGGTTTACCTGTACGCATCCAAGACAATCCTGCCCAAATTAAAGCGGAAACTGAAGAAGCTAAGTGAGTTACAATAACGGTATTTCCAGCTACACCGCCAGATGCTAATGCACTACCGGCATTAAATCCAAACCAACCTAGCCATAATAATGAAGAACCTAATACAGCAAGAGGAATACTATGTGGAATATTTATTGCTGGACCAAATCCGCGTCTTTTTCCAAGTACAAGAGCAGCTGCAAGTGCAGCCATTCCAACAGTAGTATGTATAACAATACCACCAGCAAAGTCAACGACACCTAGTTGTGCTAACCATCCACCACCCCAGACCATGTGAACGATTGGATAGTAGATTAGCATTGACCATGCAGATATGAATATAATAAATGAGCTAAATTTCATTCTTTCAGCGATTGTTCCAGTAAGTAATAACGGAGTAATACATGCAAACATTAATTGGAATTTAACAAAGAGGACGCCAGGTATACTAGGTGCATATTGTTCTAAAGGTGCATCCCAAGGAATACCTTTCAAAAATGACCAATCAAGATTACCTATGATACCAGTTGTAGAAGGACCAAAAGATAGACTAAATCCAAAAACAAACCACATTACACTAAGTAATGACATTCCGAAAAATATTTGCATAAAAATTGAAACTACATTTTTCTTTCTCAATAAACCAGATTCAAATAATCCCAGTGCAGGAATCATTAACAATACTAAACATCCAGCAATTAACATCCATGCTGTATCTCCAGTATCTATCATAATTATAATGAAATCGAGTTTTTGCATTTAACAGTTTTCCAATTTGATTTACAATGATTATCAAAAGATATACAATATCTAAATTATTATTTACTTTGACAGAAAAAAATAATCATGTTAAAACTTGAAATCATACTTGCAGAAAACGATGTAATGAATATTAGTGAAGGATTAAAAGAAATAGGAATTGGCGGATTAACAGTTATCAAAGTTAGAGGAAGAGGTGCAAAGACCGCAGCTGAAATCCATTCTTCAAAAGGAATGGAAATTTTTGTTCCTCATTTTGCAGATAAATATAGAGTAATGGTTGTAATACCAGAATCAAAAGAAGAGAAAACAGTTGAAATAGTCAAGAAAAATTCTAGAGGAGGTAAAATCTTCATTTCACAAATGTTACGTGCAATAGATATTGGTTCAGGTAATGAGGGTGAAGAGGTAATCTAAATGAAATTATCATTTGAGAAAATTAAATCATCAAAATTAACTAAAAAAGACTACTTAAAAATTCCAATTATTGCAGGGATCATTACAATTCCACCAGTAATTATGACTTATTGGTCAATGTAGATGTGTGAATAAAATGAGTTTATTATTAATCACAAAAAGAGGAACTGGGAAAAAAGTAGTAGATGAAGAAATTAATTATAATTGGGCAGGAAATGAGTTTAAAAATTTCCAAGAAGATAGAAAAACCAAAATTTTATTCAAAAGAAAAAGAACAATTATTTCATCTGCTAGAGGAACTCAAAGAAAATATTTAGAAAAATCTGAAGAAATAGTAGAAAAACCAAAACAAGCTTACATTACTGTTAATAGAGGAACAAAAAGAATACTAGTAGATTTAAAATGAAAATTGAAAAAATAATTCCTCAGTTAAGTAAATCAAAAGTATTTCTTGTGAAATTAAGTTTTGCAGCATTAGGTATGACTTTAATTGGATTATACTTATTTGCAGATTACATTTAACTCTAAGAATAATTTTATTGTTTGAGCTAAGTAACTTTTTAAAAATAAAATAAAAATAGTAAACTATCGTCTAAGCTCAACTAGCTACTCAAAGGAAGAAGTAGAAGAGGTTTGTGACGAAAGTCCTGTTGAAGATGGTACAGATGGGAATTTGTCTCCTATCTGTTGCTCAGCTACTGCAGATGCTTCTTGAAGAATCTTATCTGTTTCTTCATTTGAAACATCAGACTCCATATTGAATGAGTCTCCTGCAAGTGAATCCATCATAAGTCCATTAAGTGTCTGGGTCATACTATTCAATTCTGAATCAGCTTCTGGCATGAATCTTCCGAGCGATGACT
>Ga0315331_10002854_pt1 | contig 12994 bp, 12 predicted proteins | sample M160m34915metaG_FD_203456 | JGI IMG/M metagenome (GOLD analysis project Ga0315331, IMG submission 203456) | Ammonia-oxidizing marine archaeal communities from Monterey Bay, California, United States - M1 60m 34915 | ecosystem: Environmental > Aquatic > Marine > Intertidal zone | place: USA...
TTTTCATCGATAGATCAAGTCGTTGTGGTACCACCTCCCCGGCTCGAACGGGGGACCTCCTGATCCACAATCAGGCGCTCTAACCTACTGAGCTAAGGCGGCACGCAAAAGTCAAATAAACGGGCTTACACTTTTATGCAATAGCGCTTATGCTATTCTTTTGAGTGTGGTATTTTTTAAATTTAAGCAGCAGCTTTGAGTATAATGGTTGAATTACTTAAGGAAGTAATTGAAATTAAGGAAATTTTTAGATGGGTATTAATAAACAAAGTCAAATTTCAGCAAATTTACAAATAGGTCCTACTACAGACGGAATGGTAAGAATCTATATTGAAGGTAAAAATATAGAATTACCATTAGATTTTGAACCTGAAGAGGCTAATGAAATTGCCCAAGAACTAATTGCTGCTGCTAAAACAGTAGGATTTCAGGGATAATGCGTTTTTAATCGATGCTGTATTTCTTGCTAACCCTTGGATCTAAGAACAACCTTAAGCGATCTGAGGCATTTTGGGCGAATTTTGTTATAATTTTTTTTCTTTTTTGAGGATTAAGTTTACGTTCGGGGCCATATCTGATTATCTCAGCATCGTATGTGTCTGCGATAATCAAGCCATCATCTGCAGGAAGAATATTAGTTGGAAAATTTTGGGGAACTGCCCAAAAATATCTATCGCAAAATGGTAAATATTTCTCCCATTTCTGGTCTTGATTATAATCTGCGGGGGAAGACTTGCATTCAATTATCCATATTTCACTACCAGGCCCAATTGCTATTATGTCAACTCTAGATCCTTTTATTGGAACAAATTCTTCTAAACACGAAAAGTTGTACTGTTTTAAGTGACGACATACACCTCTTGCAATCAATTGCCCCATTTTTATATTTTTTTCACTCATTTTGCGTTTTTTTTAATAGTCAATTTATTATATGATACCATGATGTATTGCTTGGCAAATCGTTGTCAAAGTCATAAAGGTGTCGGTGACGGGTTCTGCCCTTTGCGTGTAAGAGTCTATTCTGGTGGCCTTAAGTCAATCTTAGGGAGCTGGCTCTGTCAAGGCTTTGGCTTTGTTACCTGGCACCCACCTGTATAATCAGGTCTCGGGAATGACAAACTCTTCACGATTGCGATCAGGTGCACAACACCTGTGTGCGGGCCCGTCACAAAAAAGGATGTAAATGGAAAAAAATACTGTCCGACAAAGCGCTTTGCTAGCGCGAAAAAAAGCGCACGAATCTGCTGAGGGCGATACTGGCATATCTTTGCTTATTGATACTGTGTTTTCTTTTTCAAAGGTTGAGATTATTTCTGGATATATGCCAATTAAGACAGAAATTAGTCCGCTGGGGGCAATGAAAAAATTGGCAATGTCTGGAAAAAGATTGTGCTTACCAGTGGTAAAGTCAGTTGGAATTCCATTGTGTTTCAAAGAATGGACCCCTGATTCAGCTATGATTAGTGGTGCATTTGGAGCTAAAATTCCAAAAAATGGTTTGGTGCTAAAGCCTGAATTATTAATTATCCCTCTAGTTGCATTTGATCGCAGTGGTGCGCGCTTAGGCTACGGTGGTGGGTATTATGACCGATCATTAGAACAGTTAAGAAGACGAAAACCGACGATAGCCGTTGGATTTGCCTATTCATCTCAAGAAGTTAAGAAAGTACCAACAGAACGAACCGACCAACAACTAGACATCATAGTTACCGAAAATGAAATTATCTATTTTGATAACTAATTTGTTGTTTTTTTAATATTGAACGCGTAAGTGAATTTGATGAGAGTTTTATTTTTAGGCGATGTCATGGGCCGAGCAGGCCGGGACGCTGTAAAAAAAAATTTAAAGAATCTAAAACAATCTCTTTTGTTGGATTTTGTAATAGTTAATGCAGAAAATGCGACAGCAGGTTTTGGTTTATCAATGGCTCATGCCAATGAATTACTGGATTCAGGTGTAGATTGTTTGACCCTTGGAGATCATGCATTTGATCAGAAAGATATGACATCTGGTATTTTGTCAGAACCAAGAATAATTCGACCTATAAATTTTGCAAGGAGCGCTCCAGGTAAAGGTGCTCAGTATTTTGATTTGCCAACTGGGAAAAAGATACTTGTTATTCAAGTTCTCGGTCAAGTTTTCATGAAACGTGTGTTTGAAGATCCCTTCAATAATATTGATAAAATCTTAAAAGCAAATCCTATTGGTAAAAAAGCTGACGTAATAGTGATAGATATTCATGCCGAAGCTACATCAGAAAAAATGGCTATGGGACATTGGTGTGATGGTAGGGCTTCTTTGGTTATAGGAACGCATACTCACGTTCCAACAAGTGACACGATGATCATGCCTAAAGGAACTGGATATCAAACAGATGCGGGGATGTGTGGTGACTATAACTCTGTTATCGGCATGGATCCTGTTGAACCAATCCAGCGTTTCATCAATGGAATGACTAAGAATCGATTTACACCCGCAAATGGTGAGGCAACTTTAAGTGGAGTGCTATTGGAAACGGATGACTTAACTGGCTTAGCAATTAATGTTCATTCAATTAGAATTGGCGGAAAGCTTCAGCAATCAGGATTTAAATGAATCAGTTGGGCCTAACGTCTATTTTAATGTTTGTTGGCATAAGTTGGGGACTAACAGCCCCACTTTCTAAAATTGCTGTTTCAACTGGCCATCATTATTTAGGTTTGCTTGTTTGGCAGATAATCGTAATGATTTTAAGTTTAGGTCTTGTTCAAGTTATTAGAAGAAAAAGACTTCCCCTAAATTTGGCCTGTTTTTGGAGGTATTTTTTGGTGGCGCAACTAGGCACGATACTCCCAAATTCTATTATGTATAAAGTGTATTTCCATTTGCAGTCTGGAGTGATGTCAATCTTGGTTTCTGTCGTTCCAATGATCGCTTTTTTGCTTGTCTTATTCCTTAAAATGGAAAAATTTGAACTTCGTCGATGTTTGGGCGTCTTATTTGGAATCCTAGCAATCCTTCTAATTGTTTTTCCCAAATTCGAACTAGGATCGACAGGAGAAGTTGGTTGGATATTCTTAGCCTTATGTTCCCCTTTTTGTTATGCAATTGAAGGCGTTTGGATAAATAAAATTGGGTTAGCTCAACTCGATCCGATTGAGGTAATTTTAGGGGCATCTATTTTTGGACTGGTTGCTCTGTTTCCAATTGTATTAATAAATGGATATTGGATATCTCCTTTTAGTACTTGGGGACCAGCAGAGTTTGCAGTTACATCTTCGTCATTAATACATTCTTTGATTTATATTTCCTATATATGGTTAATTGGAAAGGCGGGTGTCGTGTTTGCTAGCCAAGTTTCTTATATCTACACAGCAAGCGGTATAGGGTTTTCAATTATATTACTCGGAGAAGGGTACTCAGCATTTGTTTGGAGTGCAGTAATCTTAATGTTGATGGGTCTAATGATGGTCAGACCATCAAATCAATTATCATTAGATTAAGATATAAATTTAAATTGTAAATCAATTGCAACGTCTTAAAACCTTAAGTATACATTATTAATCCAAGTAATCGGAGTGGAAAATGGCAGGACATTCAAAATGGGCAAATATCCAGCATCGTAAAGGTCGCCAGGATGCAGTTAGATCAAAGTTATTTTCTAAGTTGGCAAAAGAAATTACCGTAGCGGCAAAAATGGGAGATCCCGATCCTGAGAAAAATCCACGTTTGAGGTTAGCTGTTAAAGAAGCTAAGTCGCAATCGGTTCCAAAAGACGTAATTGAGCGCGCTATTAATAAAGCGACGGGTGGAGATGCTGAAAATTATGAAGAAATTCGATATGAAGGATATGGCCCGGGAGGAGTAGCAGTTATTGTTGAAGCGATGACGGACAATAAGAATAGGACCGCCTCAACAGTTAGGTCTACTTTTTCAAAATCTGGGGGGAATTTAGCGGAGACTGGATCAGTATCATTTATGTTTGATCGAATGGGCCTTGTGACTTATAAGCCGGAAGTTGGGGATGCCGAAGTTGTTTTCGAAGCAGCGATTCTTGCTGGTGCAGAAGATGTAGATAGTTCGGATGATGGGCATGAAATATTCTGTGAAAGTTCAGAATTAAACGAAGTTTCAAATATTCTAGAAGAAAGTCTTGGAGAAAGTGAAAGTTCGAAACTGATCTGGAAGCCAAATGTCACAACTCAGTTAGACTTATCTGGCGCTGAAAAACTTATGAAGTTAATCAATGCTTTGGAAGATGATGATGATGTTCAGAACGTCACGGCTAATTTTGAAATCTCGGATGAAGTTTTGGCTCAGCTTTAATTTACAAGTATTTATAAGTAGTCATATATTGGAAATTTAGCACATAAATTCCCAACTTCTCCCTTAACCTTTTCCTCAACAGAGGCATTATTTTCTTCTCCATTTGAAGAAAGACCGTCTACCACTTCAACAATCCATCGGGCAATGGTTCTAAATTCTTCTTCTCTAAACCCTCGTGTCGTACCTGCTGGGGTTCCCAGTCTTAAGCCTGAGGTTATAGTTGGCTTTTCAGGATCGAAGGGAATTCCATTCTTGTTAGCAGTTATATGTGCTCTGCCAAGCGCTTTATCTGCTTGATTTCCTTTTACACCCTTTGGTCTTAGGTCAACAAGCATAACGTGCGTATCAGTTCCACCTGTTACTATGTCAAGGCCACCTTTCATTAACTCTTCTGCAAGGGCGACTGCATTGGATCGAACCTGTTTTTGATATAACTTAAACTCTGGTTTCAATGCTTCCCCAAACGCTACAGCTTTTGCTGCAATGACGTGCATAAGTGGTCCTCCTTGAATCCCTGGAAATATTGCAGAGTTAAATTTTTTTGAAAGAGTTTCGTCATTACATAAGATCATTCCACCACGAGGACCTCTTAGGGTTTTGTGGGTGGTCGTGGTAGCAACATCTGCATAAGGAAAGGGTGAAGGGTGTTCATCCGCTGCCACTAAACCAGCAAAATGAGCCATATCTACATGCAAATATGCTCCAATCATATCTGCAATTTCTCTAAACCTTTTGAAGTCTATTTGACGAGGAACTGCCGAACCCCCTGCAAAGATAAGTTTAGGTCTATGTTTTTTTGCTAAACTTTCAACTTGATCATAATCTATTAAGTTATCTTGTCTGCGAACACCATATTGGACTGCATTAAACCATTTTCCCGATTGATTTGGTGCAGCACCGTGTGTTAGGTGGCCACCAGATGCTAGATCCATTCCAAGAGTGGTGTCTCCAGGTTTCAATAAGGCCAACATTACGGCTTGATTAGCTTGGCTACCAGAATTTGGCTGTACATTTGCAAAATGACAATTAAAGAGCTGGCATGCGCGATCAATCGCAAGTGTTTCAGCGATATCTACAAATTGACAACCACCATAATACCTACGCCCAGCGTAGCCTTCGGCATATTTATTCGTCATAACAGAGCCTTGCGCTTCCATAACAGCACGACTTACAATATTTTCAGATGCGATTAACTCTATTTCATTTCTTTGACGATCGAGCTCTAAACTAATTGAATTGTATATTTCAGGATCACTTTCCGACAAATGTTTTAAAAAAAATGAATTTTCCATAAAAGACCTTTTCTACTTACGATAGCTTTAGAGTTTCCATATAGTGTCAGTTACGCTATAGAAAAGCACAAATCAATGACGGCGACATTTTGTGACGGATAATTTAGTAAAAGTTTTGCTAATGATTAAAGTAGGAGTGAAAAATGCAAAAAATTGCATTTTTGGCAGATGAAACATACGAGGCTCAAAGAGCATTGGAAGTTTTAAGTAAGAGCTATGGCTCAGTATCTGCAGCTAAAGCTGATGTGATAGTGGCTTTGGGTGGAGATGGCTTTATGCTGAGCACATTGCACAATACGCAATCTATGCCATTACCTGTTTATGGAATGAATAGAGGTACGGTTGGTTTCTTAATGAATGAGTTTTCCGAAGAAAATTTGCACGATCGGTTAAAAAGTGCTGAAGCAGCTGACATAAGTCCGTTAAGAATGTGTGCCATATGTGATGATGGCTCTAAAGTTGACGCTCTTGCAATAAATGAGGTTTCATTGTTACGCGCTGGTCCCCAAGCAGCTAAATTGAAAATAACCATAGATGGCAAGGTGCGAATGGAAGAATTAGTTTGTGATGGTGCCTTAGTTTCTACGCCAGCAGGTTCGACTGCTTATAATTATTCGTCACATGGTCCAATTCTTCCAATTCAGTCAGATGTTTTAGCAATGACTGCAATCTCAGCCTATCGACCCAGGCGTTGGAGGGGTGCTTTATTACCTAAAACAGCAAATGTTAAATTTGATGTTTTGCAACCTGATAAGAGACCGGTGATGGCTGATGCTGATAGTCGTTTTTCCACAAAAGTTTTGAGTGTTGAAATTAGCAGTGACAGAAAAATTAGTCATCGTATTCTTTTTGATCCTGACCATGGGTTAGAAGAGCGCTTAATAAGAGAACAATTTGTTTAAAAGTTGGCTAAATTATATTTTTCTTGAATTGCTTTTATAGTGTTTACTTCAATGTGACTAGGTTCGTAATTTGTAAGAATTTTCTCCACTTGGGCCTTTGCAGTGTTTGTAATGTCAGGCGCACCATCTGCCTCCCATTCTTCCCAACTTTTGCGATCACTAACGGAAGGATACAAGTAATCACTACGCATTCGATCATACGTTTCAGGTTGTCCCAAGAAGTGTCCTTCGCCATCAATAACCTTTTTAATGCTCTCAAGTCCCAAAGTGCTCTTATTTATCTCCAACTTTCCACAACTTCTTCGAATAATACCTAACATATCGTTATCGATTACCGAAGCAGTAAAGGAAGTTGCCATCAAACTTGCCAAACTACCACAAGACTGAGTAATTAAATTAACGCCAGAAAATGCTGCCATTTGAATGTTTGATGTTTTTTCAAAACTTGATTGAGCATCTGTTGATTTACTGTCTGTGGCGCCGGAAATTGCTGAGTTAGCAAAGCCATAATATTGAGCCATTTGGCCTGCCATAGCCGTAGCAATTGGTTGTTCCGCACTTCCTCCAGAGATAGCCCCAGTTCTTAAATCAGTTATCATTGGTCTTGGACCAAATATTAATATCGCGTTTTTATCCACCAGGTACCCTAAAATCATACCAGCCATTGTTTCGGCTATTGTTTGCGCAATTGCGCCTGCCAGCGTTACTGCAGTTGAAGCTCCAACTTGAGCGAATGTATTTACATTTATAGGCAGCCCAGATTTTACTCCCTCAATTAAAACGTCACAGGATTCTGGGTCAAATCTTAGAGGAGAAACAATGTGATTGGTATTGAGTGATATTAAGTTCTTCTGTTTATTATTTCTGTTTAAAGCGCAAACATCTTCTACCATTTCTTTAATGCTTTTTATATCTTCTGCTTGAGAAATACTCGTCATGATATGTTTAGTAGTACCACGAAGACAGGCGAATGCTGTATTCAAGTCTAAGTCTCTTTGTATTTTTAGATCCCTAGCGATGACTGTTCGAGAAAAAAAATCAACATTTTCTAAATGTTCAATTAAGCACGCATTTTCATAAAGGTCTTTTAATGTTGTTTCTCGAAACTTATCTGTTTGATGATCTAGAATTGTTGGCGTAGCGCCACCAGTACCAAAATATATTTCGTTACCAGTAATCTGAAGGTCATTCTCAGATTTTTGACCATGTAGTATAATTGATCGAGAAAGAGCACTAATTGTGTCTTCAACAAGTGCCTTGGGAAAGTATAATCGTCCATTTTTAAATTTAATTCCATTATTGACGGCAACTTCTTGAGTTTTACTACTGACATGGCTAATTCCAATATCGCTCAAGATATTTAAAACAGTTCCATGGATGTCCCTACATTCTTTTTTTTGCAAAATTCTTAAGTTGCCACCGTAACTTAAGAATTTTGGCTGCTTTGAAACTTTGGTAATATTTTTTCGTCGTCTTCTTTGTTTATTACGATCTAAATGTGCCAAAAATTAATCCTTAAAGCTTCGACTATCTTTGATTTGATCCCATGCCCAAACTACCTCTTGAAGACGATCTTCATCTGCACGCTCTCCACCGTTCATATCGGGATGAAGGTCTTTTACTAATTTTTTGTATTGCTTTCGAATTTCTGATTTGGTCATGCTATCTTTTGACTCTAATATTTCTATAGCTCGTCTCTCTGTCGCCCCTAAACGTTTCGAATAAACCGCACCCCGCACCTCTTCGCGAGTTCCTTTTTCTCCTAAAACATCTAAAGGATCATTTATGCCAAGCCGAGCCCAGGCTTTTTGTTCTGCTTCCCTGCCTTGGTCTCTAAATGGTTTGGTTTGACGATCCCAAGTTTTATCGGCATCAACTTGGTCTTGAAACTGTTTTGGAGTGTGGTTTTCAAAGAAATTCCAAGTTAAATTATATTCTCTTACGTGCTCCATACAAAACCAATAAAAGTCAGCGTTATTATCCGCTGATTTTGGCGCTCTGTATTTACCAGATTTATTACAGCCTTCTTTCTCGCATTTTTTCCTTGATGTATCCACCGCACCAGTTGATGCTTTTCGACCCTTATTACGGCGTTTCTTATCAGTTGATACAGACATATCAAATTCGAATAGGGGCTTCTTTTCCATTATTAAAACTCTTCTTTTGGAATCAGGCACCATAGTTTAGGAGGTTTATAAGTAATGCCAACCCCTTTTTGGAAACAAATTTAAAAAATGCTGATAAAAGATCAAATCATTGATAAATTACAACTAAGTTTCAATCCATCCTTATTGGTTGTTGAGGATCAGTCGGAGATGCATAGAGGTCATGCAGGATGGAATGAGGATGGAGAAAGCCATTTTCATATTCGAATCTCATCCGGCCTTTTTTCTGGGCTTTCACGTATTAAACAACATAGAGCAATCTATGAAGCTTTGACACAAAAACTTGTTAAAAAAATTCATGCTATATCAATTGAAATTATTTCAGAGTGAAGCTATTTAAATATTTTTTTATTAATTAATTCGCTTACTACTGCCGGATTAGCTTTCCCTGAAGTCGCTTTTAAAACTTGGCCAACAAACCAGCCGGCAAGCTTTGGATTCGTTTTTGCCTTTTCGACCTGATCAGGATTTTCGCTAATTATTTTATCAACTTCTGTTTCAATCGCTACCACATCAGTAACTTGCGCCATTCCTTTTTCTTTAACAATATCCTTGGGGTTACCTCCTTTTTCCCATACGATTTCAAATAATTCTTTTGCAATTTTTCCAGAAATTTCTTTGGAGGAGATAAGATCGATTATTTGACCTAGTTGGTCGGTTTTAACAGGCGAATTTTCTATTATTAACTCTTCTTTATTTAATCGTCCAAAAAGTTCATTAATTATCCAATTTGCTGTGAGCTTTCCGTCTCGATTTTTGGCTACATCTTCAAAATAGTTAGCTTGTGTGACATCAGCTGTTAGGACACCTGCGTCATAATTAGTTAAGCCGTGATGATTGATAAAACGAGCTTTTTTCTCATCTGGTAGTTCAGGTAATTTGGCTTTTATTGCGTCAACCCAGGATTGCTCTAGTTCTAAAGGCAAAAGATCAGGGCAGGGGAAGTATCTATAATCATGCGCTTCTTCTTTTGAACGCATAGATCTAGTTTCATTTTTCTCGGCATCATAAAGACGTGTTTCCTGATGAACTTCACCGCCGTCCTCTAATATCGAAATTTGTCGTTTAGCTTCATAATCAATCGCCAATTGTATAAACTTCATGGAATTCATATTTTTTATTTCACATCGTGTGCCCAAATATTTAAAATCATTTGTTTTTCTGTAAAGCTCGTATTGCCCGGGTTTACAAACGGATACGTTTACGTCTGCACGTAAGTTTCCGTTTTGCATATTACCATCGCACGTACCGAGGTATCGTAAAATTTGGCGTAACTTTCCAACATAAGCTGCAGCCTCCTCTGGACCTCTAATATCTGGACGGCTAACAATTTCCATTAGAGCTACACCAGTCCTATTTAAATCAACAAATGACATATTTGGATCCATGTCGTGTACAGACTTACCAGCATCTTGTTCCAAATGTATTCTTTCAACTCTTACCGTTCGCCTTTCAGCATCATTCATTTCTACCAATACTTCCCCTTCTCCTACGATGGGGTGATAAAGTTGACTTATTTGATACCCTTGAGGAAGGTCCGGGTAGAAATAATTTTTCCTATCAAATTGTGAAAATAGATTTATGGTTGCGTTGAGTCCTAATCCTGTTTTAACAGCTTGCTCCACACAGTATTCGTTAATTACAGGTAACATTCCTGGCATGGCTGCATCGACAAAAGATACGTTTGAATTAGGCTCTGCCCCAAACATTGTTGAAGCACCGGAAAATAATTTAGCCTTTGAAGAAACTTGTGCATGAATTTCCATACCTATAACCATCTCCCAATCATCTTTTGCTCCGGCAATTAATTTGGGTCTGGGCTGTGAAATTTCATTATCTAGCATTATATTTACCTGATTTGCTCTTTTGCCGTGTTTTTTGATATAGATATATGTTTAGCTTCTTTCAATAAGATTAAGCAATTATCCTATCAATTATCTCTTTTGTATCTACAGAAAGATCATCCGTAAGTGATATCCTCATTATTTCTTGTTTCATTAGTCTTTGGCGTTGGATGTTATGCTTTGAACATGACTGAAAAACTGTACTTAAACGTGCTGCTACCTGGGGATTGATTTTATCTTGTGCGATTATCCAGTCCGCTGCGAACCTGTAGCCTTTGCCTGATATATCATGAAAACCAGGGTGATTGCTTATACAAAAACTACCAATTAATGCTCGGAATCTATTAGGATTTTTATAATCAAAGTCTGTATGCTTTGATAAATTTACTACATTTTTAAGCGCAGTTTCTGGACCAGTGTGAATTGCTTGTATTGCAAACCATTTATCTATAACGAGCTTATCATCCTTCCAATTTTTATAAAAATTATTTATTATTTCTTCTCGGTGTTTGGTATCCATCAGGGCAATGAGAGCGGCTTGTAAATTAGTCATATTGTCCGCATTAAAATATTTTTGAAAAGCTAACTCTCCACCGTCATTAAATGTGTTCAATTTTAGTAGAATTGATTGCAGATCCCTACATCCTGAAGTATTTAAGTCATTGTTTTTATTGTATTTATTTGATAATTTATCTAGGATATTAGGTAGATCCTCTTTAAGAATTAATGCTTGACTCGATTGAGTAAGAGTTAAGGCTTTATGAATTTGATTAGGATCAACTTGCTGATTTAGTTTTTTAAGTTGATCGGTTATTGTTTCATGTGTTGGTAATTTTAATAATAATGCTCTGAAGCCTGGCATTAAATTATTATTGTTCACCACTCTTTTGATTGATTCAGCATAAAATTCGTTAATAGGCCCATGATTTATTATGGTGTTAATGATTGAATTGAGTGCTAGCTTTTGCCCAGATTCCCATCTGGTGAAGTCATTTGTGTCATGTCGTAGCAAGAAAGCATTTTCTTCGTTTGTTGTCTTTCTATTAATTATCACCGGAGCGGAAAAATCTCTCAAAATAGAGAGGGTGGGTTTTTTCTGTATATTATTGAACGTAAATTCCTGCTCTTTTTTAGTTAAGGTTATTAAATGGTCCTTTAGAATTTCTTTACCATCAATATCTATAAGTCCAATTAATATTGGTATTACCATAGGTTTATTACATGAATTTTTTTTGTTAGTTTCTTGAATTAATCTTAATTTATAAGTCGCACTTTCAAAGTGCTCTTCCACTGTGATTACAGGAGTCCCATTTTGCTCGTACCAAAGTTTAAATTGATTTAAATCAATCTTGTTGTAATCTTGAAAAATTTTCAACCAATCTTCAATTGTGCAAGCTTTTCCATCGTATCTTTCAAAGTAAAGATTAAGGGTTTCTTTATAAGCGGAAGAGCCGACGAGACGGTGCAGCATATTTATTAATTCCGCACCTTTCTCGTATATTGTTGCAGTGTAAAAATTATTTATTTCCTTATATGTTTTCGGTTGAACAGGATGGCTTAGCGGACCATTATCTTCCTTGAATTGCCTATTACGCAAATCTATCACATCACTTATGCGTTTTAACGAGTATCCTCTTTGATCAGAGCTGAATTGTTGGTCGCGAAAGACTGTTAATCCCTCCTTCAAAGATAACTGAAACCAATCTCGACAGGTAATTCTATTCCCAGTCCAATTATGAAAATATTCGTGCGCAATTATACCCTCAATGTACTTGTAGTCATCGTCTGTTGCAGTTTCCGGTGAAGCCAAAATATATTTGGAATTGAAAATATTTAGTCCTTTATTTTCCATTGCCCCAGCAGTAAAGTCATCCACTGCAACAATCTGAAAAATATTTAGATCATATTCTCTGTCATAGTTAATTTCATCCCATGCCATTGATCGTTTTAATGCATCCATAGCGAATGCGCATTTTTGTATATCGTTTTTTCTTACCCATATCTTAAGTATCACCTTTTTTTTTGATCTTGTTATAAAAACATCATCATAACTTTCTAAGTTTCCAGCGACGAGTGCGAATAAGTATGATGGTTTTGGCCATGGATCGACCCATTCTACCCAATTTTTACCTTGCATCGTTTTTTCACCATTTGAGAGTAAAACTGGCAGTTTACTTTCAATTCTAACTTTATATTTTGTTAAAACATCAGGCCGATCCATGAAGTAAGTAATTTGTCTGAAACCCTCAGCCTCACATTGTGTGCAATAAATGCCATTTGACATGAAAAGTCCTTCAAGCGCAGTATTAGCCTCGGGATTAATTTCAGTAATTATTTCGAGTAAAAACTGTTTTTTAGGAAGGTTTGCTTTGCTAAATTTTATTCCATTATCATTGTGAGTTACTAGAGAAGAGGCATCTATTCTGTTTATCTTAATACTTTTTAATTTTAGTTGACTTCCGTTCAAGAATAAATCTGAATTTCC
>Ga0315331_10002857_pt1 | contig 12990 bp, 8 predicted proteins | sample M160m34915metaG_FD_203456 | JGI IMG/M metagenome (GOLD analysis project Ga0315331, IMG submission 203456) | Ammonia-oxidizing marine archaeal communities from Monterey Bay, California, United States - M1 60m 34915 | ecosystem: Environmental > Aquatic > Marine > Intertidal zone | place: USA...
TGCAGTGACCGCCACCAGGCAAAGCGTGCTTACGTACTCCCCGCCTGGGGGCCGGCGCATATGGAATTCCAATACTTACGTGAGCACTGGCATGTCCAGTATTGGGCTATCGCGGTTTTCTTCATTTTAGTTTTACGAGATGTTCGTAATGGTTGCGGTAAATGATTCACTGGTTTCAAGGATCGAAGGGCCGAAATTTACGGAAGAAGAATTCGATAGCCTCATAGGTCTGTTCACGCTGTGTGCCTGCATGTTTCAAAATTTGAAAGCGGTTTATGCCGCATCGCGGACATGAATCGTAGGTTGGGTGACTGGTCAATATACAGAAGCAAGCGGCAAGCGTTGAGATATGCTGTATCGTCCCCATTCTGTGCCTTTACTTTTTCTTTCACTTTCGTGGGCCTCTTGCCATCGGCTTGTCGTCATTTCGGTCAATGCTCTTCAGTTATCAGCATAGGCGAATGACGAATCTGTCTCGTCGGCGATCTGAAATGATCCTGGACATGCAATGGAATACGCTATTGCGATAGGGAGCCCTTGGATAGTAGGCTGTCGTCCATGAACGAACCGACCGAAAATCAGCCCAGCAAATTGGTGAAAATCGACCATGTCTTTCTGAGTAATGTGCGTCGTATGGGGATTATTGAGGGGGTTTCGACGCTGATTTTGTTTGGTATTGCGATGCCGCTGAAGTACGTGGCCGGCATGCCCATGGCCGTTCGCATTGCAGGCTCTGTTCATGGTTTTCTGTTCGTCGGCCTGGTCGCGATGCTGATCATGGCGGTGAAACGCATTCCGATCTCAAACAGAATGGCGTTCGCTGGTATCATTGCCGCTGTTGTTCCGTTTGGGCCGTTCGTCTACGACCGCTGGCTGACAAAGAAGTCCGATATGTGATCTGAGTACCGAAGCGTTCCTGTGGCTGATATCCATGAGCAGGATTGAGACGCAGCCCAGCGGGCCCTGACTTATGTGGCTTTTGTGCGGGTTACTGTAGAAAGTTGTGTTTGCTGAGAGGTTGAAAGAGGCGGCGTATTTCGAGATGAATTGATCAAAGACCAAAGATCACAACTCATTTTGAAAGGGACGCCACCAGTGATAAAGACGTCTCAGCACATTCTGCGGTTGGTCAATCAGCGTGGTAACCACGCCACATCCAGACCAGCGTATCAGCGAGCGTTTGCTCAAAGACCCTGCGATCACAGTGCCGCGTCGCGCGACTGAAGACGTAGCGGTAGTCATAGCCCTTGGCTTTCAGGGCCGCTGCCGTTCGCTTGTTGGCCATCACCCAGTTGTGATAGGTGTCTTCCGGATCCCTGGCACGATTGTCGTTCTCAGATACGTGCGTGAAGATTCGCAGCGGTTTTTTCTCTGCAGTTTCGATCAGTTTCATGCTGGAATGGTATTCCCACGCGCCCAGCGGGAACGCGGCCTCTTCCGGGGCGTCGTCGTCCTGCTGGTCGACAAACGTGCCGGAATAGGTGATCAGGCGACGAAACAGGTCGGAACGAAACCAGCCCATCGTGAGAGCCGCTGCCCCGCCCGAGCTGCAGCCCATCGCGGCCTTGCCCCAGGGATTGTCTGTAAACGCAATGTTCGGATACGCGGCTTTAATTTGAGCATTGTGCAGCACGGCCGGCAACACTTCGTCGTTGATGAATCGTGCGAAACGGTCGGACATTGTGTCGTATTCCAGGCCACGTTCACTGCCCTTGCTGTCGTCGCCACCATTTTGCACGGCAATCGCAATAAACGCAGGCAGTCTGCGTTCCGGATCCTTTGAAACTGTCAGATTGTCCAGTGCGTTCCGCACCAGATTCAGGCGACTCGGGCCGTCGTGAGTCACAAGGATCGGCGCTTCAATCCCGTCTTTATATGCTGCAGGTATGTAGACAAAAATCTTCCGCTGTTCACGCACGTCCTTTTTTGCATCAAGTGTGGAATCGTCACCCCGGAAGATTCTGCTGTCAGCCAGACGCATCGAAAATTCAAAATACTTTCCTTTGGGATTGCCCTGATCCGTCAGGTCAGGATCGATTTTGTACTCGGGACCAATCGTGAAATTACCGTTGCCTTCTATGCCCGGGGTTTCTGTGTATCCGTCGTCGGCAAAACCACGACCGGGCACGACGCCACTGCACACAATCAGGCACAGACAGGAGATGCAGAGTGTACGAGGGATTAAATTGATTAACATGATTTCGGTGGGTTCCGGAAGCTGAGTCGGGAGTCGGACGGCCTGGGATGGTGGCAGCTTGACACACGTCAATTGCGTCACAGGTTGTCTCAGAACCCCGACGGTGCGTCAACGAACGGGCATTTGTCTTAACGGATTGACGCTGCTGGCGGTCAGATGGTGTATCTGCAGTGAGAATTGTATTCTGTCGTGGTTGCCAGGGCCATCGTTCCGCAGGCCAATAAGACAGGGCACTCGCGGGTGGCCGGCATCCGCGACCCAGATTGTTTTTGTCCTCATTCCATCGGCGGCTGTCCCCATGATTTATCGTAAAATGAAACGACTTGTCGTTGTGTGCCTGACGTTCGCGGCCGCGTATGGATGGCCTGCAGGCGAAGCGTCAGACATCACCGTCCGTGAGTTGAAACGGACTGTTGTTCCTGAAGCTCACCAGGCCGTTGCTGTTGATGCAACATCGTTCTATGCAATTGCCAACCGCACGATTGGCCGTTACGAGAAAGAAACGACAAGGCTGCGGAAGAAATGGACGGCTCCTGCCGGGTCCCCTATTCTTCATCTGAACAGCGGCATCGTGATTGACGGTCGTCTGTACTGTGCCAACTCGAACTGGCCGAAGACTCCCCGGAAGAATTCAGTCGAAATCTTTGATGCCGCAACACTCGAGCATCTGGAGAGAAAAGAGTTTTCTGAAACCGAAGGGGCCATCAACTGGATTGAGCGGCATCAGAGAGCGTGGTGGATTGTCTTTGCGTTCTACGGCGATGCGGATGTTCGTCGAACGCGATTGGTGCGCTACGACGACGAGTGGCAGGAGACGAAATCCTGGACTTTCCCTGAGACTGTCATTCAGCGCTTTCTTCCGAACAGTAATTCCGGTGGAGCATTCGGACCCAATGGGCGACTGTTCGTGACCGGACATGACCACCCCGAACTCTACGTACTGGAAGTTCCGGATAACGCCACTGAACTGAACCATGTGGCCACGGTGACCGCTCCGATTGCGGGGCAGGGCATCGCATGGGACCGCAGCGATATTGGCACTGTGTTCGGGATTCAGCGCAGCAGCCATGAGGTGGTCAGTATGCGGCTGTCGCATGCTCAGGAGTACACAAAGCTGAAGCAGCCGGTCGAATGGATTCGAGGCGATCACAACCCAATCCTTACGCCGCGCAAAGGCGAATTCGATTCGACTCGGTGTATGAACCCGTGGGTCGTGCGAGACGGACAGGCGTATCGGTTGTTTTATTCCGGCGGTGGGGACGATCAGAAACAGAAGATTGGTGTTGGCACGGCCGCCATTGATGATCTGTCGACTTGGAATCGAGTTGGACCGTTGTTCGACACTGGCGCACCGGGTGCGTTTGATGCCCGCTGGTGTGTGCTGCCTCACGTGGTTCGGATGGGTGATGATCTTTGGCACCTGTATTACACAGGCAATGCTGGTCGGGGTTCCGGCCTGAGTGCATTTCCTGGCATGGGTCTGGCGACCAGTCGAGACGGAGTGACTTGGTCGCGTTTCGGTGATCAGCCGGTACTTGCCAGCAGCGGTGAAGATGGAGCCCCGGATGCGGTCGGGGTCGCCGGAGGATCTGTGCTGCGAGTGCGTCAACCGGGAGGCTCGATGCACTGGAGATTCTACTACACGGGCTGTCCAACGACTGGTACTCCGCATGCTCTCAATCAACAGAAGACCATTTGTCTGGCTGTCTCCGACGATGGCATACGTTGGGAAAAACGAGGGGCCGTGATGGTTCGTGATCCTGAACGCGACTATGAAGATATTGGTGTGGCCGGTCCGGTTGTCCATCAGCAGCATGATGGAACGTTTCGCATGTGGTACTCGGCCATCGGCACACGCTGGGGGTACTACTCGATATGCTATGCCGAATCTGATGACGGGATTCACTGGCGACGGGGCGCGCACACCGGCGACAATCTTCAACTGACACCGACCGGCGATGGCTGGGAGCAGCAAATGGTTGAATATCCGACAGTCATTCGCGAAGGAAATCACCTGCGGATGTTCTATTGCGGGAACGGTTATGGCCGAACTGGTATTGGTACGGCCGTCTCAAAATAACTCAATGTGTCGATCACAACAGAACGCTTTATGTACTGGGCGGCGCTGATTTTTCAGAGCCGTTTTCGAATCAGCTGATAATCCAGCGCGTAAGCGAGGGGTGGAGTGAAGACGTCATGTCTTGGTCCCTCGCGTACGCTTCGGGATACCTATTTCTGTCCTGAAGGTGGTGTAAAACTGCTTCTAATCGAATTTCAACGAGTACAGATCGGCATCCGACATCTCGAAACGCAGCTGTATCGGCTGACCTTCCAAGGCACTGATATCGGATTCATTATTCCAATTTACCGTTCGCCCGATGTGGTCACCGTAGATCGGCTGGCATTCATCAAGAGTGAAACCCGGAACGACATTCCCGTCTGCGTCCTGGATTTCGACCCGCAATTGTCCCGCAGCACTTGTTGAATAGTTGATCTCCAGTTTCGTGCCGGTAAACTTCAGCAGCCGGGTGATGAATTCGCCGGTGTCCAGCGGTGCATTGACGGATACAAAGCCGTCGATACGCAGTGCGTAGCGTCTGCCACCGGTCAGGAACAGCGATATTTCTGTGGAACTGGTCTGATGGATGCCAATGGCCGCGTAATTTGCTCGGTTTGCCCAGCCTTCAGCCCCGATTCCCGGTCGAATAAATGACTGGGTGAATTCACGATCGAAACGATCGCCGCCACGAGTGCTCATCATCAGAATGTCGGTGGCAGAACCGCGTTTGGCCATGAAGCGTGTTGGCAGAGCGATATAAATGTGCGGCGCTCGGTAGTACGGTTGAGTGCAGGGCGTGTAAAGGTGCTCGTTTGGAAGATTCGCTTTCATTTCGACAAAGGGAGTCCAGTTGATGAAGTCCTTTGACGTCGTGCGGGCGATCCCGCGATACCCGTTGATGAAGCGGCGAAAGTAGCAGACGTAGGCCTGCTCGGATTCTGACCAGAACGCATAATTCTGTGAATCAAAGTACTTGCCCCATTCTTCCGGCACGACGGGCTCGTCCCTCAACTTTTTCCAGTGAATCCCGTCAGGTGATGTGTACGCCTTCAAGCCGCCAGGACCACGCCGCTCCCGGACTTCAAGATGTTCTTTATGCGGTTGATAGGCCAGGCCACCGAGCGCCTTATAGCGTTCGGTGGTTGGAACACCGGGGCGAGTGTCGACGAACGGGGTGAAGTTGTGAGTCACAAGGAACTCGTTCATCAGCACCACGTTACCGGCGGGGAATGTGGGATGGTCGTCGTAGATGTCCAGTCTCGGCAGTGTCCAGTTGATGCCGTTGCTGCTCTCTGCATACAGCGTGACTTCTCCTTCGTGATATTGTTCCCAGCCCTTCTTCCAGTGATTACCAGGCTGCGTATCCCCGCGGTAATAGAACTGAAATTGGTCGTCTGATCTGAGCACGGTGGCGTAGTGTCCGTGAGGTCGCGGCGGCGAGATCGGCGGCATGAGCTGTGGTGCGTGAAGTTTCAATGCCGTTCCGCTCAACTTTTGCACGATGTACTGATCAACGAACAACTCGCGTCGGGAACCGATATCGACGACGTGCGGTACATCGTCGGTTGCGGCTACGTGAGTCGAAGTCATGGCGACTGCCAGAGCGAAGCAGGTGGGAGACACGAACCTTAATGTAACGCAGCTCATGATCTTGAAATTCCTCATTTTCACGCCGATCTTCACGGATGGTGCGGTGCCAGTGGGCTGCGTCCGAAGGAACGAATGTGGGAGCTTGCGTTGAGTATAGGTCATTGACCTCTCAAACATATGAGTTACAGGAGTCTCAATGCTCGGTCGCTAAACTAAAGTGATTGCCGATCGATTGTGGAGGCTGAATTCAGGTAGTAGTATTCACGCAAGTTGCTTTTATATAAGTACTTCCGTTCATTGATGGGTGATGAGAGTATGAGTGATAAATGGATTGCAGATCGCATGCATCAGATCGATGCATCGGGGATCAGAAAGGTTTTTGATCTGGCTGCCACAATGCAGAATCCGATCAACCTGAGCATCGGTCAACCACACTTCGACACTCCTCAACCGGTCAAAGATGCGTTGTGCAAGGCCGTCCAGGAGGGCAGGAATGCCTACAGCCAAACGCAGGGCATTGCTCCGCTGCTGGAACGACTGCAGCATGACGTTGATGCTGCGTACCAACATGAAGATCGCCAGGTGTTCGTTTCGTCCGGCACCAGCGGTGCGCTGATGCTGGCGTTGTGTACGCTTGTTAATCCTGGTGACGAAGTGCTGGTCTTTGATCCGTGGTTTGTGATGTACAAACATCTGGTGACGCTGGCCGGTGGTAAAGTCGTTCAACTGTCAACGTATCCGGATTTCCGAATTCGCCCGGAGGCCGTAGAAGCGGCCATTACGGATCGTACGAAAGTCATTCTGTTCAACAGCCCGAGCAATCCCACAGGAGCCGTGGCATCTGCAGAGGAAGTGAAAGCTTTGGCGCAGATTGCTGCTGACAACGACATCGCATTAATCAGTGACGAGATTTACAAGTCGTTTTGCTTTGACAGTGAGTTCAGTAGTCCGGCAGAATGGAATGACAGTACGATTGTTATCGACGGCTTCAGTAAATCTCACTCCATGACGGGGCTGAGACTTGGTTATGTTCACGGACCGTCGGCAGTCCTTCAGCAGATGATGAAGCTGCAGCAATTTACGTTTGTCTGTGCGCCGCACCCAATTCAGTGGGCGGGACTGACGGCCTGGGAACTGGATCTGTCCGAGAACTTTGCGGACTACGGTCGCAAACGCGACCTCATCGTGTCCGAGCTGAAGGATCACTTTGAGATTCAGGGAGGGCAGGGTGCCTTCTACCTGTTTCTGAAAGCGCCGTGGGGAACGGGGACTGAGTTTGTGACCGAAGCGATTCGCAATAATCTGCTGATCATTCCCGGGAACGTATTCAGTTCGAGCGACACTCACTTTCGACTGTCGTTTGCTGCGGCCGATGATCAGTTGCGGCAGGGCGCTGAGATTCTGCGCAACCTTGCCGATTGTGGAGGAGGGGCAAGCTGAGGTACGTCCCAGAAAGGCTCTGCCTGAGCCATTTCTGCGATTGATCCTGTATTTACCTGGCCGTCATTCCTGTTTACTCAGTTGCTTCGGCAAACGCATCCTGACCACCGACGATCGGCAATTCAATGCTGGTCGCGTCCAGGTCAATTGTTAACTCCGTTCCCGGGGCCGGCCACAGTGTGAATTCGCGGTCAGTGGAGAAGATCATCATGCCGATCTGCTGGCCGGACGGGATGATCTGGTCGTCCGGCTGAAGATCGAAGGCCAGATCGTAGTATTGTCCGGGCACCAAAGGCTGACTTTTCGAGCGCGACTCACGATTCTGCGGATCGGCCCAGCCACGGGTAATCACGTTCTCATAGATTTTCGTTTTTTCGCTTGTGGACCATGGCAGTGAAACCAGCCATACCGAAAAGTTAGCGGCAGGCTTGTTGCAGGCCAGGCGAGTTCGCAGGCGAGCGATACCGGAAATATGAATCGGTTTCTTCAGTGTCTCAGTCACGTACAGCAGGCGGTGATCGGTCCAATCTGCCTGAGCCAGCGTCTCACCGTCGAAGGAAAAGTTGTCCTTCAGTGTTTCGTTTCCCTGCTGCGTTTTGCTGCGGACGCCAAGTGAACCTTGCTTCTTGCCACCGACTCCGGGATGCAGTGTGACTGTCGTCGCGGCAGGATTAGGGTAGTCGGCATACGATGTGGGTTTCTGCCTGTCTTCATTCTCTCGCACGATCCACGCCTTTGGATCTTTTTCCACGCCGTTTTCAATGCCGTAAAGATATCGCGTGAACCAGCGATTCATCATTTTCAGCGGAGGCTGTCCTCCGTGCCCTCCCTGGTGAAAGTACGACTGCACCGGCACTCCCTTTGCCTGCACGGCTTTGTAAATGCGAACGCTGTGCTCCGGCATGACGTTCCAGTCGTTGAAGGCATGGGCCATCAGCAGCGGTGCTTTTAGCGGACCAAGGTCGTTGAGATAATCGCGTCCCGCCCAGAACGAATTATAGTCGCCGGTAACGCGATCGAAGCCTTCGGCCATTTCTTTGTCACGAACATTGCAGTTGCAGATCTCGCGGCGTTCCGGATTGCCACTGTTAATATAGTTGTACAGAACGTCGACATCTTCACCGATGTATCCGCCCGGATGCCGTACCAGTCCGTGCGAGCGATAGTAATGATAATATGACGTGTTCGGTGCGATGGGAATGATGGCTTCCAGTCCGTCGACTCCGGTTGTTGCCGCTGCCAGCGGAATCGTGCCGTTGTACGAAGTTCCGGTCATGCCCACTTTTCCTGTACACCAGAATGCTTCGACTCTGTTGTCGCCATTCGGTGTCGTGAAGCCGGAGACGCGACCGTTCAGCCAGTCAATGACAGCCTTCGGTGCTAATGATTCGTTGTCGCCCCCGATGGTTGGGCAGCCTTGTGACAGGCCTGTGCCAGGCGAAGCTGAATGAACGACCGCAAAGCCTCGCGGAACCCAGTCATTCCAGTGCGACTTTGAAACAACGACTCGCCGCGATTGATGCGCAATTGACGGCGGCTGGGCGTGTTTGTCGGGGGGCTGGCCGAGTTCCTGACGTGGGTCCCAGAAGAAGTTTCGAGTCCCGGACGCCGTACCCGAAAAATACGGGCTGGACACATAGACGGCGGCCACTTTAAGACCCTCGGTGTCGGTCTGGCGTTGGCGAGTGACACTGACGTGCATACGGTCCAGCCGGCCATCACTGTCGGAATCGAATTCTGTTTCCACCCACAGATCGTGATGGATCCACTCGTTCTGTTCTTTGAACGCGTGGACGATCTGTGCTTCGCCCTCGGCGAAGACCGGTACTGCCTTCCTGTCCGAAGGCTTTCCGCGTGGACGATACACGGGCGTCAGTCGTTCTATGTCCTGCTCATCGGCGACTTTCAGCATCTCACTGAGCTTGTCCACAAGCGGGAATTCCACTCCGGCTCCAAACAACGCTGCCACTTTCTCTGCCTCATTGGCGCAACAGTAATTGATGCGAACATCTGCTTTGCTGAGTTGTTCTGTCAGGGCAGGATCAACAGCATCACCACCGTACAGCTGAATGAAGTCAGAACCTGCTGTGATCGTTTCATTCACGTACTGCTGAGAGTTTCCCTGACGTTCCATGTTGCAGAGCAGAATCTTTGGCTCGGTCGCTTTGGCAGCGACTGCCGCATCATGTCCGCAAGCCAGGAAGCACTGATGGATTCGCCCCGTTTCGGAGATTAACGATGCCGTTCTTCTGGCCAGCTCTGCGCCACCCTTCAGATGAACGTTCAGCCAGATGTTGTCCGGCATCATGGCTAACGCTTCGGTCAGAGTGGGAATGCGTTCATCTTTGAATTTCTTGTCTTTCCACGAACCGGCATCAAGCTTTCTGAGGTCATCAAAGGTGCTCTGCGACACCGGGCCTTCACCATTCGTTGTACGATCCAGAGTGCTGTCATGCATCAGCACGAGCCGTTTATCGCTGGTCAGCGCGACATCAAATTCGATCATCTGCGTTCCGAGCATGATGGCTTCTCGGAATGCAGAAAGTGTGTTTTCCGGATGAGTGTCGCTAGCCCCTCGATGAGCACAGATGCCACGGGCCGGCATTGTAACTGGGGCGGACTCGTCTGCATGACTCGGCGTGACAAAGACAGAACACGCTGTGAGTACAGCAACCGGCAACAGACAAAAAGGTGAAGGGATTCGCATGGCTGATTTTCTGGTTTCGAAACGGGAGTCCCCACGACGCAGACTGCACGTTATTCTGAGGTCACACGCGAACGGTTTATTCTTCCGTGCGTCGTGGTGCCCTGCGTCAGGGCGAATGGTACCGCGGAATGTAGCGTGCCACAGAGTGGAAGAAAAACCATCCGGTCAGTCGGAGGTTCTGTTATCCTGCGAAGGGAATCCGCATCGACTGCAAATCCGGGCGGGAAGTTGATCCGCGCCGGGTATCACGACACTGCGATTCAGTCTGCAGCGACTGTTGAATAATCGTGTTGATGTGCAGAGCGTCGAGCGCATCTGTGCCTTGACCGCACATTCATTGACGCAACAGAGCAGTCAATGACAGATCTCCAACGCCTGCCAGGATGGCCGATTGTCAATTCCTGATGTTGGCGAAAAACGGCAGGCGACGGTGTCACGATCGATCTTGTGTTTTCCGGCTCTCACCCTGCAATAAGCACGCTTTAGGCTCAGTGGTATGCGCAGGAGACGGGATTTGACCGCGGTAATGCAGACCGGTTGGAAGCCCATGTCGCCAGTGAACTTTCAGGGGCCAACATCGACCGCCAACACCCACGTGCAACCTCTCAGTATTGACTCGCGTACCGCTGCGGGTTGCCCGAGAAGATTGCCTGAGTTTCGCGTGATCGGAACATGTACAGGCGGTCACGATACCACAGTGAAAAGTCCAGAATTCCGGCCACTTCTTCGTTCGTATTGACCAGCAGCACAACATCACTGCCAGCTCCGGCAGGAGCATATCGCGTTGGATTGGCTTCGAAGGCTGCCTGGGCTTCCGGAGAGCTGAAGTCGTATGTTCTCAGACCGTATTTTGAACTGTACTCTGAACGACCATCGAGCAGTTCGCGGCGGTCTCGCAGAGCAACCGGACAAAATCCCTTAAAACCGGCCTGTCCGCTACGTGAACTGATTCGGTACAGCTGTTCTTCACGGCGAGCCTGGTCGCTCAGCTGACGATGGCGTTCCGGATCTGGTTTCAGTTCAATGGGTGTTTCCAACACTCGGCCCCCGGCGACAGCCTCTGCTGACGGCCTCCATGCTGCTTTTGACGTCGTTTCGGAATCCGATGTACCGATTGGTTCTGACTTGGCTTCATCAGCGAATTGTGATTGCTTCGCAGTGACTGATGATTCTTCCGATTCATGCTGTGTTTGATTCGTTGTCGTTTCCGAATCTGTTTCCAACGCAATCGTGCGAGCCGGCTGGATGTCTGTTACGACTTCTTCTGTCTGTGCCGAAACCGTTGACTCTTCGGTAAGCTCTGCAGCGATATTGCCTGTCGCATCTGACTGACGTGCCACCGGCTGCTGCTGCGGCGACGCTGCTGCAGCTTCCTGAACGAACGGATTCTGATCGGCTGCCAGTTCAGATGCGTCTTCGGGAAGTGTCGGTAACGGGGATTCGATGTTTTTAGAAATAGATGTTTCGATAAGCAAATCCAGGTCAAGCAACGTATCATCGTCGCTGGCCGGTACTGATTCGCCAAACGGATTCACGAAGCCATCGTCAACAAGAACCTGATGCTGAGTCGGGTGTTGGTATTGAGAGTCGCTTCCCGCGGGCTTTTGCGCCGGTTGATTGCCCTTGGGTGACTCTGCGGGAGCCAACTGTGTTACTTGAATCAGCGGCTGCGCCAGGTCATCATTCGATGTTGTCGCAATACGTGACTGGCTGATACCGAACATCGACTGACCATTGCCTTTCTGGAATCCTGTGACCCTTGCTGGCACAGAATTTCCGGTACTGCCCGATCGAGTGTTCGAGCCCTCATCGAACACAATTGGTGGCGGCGAAGGAATCGCGGGTGCGGCGGCCTGGCCCGGCGACAGGAACTCGTCTTTGTCTGACGGTTTTGCCTTGAATCTGTTGAAGAATCTTTTCAGCAGGCTTGGTTTCTTCGCCTGTTCTTCTTGCGACGACTCAGGTGGCTCAGGGACGTCTTTTCTGTGTCGAACCATGCGAATTGCCGAACTGTTGGCATTTGGCAGGTCTCGCGTCCTCATTGACGGCATGGGACGGCCGTTTTTCTGGAAGAGTTTCCGCAGTTCGCCGTTCACGGTTGAGGTTTTGCCGTTCGTCCCGTTCAAGCCGGGCTGGTACTGGGTGAGTTGAATATCGGATACACGTTTGGCGGGTTGCGGCACTTTTCTGAGAGCGGTTGCGACGATCGGCCACAATGTTGTCCTTTGTTCCTGAGGCGCAGTTTTTTGAACGGAAGGAGTTTCTGCTCCTGCTACGGAAAGCGGTGTTCCGGCAAGGGTTGCCACCAGCAGGCATCGTCGAACGCATTTTCGAGTTTTCATTTTAATCTTCCCGATTCCATTCAGGTATTGCAATTCTGCTGGCGCTCGTGGATCCAGCCGGTTCAGCCGTCCGTGAGGACGGGCGAACCTGGCATGCGCAATGCAGGTCTCCGTGATCCGTATCGACTGTTTGGAAAATCGGATTTCTGACGGAAGTCATCGAAAACTGGTGTTGCGACGGATAGGACACCTAGAAAGCGAACAGATCTCCAGACCGGATTAGTCCGGCCAGGCTGCCTGTCTTCACATCTGCCCGGCTTTACACCAGAATGCGGCCGGTCACAGTCGGCGGACAGGTTGCGTCGTAACACGCATGTACGTTGAGAATTTCACGTTGAAAAATGCGGGGCGGGTGAGACACCGGCGTCGTTCAGGAACCAGGCAAATGAGTACCGAAGAATCGATGTCCGTTGGAGAAACTAAGTCCGTTGCAGCGAATTCTGTGGTTATCCGGGTGGAGGCGGGGGAATCTGCTGTGCGGGCTGTCGGTCGCCGAATTCTGGTGGCCATGCTGTTGGCGTCTGTTTTTATGAACATGATGCTGTTGCTGAGTACTGTGGTTGATGCGACTGCGACGACACAGAGCGTTCAGCAATCGCATCATTCCGGTGATGAGTCGGCTTCCGCAAAACTGGCGGTGATCAGTTTCTCCGGC
>Ga0315331_10002859_pt1 | contig 12979 bp, 9 predicted proteins | sample M160m34915metaG_FD_203456 | JGI IMG/M metagenome (GOLD analysis project Ga0315331, IMG submission 203456) | Ammonia-oxidizing marine archaeal communities from Monterey Bay, California, United States - M1 60m 34915 | ecosystem: Environmental > Aquatic > Marine > Intertidal zone | place: USA...
AATATCGTCGGCTCCCAGGACACCACGGGTCTGATGACCTCTCAGGAGCTCGAGATGATGGCTGCGACGGTCATCTCGCCGATCGTCGATGGCGCCTATCAGTCCGGTTGCCACACCGCCTCCGTGTGGGACAAAAAAGCCCAGGCGAACATCCCCAAGCTCATGACGTTCATGAAGAAATTCGGACTCATCACAGCGCGGGACCCCGAGGGCTCCTACCACGCGATGACAGACGTGATCCACAAGGTGCTCAACGACCTCACTGTGGACGATTGGGCGATCATCATCGGTGGCGACTCCCACACCCGCATGTCCAAGGGCGTCGCCTTCGGGGCCGACTCCGGCACGGTGGCGCTCGCGCTCGCAACAGGCGAAGCCTCCATGCCCATTCCCGAGTCCGTGAAGGTCACCTTCAAGGGCAAAATGGCCGACCACATGGACTTCCGTGATGTTGTTCACGCGACACAGCAGCAAATGCTCGCGCAGTTCGGTGGCGACAACGTCTTCCAGGGTCGGGTCATCGAGGTTCATATCGGCACGCTCGAGGCCGACCAGGCCTTCACCTTCACTGACTGGACAGCGGAAATGAAAGCCAAGGCTTCAATTTGCATCTCGGAGGGCGAGACCCTGATCAAGTCGCTCGAGATCGCCAAGAACCGTATCCAGATCATGGTCGACAAGGGCATGGACAACGGGAAGAGCGTCCTGCAGGGCCTCATCAACCATGCGGACAGGCGAATCGCCGAGATCCGCGCCGGCGACAAGCCCGCCCTCGCCCCCGATGAGGATGCCAAATACTACGCTGAGTTCACCGTGGACCTCGACAAGATCGATGAGCCCATGATCGCCGACCCTGATGTCTACAACGAGGACCCCTCCAAGCGTTACACCCACGACACGATCCGCGACCTCACCTACTACAAGGGTGAAAAGGCGGTCGATCTCGGATTCGTCGGTTCGTGCATGGTCCACAAGGGCGACATGAAGATCCTGTCGCATATGCTCAAGAACCTCAAAGAACAGCACGGAAGCGTCGAGTTCAAGGCTCCTCTCGTGGTCGCTCCTCCGACTTACAACATCGTGGACGAGCTCAAGGCCGAAGGCGACTGGGATGTCCTGCAGGAGTACGCCGGCTTCGTCTTCGACGATACGGCCCCCAAGAATATCGCCCGCACCGATTACGAGAACCAGCTCTACCTCGAACGGCCCGGATGCAACCTCTGCATGGGAAACCAGGAGAAGGCAGCGAAAGGTGACACCGTCATGGCGACCTCAACTCGCCTCTTCCAGGGACGCGTCGTTGCCGACGCCACAGACAGGAAGGGCGAGTCCCTCCTCGCGTCGACACCCGTGGTCGTCCTCTCCTCGATCCTCGGACGCACCCCCACCATCGAGGAGTACAAGGCTGCCGTCAGTGGAATCAAGCTCACCGAGTTCGCGCCCCCGAGCAAGGACCTGAGCGCGCCAGCACAGTAGGCGGCGCGCCCTAGGAGCGCCGCCGCGGAGCATCTCCTCCAGCCCCGGGACGACTCGACGATAGTTGGCATATGCTACCTTCGACCGGCCGATTAATTACCCGCCTCCCGGCAGACTGATCACGCGACCGTGAAGTCGCACTGGCGAGTAGACCCCACAAGAGAGCGCCAGATGAAGAACTCGGAACTGCCGATCAAGACGCGAGAGCTTCACACACATCACTTCGACTCAACAATCTGGGATGACCTCGTTTTCCGCGACGACGACATCATCATTTCGACCTACGCCAAGGCCGGGACGACGTGGGTGCAACAGATCGTCGGACAGCTCCTCTTCCAGGGAGACCCGAACCTCGAGGTCGCCGAGATGTCTCCCTGGCTAGACCTCCGGGTCCCGCCCAAGAACGTGAAGCTCCCGCTCATCGAGGCCCAAACCCACCGTCGTTTTTTGAAGACGCACCTGCCGGTCGACGCCCTCCGCTTTTCACCCGAGGCGAAATATCTCTACATCGGTCGCGACGGGCGCGATGTCGTATGGAGCATGTACAACCATCACTCCAACGCCAACCAGTCATGGTATGAGGCGCTGAACGATACGCCTGGGCGCATGGGGCCCCCGATTGAAGCGCCACCGGACGACATCGTTCAGTATTGGGATGAATGGATGGAACACGACGGGCATCCGTTCTGGCCATTCTGGGAGAACGTGAGGAGCTGGTGGGAGCTTCGCCACCTCCCCAACGTCGAGCTCATCCACTTCGCGTCGCTCAAGGCGGACATGTCGGGTCAGATCCAGAAGATCGCAGAATATCTAGAGATCCCGATCCAGGAATCGGCGTGGGCTTCGATCCTCGAGCACTGCTCCTTTGAGTGGATGAAGAAAAATGCCTCGAAGAGCGTCCCGCTGGGCGGTGCGTTCTGGGACGCAGGAGCGGAAGTCTTCATCAACAAGGGCGTCAATGGCCGCTGGAGAGAGCGACTCTCCAACGAAACCTCCGCGCGGTACGAAGAACGCGCCGAGGCCGAGCTCGGCCCCGAATGCGCTCGCTGGCTCGCTACGGGCGAGATGACGGCCTGACCACAGGCCCCGCTCGCTCATCGTATAGAACGGGGTCGAGCCCGACCCGTACCGTTTTTTCGCCGGGACCCGTCGTTCCCCAGACGCGACCCACCACCACGAAGAACCGTCTGCCCCTGCAAGCGACGAACAGACCGCTGCCGCGACCCCGCCCCGCATGGAACGGCCTGCCTCGCGGGGTGTTCTGGAAGCGCGCCCCAAGAGACGCGGGGCTCCGCCGCGACGAGCGAGCGCGAGCAAACAAAGACCAACCGCCAGCAGGATGCCAGGCCCGGGCTCGGGAACGGCAGTCACCGACAGCGAGAGTCTCGCGATGGGCTGCGTCGAGATCGTCGTGGGAAAATCGAGCGGACCATCAGAGCTGAGAGAGCGGCGAACGATCTCCACGAGCTCCAGGTCGAGGTCGAACATCATTGGATAGTTCGAGGCCCCGAAGGAGGCGGGCCCAGCGTCGTTCGGTGTCTTACTTCGGAGAGTCAGGTCGGTGTAATCGACCGCGCCAGCGCCTGCTGCTGCAACCTCACGATCGAGGACAATCGTCGCGAGAATCGCCGGACCGAGCATCGGGATCCCCAGCTCGGACAGGAAAATGAAAGGACCTGGCATTGTCGGTAGCGACGCGGGGCGTTCAAGCCCCCCGCTAGCGGATACGAGACTGAGTTCCGGCACCTCATACGTCTGCGAACAGTTAGTCGGCGAGACCGGGAGGACGCAGAAACCAACAAACCGGAGTAGGAGATCGCCGTCAATTGCCTCTGGGATGCTGCCCTCGGGTGTGATCGTCGAGCCAGGGTCGACGATGTAACGAACCGCGCTCACCGAGTTTGCTGCGGCCTGACTGGTGACCAGGAAGGATGCGATGATCACGAGCGAGAGTCGGAAGTGGCGCTTCATCAAGAGTTAGTGGCGACGACCTTCCGGATGTCGCGCGCTATCTCGCCGGAGCGACCTCGACCGACTCGAGGGCACCGAAACGCGGTACGCACCCCGCGGAGACCGGCGCTGGAGAGAAAGACCGGCCGGTACGGCCTCGGATGGGGACTTCTACGGGCTCGATGACCACGGGAGGTTTGCCTGCGCGAGGCGTGGCCTTGAACCCTCACCACCCGTCGCCCTAGACCCAGACGATGGTATGTTTCGGCCGCCATGATCATTCAACCGAGAAACGAGAGTTGGGGGCGCCGTCTCTTCCATTTTCACGGCAGCGCCCTCGAGGAAATCAGGGGTCGTCTGACCGCCGTCACCTTGACCGCCGTGGTGGTGACCCTCCACTACTCGATGGAGCTCGGGCAGGACCTACTCGACCTCCATATCGCGCCCTTCTCACTCATCGGGCTGGCGCTCGGCATCTTCCTCGGGTTTCGAAACAACGCGGCCTACGACCGATACTGGGAGGGACGAAAACTCTGGGGCAGCCTGGTCAACACCTCTCGATCGTTTACGCGCATGAGTCTAAACGTCATCACGGCCCCTAACACCGCACACACCGAGGCCGAGCCCGAGGCGGTGAAGCGCCTTCAGACTGAATTGGTCCACCGGACCATCGCCTACGCGCACGCACTCCGGCTGCACCTGCGCCAGCGAACAGACGATCTCTCGGAGCTCGAGCCCCTGCTCGGGCGAGAGGAGGTCGAACACATCGGGCGCCAACTAAACGTGCCGGCAGCGATCCTCCTCCCAACCAGCGCCCGACTCAAGGAAGCTCGCAAGCGGGGCTGGCTGAGCGACTACCACCTGCCCCTCTTGGAGGAGCAGCTGACCTCTTTCACGGACATACAAGGCGGCTGCGAGCGGATCAAGAACACGCCGATCCCCTACGCGTATACCATTCTGATCCACCGCATCGTGGCGGTCTATTGCTTCGGCCTCCCTTTCGGTGTGGTCAGCACGACGCTTTGGGCGACCCCGATCGTCGTCTTCCTGATCGGCTATGCGTTCTTCGGCTTGGATGCCGTCGGCGACGAGATCGAAGACCCCTTCGGCGAAGAAGTCAACGATCTGCCTCTCCACCAGTTGTCGACGATGATCGAGATCAACCTGAGAGAAGCCCTTGGAGAGGAAGAGATTCCCACACCCATCCTGCCCAACGAGCAGAACATCGTCAGCTGATCTTGTCTCCGCCGCAGCCATGTTTTCGCGAAGTCGCGCTCTACCGAGCAAGGAAGAGTTCCAGCTCCTTTCACATCACGTACCAAGCCGACTGCATCCGACATCCCAGTAAAACCGGCTTATACTCCCCCGGCCACGGTGCCGCCTTCGAGATGCCTCGAAGACGCGAGAGCAGCCCAAAGCCGAGGAGCCCGCGTGGATGACTGAACGCTCCCGCTCGACCCGCGACATCTATGACAGCGCGTCTGCAAACTGGGCACGCCAGGAGAAGCTATTACTCAGCGACTTCACGGCGCGACCTTTTGTGCTCGAACGCGTGCAACCCCTAGCGGGGTGCCGCGTCCTCGATCTCGGCTGTGGCGAGGGCTATGTAGCGCGGCAGATCCAGGCGGCGGGGGCAGCGTCTGTGCTCGGGGTCGATCTCTCTCAGGGGATGATCGACCAGGCGCGAGCTGAAGAGCAGCGCAACCCCCAGGGCATCGTATTTAAACAGGGAGACGCCTCCGCTCTCCCGGACCTTCCCGACGACGCGTTCGATCGCGTGGTCGCGGTCTTCTTGTTCAACTACGTCGACACGAGCGTGATGACGGATGTGATGCAACGCGTGCGGACCTGTCTGGCTCCGGGCGGACGTTTCGTCTTCACCGTTCCACATCCGAGCTTCGCGTTCATGCGGAGCGAAGAACCTCCGTTCTTCTTCAAGCGCGAGGGCGCAGGCTATTTCAGCGCTCGGGATCAAACCCTGGAGGGTTCCATATGGCGCCGAGACGGCGTCTCCGTTCCCGTTCGCTGCGTTCACAAACCCCTCGAAGCCTACTTCGAAGCGTTACGTACGGCGGGCTGGACAGACCTCCCCGAAGTGGCGGAGCTCCGCGTCCAGCCTGAGCACATCGACCTCGATCGATCGTTCTTCGAACCTCTCCTCGATTACCCGCTGCATCTCCTCTTTTCGCTCAAAAAGCCAGAGCGGACATAAACCGTGGCAGTAGAGCGCCAGACATACCCTGTCGCCGGCGAGCCCCTCGAAGACCACCGGTTTGACGTGGCGACGTTACTTGCCGATTCCAGTTGGAAGATCGCGGCCTCTGATCGCTTGCTTCGCGAGCGCGTGAGGCTCACCGAGTGGGCCGCTGAACAGAAGGACCCAGCAGCGTCGTACCACAACGGCGCAGTCGACCTACCCGAAGTCGCGGCACTCGCAGAGGACATCACGGCTCAGCTCGATACGCGTTTTGGCGTGGCGTGGGTGTCGGGAATCCCAGTCGAGGGAGACCCGCATGCGGCCTCGCTTCTGTATCAAGCGCTGGGCGCGGCCATGGGCCAGATCATCGAGACCTATGGTCGTCTCTACGACGTCGTCGACAGCGGCGAGAGTTACAAAACCAGCGCGATCCCGGTCTCACAGACCCGCGAATCCACCGGTATGCACACCGACAGCTCGCGCAAGGACAACTGTCCCGACTATGTGGGATTGCTCTGTCACAGGCCTGCCCAAAGCGGCGGCGGCTCCCGAATCACCAGCGCCGCCGAGGCCCACGAGGCCCTGCGACGCCGATCCCCCGATGCTCTGAAGCTTCTCTATCAGGATTTCATCCGCGATGTCGTTACGCCCGGCGCGGACCGCGACCCCGCACAGGTCCTCGAGAATCGCTTTCCTGTCTTTCGGTACGAATCGGGCCTGACCCTCCGCTACATGCGGTACTGGATCGAGACGGGCCACCGCATCACCAGCGTGCCGCTCCGCTCGGAAGAAGAGCGCGCGATGGACCTGCTCGACGAGGAACTTTCCCGCGAAGAGCACATGGTTCGTTTCGACCTGGCCGCCGGCGACATGCTTTGGGTCGCAAACCGGGGGGTTGCCCACGATCGCGACGCCTACACAGACGACCCCAGGCACCCCCGCTGGCTCCAGCGCCAATGGGTAGCGGCGACAGCCAACGCTCCGCTTCCCTGAGCTGCGCTTCTGCGACCTCTCAATGCCGAAGAGACGGAAAGGACCTGTTCCGGCGCGTAGCAGGCCGACGGCTGCTACCGAGCCCCGTTTGCCCGAGCAACGTCGCTTCGGCCGGGCCCGTCACCTCTCGGCCGATCCGGTGACGGCGGGGCCTATTCTTCAGATCGCACTACCGGTGCGAGCAACGCATTCGGGCCGCTGACCTCCACTCACTCCGCGGTGTCTTCCCCCTCTTCGGCGAGTCGGGTCTTGCGGTCATAGTCCCCAAGAACAGCCCCGGTGAGGCCGAAGTCAGTGATCGCGAGCACCACGAGTTCCTCGGTCGCAGAGGTGTTGAAGGTCTGATGGAAATACCAGCGGGGGACGAACGCGACCTGTCCTGCCTCGACCGGGTGACGCCGATCTCCGACCGCTACCTCACCCTTGCCCTCGAGCACGACGAAGAGGGACTCGTGGGCATGCTTATGGCGCTCATTATTTGCGCCAGGCGGAATCCGCACGACCCGGGGGTCGATTACCTGGAGCTCCGGAAACGCCATCCGTTCGACCGTAAAATCGATACCGAGCCGTTCGTTGCGGTTCCCGTAGACCGCGTCGCCGGGCTCGAATGGAGCCGCGACAAGGCCCTCGTCGGGAGGCTCCGCTGAGAGTCCCTCGCGCGACCGGACGTGTGCAAGCAAGCCCTCGAGCGCACTCTCCTGCTTTGCATCCGCCATCGCAATGGGCCTCCCTTGTTCACCACGCCCGAACCCACTGCGCTAAACGACGGTGCTCGCCCGGCCGGGATCAAGTGCTCGGGCATAGAGCCAATCCCAGAAGGCCGACCGGAGCGAGAGCGCCTTGATCATCCCGCGCCGTAAACCCGTGCGCCCCTCCGGGGTCACGGCGAAGGTCGCAGCGATCCCCAGTAACGTCTCTTGGTGGTGGTCGTCCACGAGGGTGTGAAGCGGGAAGAAGACGGTTTCCTCGGCCGGCAGATCGAGCTGTCCGATCGCAGCCACGAATGGCTTGTAGATCTCACTCACGATGCTCTCGGTCCCAAGCCCCAACGCACCGACCGCCTCGGCAGCAGACCCTTGCGATAGCAGCGCGATGAAAAGCTCCCGCCAGCAGACCACCTGATCCGCCTCCGGTCCCTCAGCGCTCTCATCACAGCCGCCCACGGACGCTTGAAACCTCTTGAAGAGCAGAGGGTGTGGGACACCAACGATCCACGCCGGGTCGATGCCAAAGCCCTTGATCTGCTCGAGGTCCTCAGCATCGTAGACGCCCGACTCTTCCGTCAGGTTCTCGAGCAATGCGAACCGATGTTCGTGACTCTCCAGCCGACCGATCAGTGTGCTCAGGTAGCGGGGAAAGTGATTTGAGTAGCCCGAATACTGGGTAGCGAAATCCGCCAGCGCGAACTCGAGATCGGGCAGCTCGCCCTTCTCGAGCGCACGGAGATACGGGTGATTGACGCCGCGGCTATTCAGCGTCATCCGAGCGAGCTCGGAAACGAAGCCTGCGGCATCATTTTTGATGTTTTCGCGTCTTTGGTCTCGCAACTCCCCGAGGGCGAGCAAAGCGCCTGCCAACACCTCCGGTTCGTTCGAGAGGGCAGCGAGGAGTTCATTCCGTTCGATCCGGCGAAGGCGCCCCGCCTCACGCATCACGACGTCACGGCTGCGTGGGGTGTTCTCAATGAAGGCAAACTCGCCTACTAGATCTCCTGCCGAGAGAACTTCAAGCGACTGGCCCGACGCGTCGAGCACCTCGACAGCGCCGTCCTCGATCAGAAAGAGGTGCGACTCGGCAGCGCCCTCCTCGATCACCCGCGCTCCCGCTTCGACTCGCTGAAGACTTCCAAGCATCGAGAGGTGAGTGCGAAGCGCATCGTCGACGCCCCAAGACCGCTTCATTGATTCTTCCGGCATCGGCCACCCCACCTGCAGCATTATCAGGATACCCAAACAGTTAGGAGATAACTTGAATGCGTAATCACTAAAACGACAAAAAGCATCGACCCGTTTCTACTTGGCAAGACCGGTGGGCTCGCCGCACGCATGCGCACGCACCGCACCTGGTCTACCGCCTGGTGATGTCACGCTTGGCGACCTCGAGTGCGCAAAAGAGCAGAAGAAACTCACGCGCTCGCATGACACCGACGCCAGCAGACTACTCACGCCAGCTCCGCTCCGGGACGCAACAGAAGAGCGCACGTCCCAGAAATTGCGCGAACTCATGCAGCCCCCCCGGAGCGTCAAAGCCTCTGCGACGAGCGACAGCTAAAAGGTGCCGGGTCGGGAAGGCCGCTGCTCGCGACTTACCCAAGGCACCACCCGGGCCTCTACGAGAATGCACTCGCATGACATGAAGCCTCCTGCAGGAGAGGCTCGCCGTCTATCTCAGGCAGCGGAGGTGGGAATGAATTTCCGGCGAAACACAAGGCGTGTCTCTGAAGACGCATTCGGGATGAAGCGATAACGATCCCGGGAGAAGTCTTTCAACCCCGCGACTTCGTCGACACGCTCCGTGATCATGAAGCGGGCCATCGAGCCCCGCGCGACCTTCGCCATGAAGCTGATGACTTTGCCTTCGTCTTCGTGCTGCTTCCAGTCCTCGAAGACACACTCGACGATAGGCCGATCGAAAGTCTTCGCGCCGATGACCTTGAAGTACTCATTCGAGGCAAGGTTGACCAGGGTGTCATCTTCGTGACGCGCTAAGGCAGAGCTCAGCGCGCTTGCGACTCGCTTGCCCCAAAACTGGTAGAGATTCTTGCCGCGCCGAGTAGGGAGCCGCGTGCCCATCTCCAAGCGGTATGCCTGCATCAGGTCCAGAGGACGCAAGACCCCGTACAGGCCTGAGAGGATCGCGACATGCTCTTGCGCCCAATCGAGATCCGGAGCGCTCAACTCGCGCGCGTCGAGACCGCGATAGACGTCACCATTAAAGGCGAGCGCCGCAGGGAGCGCGTTCGCGTCGGAGAAGGGGAGCTCGAAGGCGCGGTATCGGTCGTAATTGAGCTTCGCCAGGTCCTCCGACAAACTCATCAACTCGCGGATCTTCGTCTGCGAAAGCCCCCGTGTGGTCTTCATCAAAGACTCTGCATCCGCCATCAAGGCGGGCTGCGTCGTGCTGAGCTTGATAGCGGGCGGTGTCAGGTCGAGATTCTTCGCAGGCGAGAGCACGGCAATCATGACGCCCAATGTAGGATAGCGCCCTTGGTTTGAGCTACCGATTTCAATCGGCTCGTAACCCAAATTGATTCGCCGCGGGGCTGCGAGGAGGTCATTGCCACCTGGCCGGGGGAAGGACACGACGCTTCAGCTAGCTCCCCAGGGGGTGGCAAAAGCGCTTGGGGCGCGACGAGTTGCCGTACACGCACGCACGGGGGCTTGGCCCGGCAGCCCGATACGGACCGGCCTCCGCTGGCCGCCGACCGTTCGGCTGCGCTATTGGAGGCTCTGCGGGGCGTCCTCCTGACGCGAACGCTGGAGGTCCTCGGATGTCCGATCACGCGCAGGCCAAGCCGGGTGAACGCTGGAAGCAGCTCGATGTTCGCCACCACCTCAACCCGTTCTCCAACTATCGAGAACTGAAAAAATCGGAAGGCGGGAGCCGGATCATCGAGCGCGCCGAGGGGGTCCGGCTCTGGGACGCCGACGGGAACGAGTTTCTAGACGGGATGTCTGGGCTCTGGTGCGTACAGGTCGGCTACGGCCGCAGGGAGATCACAGAAGCGGTCACACGCCAGATGGAGCAGCTGCCCTACTACAACAGCTTCTTCAAGACGACGACCCCGCCGACCGTCGAGCTCGCCGAGGCGCTCGCTCGCTTGACGCGGCCTGGACTCGACCGCGTGTTCTTCGGCTCGAGCGGGTCCGAGTCAAACGACACCGTGGTCCGACTCGTCCGTTGGTACAACCACGTCCGAGGCCGCCCCGAAAAGAACCAGTTCATAAGCCGCCAGTTCGGCTATCACGGGAGCACGATGACCGGCGCCTCTCTTGGCGGGCTCGCCGGGATGCAGACCGCCTACGGGCTCCCGCTCCCGGGCTTCCACCACGTGATCCCGCCCTACTCCTTCCAGTTCGCGAACGAGGGAGAGAGCGACGAGGCCTTCGGTCTGCGGGCCGCGCGCTCGCTCGAAGAGAAGATCCTGGAGATCGGGCCTGAGAACGTCGCCGGGTTTGTCGCGGAGCCCGTTATGGGAGCGGGTGGTGTCATCGTTCCGCCGGCGACCTATTGGCCGGAGATCTCCCGGATCTGTCAGGAACATGACGTGCTCCTGATCGCGGACGAGGTGATCTGCGGCTTTGGCCGCACCGGGGCGTGGTTCGGGTATGAGACCTACGACTTCTCACCCGACCTCATGACGCTGGCCAAGGGGATCACCTCGGGCTACCTCCCGCTCTCCGCCGTGATGGTAAGCGAGGCGATCTGTCAGACCCTCGAGGAAGAGGGCGGGGAGTTCGCTCACGGCTACACCTACTCTGGGCACCCCACAGCGTGCGCCGCAGCCCTGGCGAACCTGCACCTACTCGAGGACGGTATCGTCGAGCGGTGCGCCGCCGAGATCGCGCCACACTTCCAGCGGCGCGTGCGAACGCTCGCGGACCACCCGATGGTCGGCGAAGTGCGTGGGGTCGGGATGCTCGCAGGCGTCGAGCTCGTGCGAAGCCAAGAGTCGCGAGAACCCTGGGATGATCGTGGCACGGCCGGTGGCATGACCCGGGACGCATGTCTGCGCAACGGCGTGATCGTCCGCGCGATCCGGGACACAATGGCGCTCGCCCCACCGCTCGTCACACAGACCGATGATATCGACAAGATGGTCTCGGGGCTTGAGCAAGCGCTCGACGAGGTTCATTACGCCCTTCGGGCATGACGCTAGGCCCAGCCGCGCCGATCACTCCGAGCGACTACCAGGTACATGGCCGAGAGCCGGTACGCTATGGTTTCAGCCCGGAAGCAGCCGATCTGCCCTGGACTCGCGCTGCTAATCAGTTTTCCCTAACGGGCACTGAAGGAGTTCGGATGCTGGATTCGATCACAATTCGGCGGATGCCTTTCTCATTCGAGGAGGAGATCGACCCTGTCGTGGTCGACGGGGACCTCGAACAATCCTTCGCGATCGTCGCGGGGTCGCTCCTGTTACCTCACTTGGAGCCCTACCTGATCCGCTCGATGAAAGCCGCCGAGAGCGCGATCGACGATCCCGACCTGCTCGAAGACCTCAAGCGCTTCTCAGCGCAAGAAGGTCAGCACTACAAGATGCACATGAAATGGAACGCCACGATCCGGCGAGCTGGCTTTCCTGGCCTCGAGGAGATGGAAGCAGAACTGGCGCGGGACTATGAGCGTTTCTCTAGGAACAAGTCACTCCGTTTCAACCTGGCGTATGCGGAGGGCTTCGAAGCCTTCACCATGAGCGCCGTTAAGTTATTAATGGAACCCGATGGCTTCGGAGAAGATCTCTCACCATTCATGCAAATGGTGGAGTGGCACTTCGTCGAAGAACTCGAACATCGTCACGTGGCTTTCGACGTCTATGAACACGTGTGTGGTGGCTACTTCTATCGCCTATTTGTTGGGATCTATGCCCAATGGCATTTCACGCGTTGGATACGCCGGGTCGCCAAGTACATGCTGAAAGCGCACACGGACAGGACCCCAAAGGGGACGCCCGGCGATGTCGTCAATGGCGCGACTTTCGCGATGCCCCGAGTCCGAGACGTGCTCCCCCGCCTGCTTCGGATCTACCTGCCGGGCTATACGCCGCACCGGGTTGAGGTCTCAGCGGGGATGGAACGACTCGCGGAAAAATACACCGCGATGGCAGTGAAACAGTCGTAACCGACAGGGGGCGGGGTCACCCCTCTTCTCACTGAGCACGCAGTGCATCGGGGTCGCAGCCCGGCACACAGCGGGGCGCGGTGCTCCGTGTCGAATCATCACGCTCTTCGCTGTACCCGCGGTTGTCTTATCGAACCTTGCGTGCCGCGCCGTCGTCTGAGGCCTCTTCGACTCGACGCCCCTGGGCGAGGACAAAGGGCGAGACGATGACGCACGCGAACCCCAGGCCCTTCTGGCGTTGGAAGTGCTCGACCTGCGACGCGGTCGGACGGGCCAACTGTCCAGAAGCGATCCAAGGCTCGACTTGTTCCTTGTCGTCGCTCGCGACCGCGACGGCCGCGTCGAGCAACGCCAGCTCCGAGGCGACGACAAAAAGACGGCCCGCTGTCGCGTGAGGCGCCAACGCCGCCCAGTCCGCAAGATCGATCTCACCAGCGAGCTTTTCACGCACGTGCGCTTCGGAGGTCATGACAGCGCGATAATACAACGAAACAGCGCGGGCTTCGCGCCGCCTTCGGAGAC
>Ga0315331_10002869_pt1 | contig 12967 bp, 9 predicted proteins | sample M160m34915metaG_FD_203456 | JGI IMG/M metagenome (GOLD analysis project Ga0315331, IMG submission 203456) | Ammonia-oxidizing marine archaeal communities from Monterey Bay, California, United States - M1 60m 34915 | ecosystem: Environmental > Aquatic > Marine > Intertidal zone | place: USA...
AGGGGGTGTCGTCCAGAGTTCGAGTGGATCGGGCGGCTGGACGTCGTAATGGCCGTACACCAGGACCGTGGGCAGAGAGGCATCTTCGATGCGTTCGCCATAGACAATCGGATGGCCCTTTGTGGGGATTATCTCAGCCGTCAGTCCCGCAGCGTTCATCGACTTCAGCACGAAATTCGCACAGCGTTGCATGTCAGGCTGAAAAGCGGAATCCGCGCTCACACTGGGAATTCTCAGGAACTCGAAGAGCTCGTCGAGTGCAGTTTGCCGCTGGTTGTTCAGATGCTGAAGAACGATATCCACGTTTGATTCCCTTGTTTCAGTGAGAGCGGCGAACGCTCATTCCTGTTACTGTGATGCCGGTCCTGTCGGCGTTCGTTTCTGAAACTAACAGTTCCACTTGAAGCCCCGGGTTCGGTTCGTGGACCGGACTTTTCTTCGACCTGCTGCTGACTCTTCCCGCTGCGGACCATTTTCGGTCCACATGCCATCTCTGCCCGTGCCTCGTTGTATCGGTCCGCGTGATGCATTTCATTGCTTTGTCTGGCCAGTCACCAGCAGCAGACAAAGGAATGCCGGATTCAACGCTGACCTTTGTCCAGCGTGGTGTTTGTGAGAATGTGGTGGCTGCACAATCCGGGTGGCATATTCGCAGTCGGCCATTAATGGATTTGTGAGTTGCAAACGTGACTGACCGATGTGCTTTCGAATCCATTGCCTGGGGAGCCGGCCGAGTGGCCCCGGGCCCCGAAAACGTTGCAGAATCGCGGCCCAGTGTAACAACCCTGCACAGACCTTCCACCTGTCACTTCCCACGAATGCCTCGATTCGGAATCGGTTGTTTCTTGAATAAAGAGTCCACACTTGACTACTGGCATCGAGCAACGTGCGACGATATCGTTGCACTCATGGGGATCTATCCATACAGTGAGCAGCCGACGGGTCGTCTTCGGCAACCAATTCTGTACGAGTGTTCGTGCTGGTTACTCAATTCCCATCGAATACGACACGTGATTTTTTCATAGAGAAGCTAAGGACAAGGGCTGGGAACTGATGATCAATTTTAATTCCTACCAGTGGGAAAACGCCGACGATGTGTTGGTCGTCGAACTCTCAGGCAAACTGGACACCGACAGTGCCGAGACTTTCTTCGCTCAACTGGAGAAGGAAGTCGAAAGCGGTCACATCAATCTGGTATTTGACTGCAAGAAACTCGAGTTCATTTCGAGCCTTGGGTTCGGCATGATGATTCGTGCTCATTCGCGAATGCAGAAAGCGAACGGAGCCGTCAAGTTTGCAAGGCTGGAAGGGTTCATTGCTGAGGCGTTCCAGGTTGTCGGGTTTCACAAGTTGTTCGAAAACTATGCCACAGTCGAAGATGCGGTCAAATCATTCGCTGACTGACGCGATGACGTGCGATTGCATCAGTAGTTCACAGGCTGAGATGATCTCAGGTAGGCAAACAGGTCGCGGATTTCGCGTTCGCTGAGTTTCTTCAGTGAGCCCTCAGGCATGATTGACACTTTGCTGACGATCATCTCCTCAATCTCGTCACGTCGCAGGATGTTGTTCTGACCGTCCACGCCGCGGAGGACGACAACCTGACTGTCCTGGTCGGCCAGAAATCCGTTGAGGACACGCCCATCAGCCGTCAATACGATGTGGTTTTCAAATCCTTCTCGGATCTCAAGATTAGGGTTTACGACGTTCGCCAGAATGCGTTCCTGATTATCTCGTTTGAATGACGTCAGGTCCGGACCGATGTGACCGCCCTCTGCAAACAGTCGGTGACACTTGCCGCAGTTTTTCATGAACAGTGGCTTGCCCTTCTTCGGATTTCCCGACGCACTGTTCAACAGAGCCGACAGCCGTGACACTTCGGCCTGCATTTGAGCGGTGGATGCGCCGGCTACTGAGCCCCAGTGTTTGCTCACCAGTTGTTTGATTTCTCTGTTGTCATGCAGCAGTATCTTGCGTAATCCCGTTTCTGAAACTGCGGTCGAATCAAGCGTGCCGGCGTTTATGGCATGCAGCAGCATGAGAGCCCACACGGGGCGACTGGCCAGCAGGGTTTCAGCCGCCAACATCGCATCTTCAGGAAGTTCCGCGAATCGATCAACGACGCGTTCTCCAACTCGCATGTCGTCGTAAGCCTGCAGAGCGGTCAGTGCTGCGGATACCAGCGACGGATCTTTCTCGCTGTCAACAATCTGCAGCAGAACGGGGATAAACTCCGAGCGACGAACCTGTCCGAAGATCTCCAGATACTGTCGGCGAGTACCGAGCCCGGCTTTGGGATTGCCAGCCTCAGCCACTGCTTCCGCGATCGCGTCGGCGTTACCCTGACGCAGCCGCAGCGCAACCGACCCTCCGCCGGTTGCAGCAATCGCGTTGACCAGCTTATCCGGAATATCTGCCAGGGAACGTCCCTTATACGCTTCTTCGAAACCTTTCAGCAGCAGTGCGGTGGATTCCCTGTCCGGAGATTTGTCGAACAGGTCTGCCGCGGCCAGCAGTTCTTCTCGAGTGCCCGCCAGGGCGTAACGTTTCATCAGACGTTCCGTCAGGTGCTGCGTCATCAGTGGACGCTTCCAGATGTCGTCATCGGACAGAATGATGTCCAGAATCAGATCGCGGCCTGTGCCCGTTGACTTTGCTTCCAGAGCCCACCAGAGCAGCAGGGGCTGGTGAATGTCGGCCGCGTCTTCGTCGTACTTCAGAAGATTACGGATGATAGGCAGCGCATCCTGTGCCGGAAGGCGTTTGGCAGATGATGCCAGCTGTTTTCGCACCTCGACGTACCCTTCGTCTGCCGCCAGTTCTGCCAGTGCCTGTGCAATCTGAGGGGCCACGTGATAATGATCGCACAGCAGACGCACTGTCCATGCTCGTACAAACTGATCTTCGTGTTTTAACATCTCCCGGGCAACATCGGTGGTCAGTCCTCCGCTCAGGTGCAGGGCCCAGAGTGATTCGAGGGCTGTCTGGTCAGCGGACTGTCTGACCTGACTCAGCAGCGAAGGGACCAGGGAGGAGTCTGCGCGGTCGCCGATCAGCCGCAACGCCGCTTGACGATGCCATTTGGCGGAATGCTGCAACGTTTTGACCAGGTTTCCGTCGCCACCGAGTACAACCGAATTTTCGAGCGATTTGGCTTTGGGTTTCAGTTTGTAAATGCGCCCGCTGGTGCGGTCGATACGCCCGGCGTAATGACTGCTGTGATCGATACGCTGCTCGTGCATATCTGCAACGTAGATACTGCCATCGGGACCGGTCTTGATGTCGACAGGACGAAACCACTGGTCGTCTGTTTTAATCACTCGCGAAATGTCTTCGGTTTCAAAAGACGACTGGTACGGGCGGAAATGGCTCATTACGACCTGCCCCTGCAGCGGCTCGATTCCGAATAATCGGCCGTGGTACTCGGCAGGCAGTATTCCTTCTTCGTAGATGACGAAGTTGTGAGTGAACCGTGGCACGCTGTGATGCTTGATGTTTTCGAAGTAGCCGAAGGAATACGGATTGGACAGCGGACCATGCTTGCCGAATCCTTTCCGATAATAGCCGCCCTGCACGTAGTGAAAGCCGCGTGTGTCGCCGCCGTTGTGCCCGGAATAGATGCGTCCCTGATTATCAATTTCAACTCCAAATGTGTTGCCGCCGCCTTCTGCAAAGACTTCAAATGTTTTGCGTTCCGGATGGTATCGCCAGATCTGCTGGCCCATGGTACGGATAGGTTTGTCCTTTGTTCCCGGCCTTTTGACGTTGGCGGAAACTGTGCTTCCCTGAGCTCCGTACAGCCAGCCGTCCGGGCCGAACCGCAGACTGTTGATGACCGAATGTGAGTCCTCCATTCCGAAGCCTTCCAGCAGCACTTCCGGATCGCCATCGGGAATGTCGTCGCCGTTCCTGTCGGGGTAGAACAGCAGGTATGGCGGATTCGTAACGAATGCTCCACCACGTCCGATGGCGACCGATGTTGCCAGGTTCAGTCCGTCGACAAAGATCTTGTGCTTGTCATAAACGCCGTCGCCATCCGTGTCTTCGTGAATCGAAATTCGATCTCTCCCTTTCGCACCGTGTGGTGGCGGCTCCGGAACTTTGTCGTAAACACTCCGCAGGTAAACGTCGCGGCTTACCATCTTTACGCCGGCAATATCGGGGTACTGCCGATATTCCATTACCCACATGCGGCCTCGTGTGTCCCATGTCATGAACAACGGCTGAGCAATCTGTGGCTCACTCAAAACAAGCTGAATTTCCAGGTCGTCCGGCACCTGGAAATTCTTTTCCGCCTCCTTTGGTGTCAATGGATCATTATCGCCTTTGCGGCGAGTTACATAGCGTTCGACATCGTCAACCTGATCCGGTTGCGAGTATCCGCCCCGCTTTCGGATAGCTGCTTCTGCCAGTTGCTGCGTGACGTCGATGCCGAAGTCAGCGGCCGACGCCGTTGCATAGCTCACATCATCACCGGGGCGATAATGCCAGTTGCCATCCAGCCGAATCCCCTGATGCCTGTCTATATTTAACAGCACGGGCGGAGCCACGCTGAAGTTCGGTCGCGGATCGTTCTGAAAAACGCGAACTGCGATGCAGTTGAATTCACCAGCTTTGATAAGGCTTGAAGCAACCGTGTAACGCCCTTTTTCACCAAGGCCGCTGCGAAACTGCGGAGGGAATGTTCCGGTCGCTCCGACCTTCGTTCCGTTCACATAGGTTGAACGTGCGTCATCCAGAGCTTCCATGAATAAAGTCAGCTCTGTCCCCTGCCAGTCAGCGGGCACTCTGACCAGCGCCCGGTACCATGAGAATCCGTCCACCGGCGCCAGCTCCCCCTTCGGCATCTTGCGCCAGACATCGGGAACCGTTACGGTATGCCAACCGTCCGGCGGATCTGCCTGAGAAGATGGTGTGACGAAAAACCAAATTGAAACGACGGTGCACAACGACAGGTACAGGACACGACAGGACATAAGCGTTCACTTGCAGGGGCAGGGTGGTGAGTGGAGGACTGCGATTATTCCCTTATCTCACCAAAAATGCACGTGAACCACCATGAACATGATGCATTTCAAACACAGATTCCCGCTTACGTGCGATGATCGTGAAGGCCCCGGATCTTCCTTTTCGTACAGATCGAGGGTGGTGTTACGGACAGGAGGCAGCAGAGAGTACAGAACACGTCGAGCCCGAGTTTTCTGCGCTATTCTGTAAAATGTTCCGGTTTTCCGAATTGTGTGTAACGCTGTCTGATCAGTAATTAACTGACCGTCGAGTAAGCTCCGTTTGATAACATTGACTGCCTGTCTTCCCGGTCAACGAACCGCCGAAGTCGGATCTCCGATCCTGTCCCTGATATGCAGGAACGATTCATCGCCGGATTCAGAAAATCGAGTGTGAAGATAGACGCTGGTGAGCCGCGTGAGGTGACATTCTCGCCGGATGGCAGTCAGGTTGTTTCTACGAATTATCATCTGACGCCCGAAACGGCTAAACGACCGACGTCTGCCTTGCAGACGTCCACCGTCGGTGTGACTGTAGCGGTCTCGGTCTCGGGAGAAGAAATTGCCACATTGGCCGGGAGCAGGTATCGATGGCGGAACGGTGATCCTGGAATAACCGGCAACGAGTTTCAGGTCTTACGGCAGCCGATGGACCATTTTGTTTCATGCAGGACAACACTCAACTCTGCTATATCGCCGGCGAAGCAGGCTTCAAAGTGCTGAATACCTAAACGGGACAAATCATGTCGCCGGGGCAGCTCGAAGCAGTTGGGGCAATTGTATAACGGCTGCCTGGTCGAAGGATTCTGGACTGTGCCGGTTACGGTGAGTTTCATCTGTACCGTAGTGCACAGTCCAGCATCCCGGTTTGCTATTTTCAGACTCCTCACTGGCTGTCCGATGGTTGCCGTCTGCTGGCGGAAATAACCACCGCAGCCGGGGCGGGAGTTATGACATCGGAAGACGCCGGTTCGAAAAAATTCGAAGACCATGTGGTCATGGTCTCTCTTCACGAGGATGGTCGCCTGCTGACGCTGTCGCCGTCCGAATTTCACGAACAAAATTTACGGTCCGAAAAAGGTGAAGTTCCTGTGGTGATCCAACCGCGCGGCGGCAACGCTGACAAATGCAGGTTATGGTCTTCTGCAGGGGACGCTCACCGGACCACACTTCGTGCCGCGGAAGCCGTTTATATATTGTCGTAGACGATACTGGTTCGTGGGATTAACGAAGCTGCTCGTGAAAAGTATTTTTCGCGGCCACAGGGTAACAGCGTTTTACGCTGTTACCCTGTCAATTTGACTTGTCAGTCTTGGGCGGTGTCGATTCCTCGATCGTGTCGTCCGGGGCATCTGCAGTGCTTGATGAGGCCGCCGAAGGAGACTGTGGCGGGGAAACGGATCGGCGTTCGCTGCAGCCCGCCGGCAACATAGATGACGCAACTATGACGCAGACAGTCAGCAGCACTCTCATTTTCGCAGCGATACAGTTGGGGCGCGAAGTCGGACGGCTCATGAGGGTTCCGTTAAGGGGCATAAAAATAGCATAAAAATGAATCAAAGCATCCAGCCGGCAATTGATCGATGATGCCGACAGCCGAGGCATCATGTCGAAGTGATGATGAACAATGAAGGTTTGCTCGGCCGATTAGCGTTTCGACGATAGAAATTAGCGACGTTGAACGAGACTTGAGGCGAAGGGCTGTATAGGTTGCGGGAGATGGGAATCTTAAGGTGGTTCATTGGCGAACGGGTGTGGGGTGTTGTAAACACCATTTTAGAAACAACTTACGAAGAAAGTTCGGGCAATCGTCCATGGTTGGATTGACCAAACATCAGAATCTGTAGCGATTGTGCGGATTTTTCTGAAAATCCGGGGGTGTGTTGTCGATAAGGCATGATGTTGTGCGTTCTTTTTCCGCACATCGTCCGTTCTTTGACAACTCAATCTGAAGACATGATCCAGTGCGAACATTGGGTTTGGCAGGGCCAGTCCGGTCTGATCGCGAAACGTGTATCGAACAAGGGTCTTGACAGTAAGTCTATTGTAACCATACAGTTGAGTCATTCTGGCGGTTGCATAAAGATACTCAAAAGGCCCTTTCTCGGGAGACTTTGGTCGTGACCAAGAAAGAGATTGTGAAAGCAATTTCGGAAGAGCTGGGGCTGACCCAGCTGAAGACGAAAGAAATCGTTCAAAAGACCTTTGATGCCATCGTGGAAACGCTCGTCACCGACCGCCGTATCGAGTTACGGAACTTTGGAGTGTTTGAGGTCAAAAAACGGGCGGCTCGAAAGGCCCGCAATCCTCGGACCGGCGGACAGGTGGAAGTCCCTGCCAAGTTTGTAGTTACGTTCAAACCTGGCAAGGAAATGGAAGAGCGAGTGTTGCAGCTGGAAGAAGCCGAGTTCGCTCGCGAACAGGCGGAACGGGCTGCTCAGGCGGCAGCTTCCAATCCGGTGCCGTTGCCCTATTCGGGTAGCATGCCGACTTCTCCTGCACAGCACGGGCCAGGAACAATAGATCCACAGCCTGTTTACAAGCCACCAGCAGGCCCATCTCCAAACAGTAATAACGGCTGAAAAGCTGTTGCAGTGGCATCAGATCATGTTTTCAGGTTGAGTTGTCGGATACGAAATTGGACAACCGCTCATTGAGCATCGGAAACAACGGGAACTGATCAATCGGCGTCTGGATCTGAAAGTGCGACACCGCACAATGATCACGAGCCGAGTCCACGGAAGGACACGATGATGAAACTGCGAAAACGTCTTCTCATGGGATTACTGCTGGGATGCATGTCCTTCAATCTTGGATGTGCAATGCCGATCTGGCACCCTTCTCCGGACATTCGCGCCCGACAATTAATCTACTCGTCCGAAAGTTTGCGGCACATCCCGGAAATCTGGGAACGCATCTGGGGTCTTGAGCTGCCGGACCTGGCGACGCCCTACCGAGTCCATGGTGGCGTGATTTAAACGCACTGCCACGCAAAGTATCACCAACGATCATGAAGACCGCCTAACGCCCCGCGCAGGACGGTCTTCGTTTGTATTAGGCCACGAGCATTGTCATTCGGCACGAATGAAGTCCGGCGTTCTGTCGCTGCCGCGACACGAGAGGTCGTTCTTAACCTCGTCACTAGCGGCATGCAGCATTTTCCGGGCCGTCCACGGGTGTTGTGACGACCCAACGCCGGCAGAAAATGGGCATGCGTAAACCGAGAATGCCGGAACATTCCGACGACGCGCCAGGGCTGGTGTGTACGACAGGTGAACACTGCGTCACCCCCGCAATATGTTGAAAGCAGGCAGCTTCCCTGGTATTCTGATTCTGCTGTTGAATCGCAGGGCCCGGGCTTTCGGTAATAACACGCCGCGCATTATTCGGACGCACATTTTGAATGTCTTCTCGTTCCCCATCATCAATCGCGGTGGAACGACGTGGCGGACGCGTGCGGAAGAGGCGATTGCTGGTTTGTCTGGCGTTGTTGACGTCGGTTGGGTTGGTCATCTGGTGGCAGGATCGACCTCTGCGAGAAATATCGGCACTGCTGGCCGAAGAGGACTTTGATGCCTCGCTGACATTGGCAAACGAGTTTCTGGCAGGACATCGGCGTGACAGTCGTGCACAGATTCTCAAAGCCCGCGCACTAACCGGGCTCGGCCGCCACGATGCTGCGGACGCATTGTTTCGCAGAGTTGCGCTGGAATCGAGCGGGTTTCCCGATGACTCGGACGCTCTGCGTGCATGGTCGGTAAGTCTGTTGTCTTCGGAAAAATGGCTTCGCGCAGTTTCCGTTCTGGAAATTCTTCATCAGAGTGCGCCGGCCGATCCGGAAACGCTGTATCGCCTGACGGTGGCCCGAATTCGTCTCAGACAATACGAAGACGCGCTGCACTCCGCAAAACAACTGTCGACGGTCTCTGGTCATGAAGAAGAGGCCCACGTCATGATCGGAACAATCCATCACGATCGAGGGAATCGCCAGGCCGCACTGGATGCCTGGGAAGTTGTGCTGAATACGAATCCGGCGGCGACAAATCTTCAGATTTCTGCGGGCGAGTTCAAGGCGATGGTTGGAGAGGAATTGCTCGAACTGGGATTTCCACAGCGTGCAGCCGAGATTCTGGAAGAGAGTGTAAAAACCGAATCAATGGCCCGAGCCTATACGTACCTGGGCAGAGCCTATTCTCAGACCAATCGACAGGCGAAGGCCAGTCAGGCCTGGCAGGATGCGTTGCGCTGTGACGACATGGACGTGGAGGCCCGCGAGGAACTGGCGAATGCGGCGTTGCGAGAGCGACAGCCGCAGCAAGCCGTTGAGCTGATGCAGCCGTTGGCAGCGGCAAATCGCATAAAAAGCAGTTCAGCTTATGTTCTTCAGCGTGCCTATGCGCAACTGCAGCAGAAAGAAAATACCGAGCGGTGGCGGGACCGTGCCAACGCCCTGCGGGAGATCGAGAAGAAGAGAAGCCAGATCGCTGAGCTGATTCGAAAGGAAAAGGATCCTTTCTGGTCCGGATTTCTTCACGCATACGACCTGGCAGATCAGAAGCAATGGGCTAGTGCCGAACGAATTGTGAGCGACATGCTGTTGCAGCACCCGGACGCAGATCTGCTGCGGGATCTGGCGGAGTCCATTCGTCAACGGAATCAGCTTCCTGAGTTGAGTCGGCTGATGGGAAAGCAATACTGAGGCAGCTTACTTCCTGTCATAGGCGATACTGGCTCGTCACAGCGACGGAACTGCAACAAGAAAGCGTTCTTCGTCGCCACATGTCGGCATCAAATGCTGTAGACTACTACGGCACAGTGAGCTGAGAGAGCGTGAATCATTTACCGGCTGCGATGTCCCAACGTTGACGATCCGTCCTGACCACATGCCACTGACACCATCAACCAAATGTGCCATTGTGCTTGCGTGTGCCGTCGCTGGCTGTAAGCAGCAGGCCGATTCGGGGCCTCCGAAGGACAGAACTCAGCCCGCCGGGGACCACGTCTTCGTGAATCCCACCACGAACGCGTCGGTGGATAAACCGCGACCTGGTCCGGCTGATGAGCATACCACAATCCGGCTGTTCGAAGTCCCCGTTGCTGCAAGTGGTGTCGACTTTCAGCACGTCAGCGGCAATTCAAAGGAGAAGCCGTTTCCGGCAGCGAACGGAAGTGGCATGGGGATGATTGATTGCGATCTTGACGGTCGAGTCGATCTTTATTTTGCAACCGGACGTTCATTTCCATTCGATTCCGAAAGCGACGGGCCGGTCAACAGAATCTATCGCAATCTGGGTGCACTGAAATTTCAGGATGTCACCAGTGAATCCGGGCTGGGCGATGCGGGGTATGGCGTTGCCGTCGCCGTCGGTGACTTCGATGCGGACGGTTTTCCGGACGTGTATGTCACTCGGTTTGGCCAGAACCGCCTGTATCGCAATCTGGGTGACGGTACGTTTGAATCGTATCCGCTTTTGTCCGGAGGAAACTTTTCGACCAGTGCAGCGTTTCTCGATGCCAATGCCGACGGTTTGCTCGACTTGTATGTCTGTAATTACGGCGAGTGGTCGTTTGATGAGAATCCGTTTTGTGGTGATCGAGCAGCCGACGTTCGGATCTTCTGCAGCCCCAAGTCGCTGAAGCCCGAGCAGGATTGTCTTTTGCAGAATCTCGCCGACGGCACGTTTCAGGACGTGACGTCGGCGGCAGGTCTAGACGAACTGAGTGGTCGTGCTCAGGGAGTTCTGGCATCCGATGTCGATGGCGACGGCGATGTGGACCTGTATATCGGGAACGACATACATCCGAATTTTCTGTACATGAATACCGGCGGTGGCAAATTCTCAGATGTCACGGAAATCAGCGGAACCGCATATGATCGGAACGGTCAGATGCAGGCGGGTATGGGCGTCGCGGGGGGCGATGTTAACCGAGACGGCCTGTGGGATCTGTTCGTCACCAATTTTGAAGGCGAATACAACACGCTGTATCTGCAGCATTCTTTAAATGACTTTCACGATGTTTCCACGACCCACGGCCTTGCCGCGGCCTCGAAACCGTGGGTCGGCTGGGGAACCGCGATCGTTGATCTGGATCTTGACGGCTGGAAGGATCTGATCGTCACGAACGGACACGTAGACGACAATCTACAGCAGATGTCACGCGATGTTCCCTGGGAACAGCCTGCACTGGTGTGGCAGAACAACGAGGGACGTTTTCAGATGCTGGGCAATTCTGTGGGGAGCTACTTTGGAAAATCGCATCCGGGGCGCGGGCTAGCCACGGCGGATCTGGACAATGATGGCGACACTGATGTCGTGATCACGCACCAGGATCAGCGTCCGGCCGTTTTGCGTAACGATGTCATTACGGAAGCTGCAGGTCCAGCTTCGTCGCTGTATTTAAGACTGATCGGAAGAGTCAGCAATCGCGACGCAGTGGGCGGCAGAGTCATGGTCCCGTCCGCTGCGGTGCCACAGATTGAACAGGTGGAAAACGGAGGCAGTTACCTGTCCGCTCATGATTCGCGTTTGATTCTGGCAGTCGATAACGCCGGGACAATTGACATCGAAATCCTATGGCCGTCGGGAGTTTCCAGTCGAATCAGCGGTCTGGACCCCGCGCGGGATTATGATATCGTGGAACCCGTGGAGACCGGCTCCGCACCTTTGGTTTTCTATCGTCCGTCATGATTTGCCAGAAAGTCCAGCTGTGACCGAAACGACCGAACCGGATGATCGATCGAGTTCTGCCGAAACTCCTTCGGTAAAAGAGGGGGCTTCACTCGTCAGCGTTGCAGTCCTGTGCATCCTGGCTGGCGTAACCGCCTGGGCGTGTTATGTTTGGGTGACCGGAGAGAACGGATTCGATATTCGTCGTTTCGCAATGGTGGGTGAAAGGCAGATCGAATTTCATGCTGTTGACGGTGACGTCTTCTTTAATGATGAACCGGTCAGGGTCGGCCACGTCGCGGCGGTTTCGGTAGTTGACAGGTATGGTTTGACCCGCGTGATTGGTCCAATTACTGATAATGGAACGTTTGAATTCTATACAGAAGTCGATGGCAAACTGACGAAAGGGGTGCCCGTCGGCGAATACAAGTTACTGTTGATGGTGTCTCATCCATCTCCTGGCCTGGGGGCCCCATCGCCAATGCTGCCTCCCCAGTACTACGATCCGGCCCGTACGCCGCTCTCGATGGCAGTGACGTCTGACCCGGATGGCAAGCACATCACCATCAAGGAACATGGAGAGCTACTTCCTGATGTTGCAGGACAAAGTGCACGGTTCCGGCCTGATGATGAGCGGGAAACCGACGCCCCTGTAGAAGCAGGCGATGCGTCAGAAGCAGGTGACGCTGTACAAGATCCAGCAGACACGCCCAACGCTGAGGACACCGCAACATGACAGTAAATCCGAGCAGTTTGAGACATTTCAGGGGAAACAAGGTTCGAATTCGGCACGTATTTGCGTTATTATCAGATGTGGAATATTCGGGTTGATGGACGTTTATTGCATCAGCTCCCACCGCCGGAACGACATTGTATTTAACACGTTCTCGCAGTTGCGTTTTCTTGTTTTTGATTGTTCGTATTCAAAGGTCATGGCCAATGAAATCCCAAAGACACTTGCGTGTTGGATTCACGTTGATCGAATTGCTGGTAGTAATCGCAATCATTGCGATCCTGATTGCACTGCTGCTGCCTGCCGTACAGCAGGCGCGCGAGGCCGCTCGGCGAACCCAGTGCAAGAACAATCTGAAGCAGCTTGGGCTGGCACAGCACAATTATCACGATGTCTACAACTTGTTTCCCGCAACAATTGGCTGGAATGCGACTCCTGATGAACGCAAAGGGAATTTCTCTGACAAGGTCGCAATGCTGCCATATATCGACCGAGCGGCGGAGTACAATCTGCGTGACGAAAACCGGCGACCGTATGAGCCGAGCGGCTGGCACGGGTCA
>Ga0315331_10002873_pt1 | contig 12958 bp, 9 predicted proteins | sample M160m34915metaG_FD_203456 | JGI IMG/M metagenome (GOLD analysis project Ga0315331, IMG submission 203456) | Ammonia-oxidizing marine archaeal communities from Monterey Bay, California, United States - M1 60m 34915 | ecosystem: Environmental > Aquatic > Marine > Intertidal zone | place: USA...
AGTGGGTTGAGAGAAAGTTGATAGGGAAAACTGAATACTGTTGATCCAGTAAGCAATACTCCCTGCGCTTTTTGTTCACGTCTTGGGATTTGGACTAGGTTTGATGATAAAAACCAAACACGCGCCGAATTCTGTTCAAACTGCGCCTCTAAAAGGTGTCTTAAACGCAGCTTTGAGCAGAGCCTTGAACAGAGTCGTGATAAGAAGACGTCGCGACAATTGAATGCGCCGCTGATAGACAGGGCCCCTAGATTTTTTGGTGTTAATGAGGGGGCACTCGAGAAACCCAAACGCGCCTTATTAATGACTTTCTAAAGCGCAGTCTCGGGTCGGAAGCAAAGCCCGACGAACCCGTTGTAAAAGCCAGTTGACCGGGGGTTCCATGGGTGTTTAAGATCAACTTAGAGCTGGGTTGGTAGTTCCTCATATTAGGGTGATTACGAGCCAGTGGTAGAAGCTTGTTTTATCTGCAGTAGTTAACGTAATCGTCGCCGATGGCGTTTTACGGAATCTCAATAAAAGGGGTGGAGACATGGGGAACGGAATTAAGGGTCTAGCAGTGATGCGACCGATTGTAGGTTTTGGTCTGGCACTAGGGTTTGCAGGGTTAGCGTTTGCAGAAGACGGTAAGCGCCAGATCGAAGAGGTGGTTGTGACGGCTGAAAAAGTCGAATCCACGGTTTCCGATACCTCAATTTCGATCACTGCATTTTCGCAAGATGCGATCGAGGACCTAGGTATCCAAGGCGCCGATGAGCTTGTGAACTATCTTCCTGCGACAACGCGTGATGCCTTTGACATTCGAATTCGAGGCGTTGGTCGTAACTTCAGAGCTTTGGGTGGTGATCCTGGTGTCGCAACTTATTACAATGGAATTTACTCCCCAGATTTCGGAATTGCGGCTTCGGAAAATGGACTTTACGACCTTGCCCGGGTGGAAGTGCTCCGAGGACCCCAAGGAACGCTCTATGGTCGAAACTCAATTGGCGGTGCTTTGAATTACGTCACTAACCCAGCGAGCTATGAATCTGAAGCAGAAGTTCGGGTGCAATTGGGTGGCTATCGAACAAAAGAAGTATACGGCATGGTTAACGGGACCCTGGTAGAGGATGTCCTCGCAGGGAGACTGACTGCAACTAAGCGAGATCGAAATGGCCATCAAGAAGGCCTCAATGGCTCGCCAGATCTCGATTCAACCCATGACAGAAACGTGGCGCTCGCTTTTACGATTGATGTTTCTCCTGATATCTCAATCAAAGTACGAGGTAACGATCGAATTTCGGACAGGGCTATTGGGGCGTTTGGTTATATCAGCGAGGGACCTGGCGGGTTCCGCGGTTCTCCCGCTGATTATGCCGCCTATGGTTTGCGACAAGTTCCCAATGGAACGCCAGGCTCAATGGCTTACACAAATCCGGGTAATGGCATCATCATTTCTGGTATGCCCGTCAGGCCTGGGATGGATCCATCAGGGTCCCATATGCCAAATGCTGGGTTTGGTCGAACAGATGTGGAGGGTCTTTATGGGACCGCTTCAGAGGATACGATGAATAACTTGGTGAATAACTCAGGTGAAAATTGTCAATGGCCTTATGAGAGTACAGAATGTAATCATTCAAAGTTTGATCATATGTCGAGTAGTTTTGAGCTTACTTGGGATATCAATGATGATATGTCGCTCAAGTATCTTTTTGGCACCAACGATTTTGAGTACACGTTTAATATAGATATTGACGGGTATGACAGTGATTTCTCCAAATATCGTCAAACGGTTCTAGAAGACGTGTGGAATTATTCGCATGAGCTTCAGCTGCAGATGAACTTTGGTGATCGAATTTCAGTAACTTCTGGGCTATTTAGCTTCTCGGAAGAAAGACTCCAAAATTACACTCTGACTAATAATACGCTCAGATACACTCAGGCTGCAGCTTACGGTGACCTGGCCTTGCCAACACCCGCTGCGTTCGGGCTAGGGGGCGCCAGCGTTTTGCAGGTGTTGGGTGGATTTGGCTTGACTCAAGCACCGGTCACCATGGATACGCCGATGGACGGCGAGCAGGTTGCAGGCCTCTGGGGCGGTAGTGAAGATAATTATCGACACAAAAATCGTTCGTTTAATGAGCAGGTCGCCTTCTATACCCAGGCAACTTTTGAGATCAATGATCAGTTTGCGCTTGTTGCAGGAATTCGGTATGCCAAGGACGACAAAGATGCGTTAGAGCGTCGGGTCGCCTATGCTGAAATCCCGCTCGCCAGTGCTTTTTCGCCGATTTTGGTTGGGTTAAGCACAATTCCATCGGCCATTTACCCTACAAATATGGCAGCAAGTGCTGAAGGTTTCCAAATCCCAGGGATCGGTCAGAACACATTGGCCTACTACGCGAGTCCAGCCGGCCCAGCAGGTTTAGGCGCTTTTACTGATCTTGGGCTGACCAACATCGCTGCTGGACGAGCCACATTTAACGGCAATCCGGTCAACCCGATCACGCCAGTGTGTGCAATCGATGATGCGAGTTGCTCGCAAACCCTACTTTTGCAGGGCATTCCTTACAGTTTCGCATGGCGCACATCCGCTAATGATTCGTGGTCAGATACGAATTTTAGGGTCAACCTTGATTGGACGCCCAATGACGACACGCTGATGTATTTCTCAGTAACAACAGGTTATCGAGCTGGCGGTTTCGCGCTTGGCGTGCTCGATGCCCGTAGCCAATCAGGAGGTGATGAATGTTTGAATCTTGGTTTTTATGTGAGCTGCTTGAAGCCAGTCTCTTATGATGCTGAAACAGTCACAGCTTTTGAAATCGGCTACAAAGGCACGTTGCTAGATGGGAGAGCACAAGTTAATGCTTCAATCTATCGATATGATTATGAGAATTATCAAGATCAGATTGATTCGTTTGATGCAGCAAGAGGGACGTCGGTAGATACTGTTGTCAATGCTGGCGCCGCGGTAAACCAAGGTTTCGAAGTTGAGGCGACTTGGTTAGTCGGTGATTATCTAACCCTTGGTGGGAACTACAGTTATACCGACGCGACCTACGACGAAAGTTATTTGGTGACGGAGCGTAACGACTTTGACTTACCAAATACGCTGTTTCAGTTTGCATTGGACGAAAATGGAGACCGAATACAGAACGCAATCGGCCAAAATATATTCAACCTAGATGCGTATGTTCGCGATGTTCAAGGCAATGCGCTAAAGCGGATCCCAAAGCATAAAGGGACGGTTTTTGGAAGTTACGAGGTCCCAACGACCATGGGTATGCTTGCGTTCAGTGCAACCTATAGTTACACGGGAGAATATTCGTCATCAGCTTTTAAGCGGGCGGCTGATCTAGTTCCCTCGAGAAAGCGAATCGATTTGAGCATTGGCTGGAAGGATGACGCTGATCGCTGGGCAGCACGCTTCTTTGTCGACAACGTGACCGATGAGCGCGTTTATCGAGGCATTGGTATTGCCACAGAATTTAGCAACTACCGAACAACAGGGGAGCGACTCTATCCCAGGTATTGGGGTGTTGATGTGACGCGGAGATTTGGCGGCTAATCGCTATCGAGGGATTAAAAGGGCGCTTAGCGCCCTTTTTTTTGGACGAAGACAAAGGGGTTTAAGGCTCTTTTAGGTTGAGGTAATCATTTAAATGAATCAAACAATCTTGTGTGTCGTGTTTGTCATGGGCTGGCTACTCAGCCAGCCAGCCGGGGGCGCCAATGCGGGGAGTGTTGAGATCGATCCCATCTCTGCAATTCCGAAGGTTGTGGGTGAGCAGAGAATCTCGTCAATCGCGTTGCTTGAAGAAGTTGTCAACATCAATAGCGGGACGATGAATCATGCCGGCGTCAGAAAGGTCGCAGACGTATTCGCGCGCGAACTCAATGCAATCGGGTTCAAATCGACCTGGCATGCCATGGAATCGGTCAATCGAGCGGGGCACCTCTTCGCGGAGTACGGTCGAGGCGGCGTTTGCCAGTTGTTGATTGGTCATCTTGATACAGTCTTTGAAAAAAACAGCCCGTTTCAGCGCTTTGAGCGAGAGGGTGATATCGCGGTGGGCCCTGGCGTCAACGACATGAAAGGCGGGGACGTGGTCATCGTGCACGCATTAAAAGCGCTCAAGGAAATTGGCGCCCTTGATCGAGGACGCTACATCGTGGCTTTGATTGGGGATGAAGAGAAGTCGGGTTCTCCCAAAAGCGTGAGTCGATTTCATCTTATTGAAGCAGCCAAAACTTGTGATGTCGCGCTCGGCTTCGAGTATGCTGCGGGCCTTAACGCGGCGACAGTTGCGCGCCGAGGTTCATCCGGATGGACCCTTGAGGTTGAAGGAGTCCGAGCCCACTCGTCTCGCATCTTCAGTGAGCAGGTGGGTAGCGGTGCTATTTTTGAGACAGCAAGAATTCTATCCGCGTTTCACGATCAACTGAGCAACGAGCGCTACTTAACGTTTAATCCTGGGGTGATCGTTGGCGGTACAGAAATCGATTATGACGCTGCACAGAACGCTGGGCAGGTCTTTGGTAAAAGTAATGTGGTCGCGCAGACGGTCAAGGTGCAAGGAGGTCTTCGGACGCTCAGCCGAGCACAAGAATTGAGTGCTCGAGATCGAATGCAGGCCATCACGACGCAGGACAATCTGCCGCAAACATCAGCGCGCATCCGCTTTAATGATGGTTATCCACCGATGGCGCCCGCGGCAGGCAACTTAACGCTGCTCAAGATGCTCAACCAAGCCAGTGAAGATCTAGGCTATGGCTCGGTTGAGGCCTATGACCCGGGTCTTCGAGGTGCGGCAGACGTCTCGTTCGTTGCAGAACATGTTGACGCCATTGACGGGATTGGTGCGGAAGGTCGGGGCGCCCACGCGCTCAACGAACAAATTGATCTCTCAACCCTGCCATTATTGATTGAGCGGGCAGCACTCTTGATGTATCGGATTTCCCGACTGGACGCCTGGCCAAAAAACCGTCATTCGTCCTGAGTCTGCAGCTTAAGGTTAGGTGATAGGGTCGTGACCCAGGAGATGGTGTCGTCTGGACCAGTTATCTCGTAACTGGGTCCGAGCAGGGTCACAGAGACAAAACCTGCTTGGAGCAGGGCACGATCCGTGTTGGCCTGGCTATCTACTGTGCTGTAACCGCTGCGCCAGAGACCGGTCTCTGATTGCGTAAAGTTGTTTGACAGGATCGACGTGGGTGCAAGGACCCCTGGCCGAATGCCCTTTGGCTCGATTCCCGTTGGAAAGTTGATATTAAGGAATTGGCCCTTCAGGCGTAGTCTCTCATCGTCAACTATACTGGCCAAGAAGGTTGACGCCCAGGTAAAGGTCTTAAGGGTGCTCGGAAATCCGGCCTGGGCCTCGGTCAGGTCAATCGCGGCTGAACTCGCAATCGCAGGGAAACCCATTTGCACGGCCGTGACGGCTGCACCAACAGTACCAGAGATCATGGCATCCAGCCCTGCGTTTTGACCAAAGTTCATACCTGAGACCACCAAATCAGGAGGGTTATTCTTAAGGATTTCGCCCAAGCCAAATCGGACCGCATCCCCCGGCGTCCCTGCAACTGACCAGACCTGATGATCGTGTACTTTAAACGTGATCCCCTGGGCGCTGATGCTGGTGCCACTCCCGCTTTGATTGCTCTCGGGGGCAATCATGTAGACGTCGTGACCTGCTTTGATCAAGGCGGCTCTAAGGGCCTGGATACCGGGTGCAAGGAAACCATCATCATTGGTGAGCATGATTTTTAAGGGTTTCGCTTGAGCGCTGCTTGCGATTAATAGAACTGCAACGAGGATTGAAAGAAAATATTTCATACAGGTTCCTAATCTTGGAGGGTTTTGGCGTAAACGGCTTCAAGTATGGCATGATCGATGAGAAAAGGAGAAAGCCATGGACTCGTTTGAAACCCTCACGCTAGAGCGACAGGGCGCGGTTTGTTTCGTCACTATCGATAACCCGCCCGTCAACGTGATGACGCCGAAATTGTATCAAGAACTTGTTGCAGCAACCGAGCAGTTAGAAACGGACGAGGGCCTCAAGGTGGTTGTTTTTCAAAGTGCGGATCCAGATTTTTTTATAGCCCATTTTGATGTTTCAACAATTTTGACCTTCCCTGCAGACGCTCCGGCTGAGCGTGCGGAGACATTGACACCCTTTCATCAAATGTGTGAACGGGTGCGAACGATGCCGAAAGCGACGATCGTGAAGATGGCGGGCCGGGCCGGGGGTGGCGGTAATGAATTTGCAGCTTCTTGCGACATGCGGTTTGGGGTCAGAAATAAAACCATTATTAACCAAATGGAAGTGCCCTTGGGTATTTTGCCGGGTGGCTCTGGGACCCAGCGGCTACCCCGTCTGGTTGGACGGGGCCGCGCCCTTGAGATATGCCTCGGTGGAGACGATATCGATGCCACAACGTGCGAGCAGTGGGGTTACCTGAACCGTATTTTTGAATCGGCCGAGGAGATGAGCGAATTCGTGGATGCTCTCGCGTATAGAATTGCGAAATGGCCAAAAGAGGCCATTGGGCTTTGCAAAGCATCAATTAACAACGCAGAAAAACCGATTGAGGAAGGCTTGCTTGAGGAGGCTTATCTGTTTCAGCAGACGCTTCGGACCGACGGGGCACAGAAAAATATGCGGCGCGCCCTGGAGCGCGGTTTGCAGACCCGGGAGGGCGAGCAACAAATGGGTAAGCTGGCTGAACGTTTTGCCGAAGATTAGCGATCCAGCATGTTGAAAGAGCCTGAGATCCAGATTCGAAAACTTGAACAGACCAGTCGCGCTGTGAGAGTGGACTGTGAATTTGGGCAGCTGGAATTTCGCTGCTTTGAGGGTCCGGTCGGCGCGGAAACACTGCTGCTGGTGCACGGCGGTTCAGGCTCGTGGTTACATTGGGTCCGTAACATTGATTTTCTGCGCCAGTACTTCAAGGTTTGGACGGTTGATCTACCTGGCCTTGGCGCCTCCGACGCCCTGGACGAGGGTTACACTGCGGAGGCGGCGATTACTGCCTTTGTTGAGGGCTGTAAAAATCTCGGTGAGCTGTCAAAGTTCCACTTGATTGCTTTCTCCTGGGGATGTGCGGTGTCAGCTCAGGCAGCGCTGGTGCTTTCCGAGTCAGTTCAATCGGTCACGCTGATTGGGCCGGCATCAATTGGTGACGTATCCCGAGCCGGCGGCATGAAACCCTTGCTTCGGCGGCGACCCAATATGTCTCCAGAGGAAACGCGGCATTTTCATCTCACCAATCTTGCGCATCTCATGATCTCAGATCCAGCGAGGATCGATGCCTTGGCATTGCACGTGCAGGTGATCAATACGGCCCAAGCGCGATTTAAAAGCCCGCAATTTGCCAAGAATACCATGGTGCTCGATGCAGTCGCGCAGCTTACGACGCCGGTTCAGGTGATCTACGGTGATTTAGATGGTCCGGCACTACCGGACGTGGCTGGAAAGCGGGATTTGTTTTTGGCGGCGAACCCGGAGGTTGTTTTTGAATTGGTGGAAGGCGCTGGACACTGGTTGGCGTTTGAGCGACCTGAGCTGTTCCACTCATTGGTGCTGAATTGGATGCAAAGGTTTGTCGAGGCGAGGCCGCGTCTTGAGCGTTAGGGTGCGCTCTGAGCAGCCTTTGCCATGATCTCGGCAAGACGTGCGATGTCTTCAGATTCGGTTTGCCAATTGCAGATGCTCACTCGGATGACGCGCTTACCCTGCCAAGTTGCGCCGCTCAGCCAGACCTCTTCGGATTCTTGGATCAAAGCAAGCGCATGATTGGTCGCAGTATCGTTTTCAAGCGCGATCAGCACTTGATTAAAACCATCTTCGTTAAGGACTTTGTAGTCGCTGGTTTCTAGATGGGCCTTGAGCTGTTGCGCGAGCCCCTGAAAGTGGTCGACCAATTCGCTGAGGCCTTGTCGACCGAGAAACTTGAGCGTAGCCCAAAGTTCGATTCCCCGGGCCCGTCGAGACATCTCCGGCGTGGCCATCATGCCGTCCCGGCCCTGATCGGTCATGAGGTAACTGGCACTTGAACTCAAGGCTCGAGACAAGACCATTGGGTGTCGGCATAAAACCACGCCTGAATCGTAGGGCACGTTAAGGGTTTTGTGGGCATCCACTGACCAAGAATCTGCAAGCGCCATGCCGTGGGTCAAATGCTGAAGCCGCCTGGATGCGGCAGCCCACAACCCAAAGGCGCCATCGATGTGTACCCAAGCGCCAGCGGCCTGGGCGGTTGGGATGAGCCGCTCGAAGGCATCGAAAGCACCGGTACAAACTTGACCGGCCTGCAGAATCAGCAAGCTCTTGGAATCCAAGCGGGGTAATGCATTCGGGTCGATGCGGCCTTGATCATCGGTTGCGAGCCAATGTATTTGATCCTCGCCAAACCCCGCAATTCGGAGCGCCTTTGGGATTGCGCTGTGTACCGAATCCGGTGCAAAAATTTTTAACGCCGGCGCTCCAAACAGGCCGCGCTGTTGGATTGACCAACCTGTCCGCTCTAAGAGATGGTCTCTGGCGGCGATCAGAGCACACAGGCTTGCAATCGAAGACCCACTGACCAGACCCACTGCGGTTTCGCTAGGAAACTCAAAAAGTTCGATCAACCAACGGGCAACGAGGCCCTCAAGCTTAGCGGCCACAGGCGACATCACCCCAAGGGCGCTGTTTTGATCCCAAGTGTCGCTGATCCATCGACTGGCCAATGCGACCGGTAGGCTGCCGCCAGTGACAAATCCGTAGTAATTGGGCCCGGTGGACCCGACTGTTGCTGGTGCGCCGTCGACCTCAAGCAGCTTGAGAATCTCGAATGGGTCAGATGACTGACTGGGCATCGGCTCATCAAAGTTGTCTAGGCCATCCAAAGCGATTTGGTTGGGTACGATCGGTTGATCACCCCGAGTTTGTAAATAGGTCTCGGCCTGAGCGAGTGCGGCTGGCAACAATGAGTGATTGAGGTTCAGGTGTGGGGCCGCAGACAACCATGAAAATGCCATCAGAGTTCCCAGCTCGGTGACCGGTGATGTGTGCTTTCGGGGGTAAAGTTCGGGAGCCCAAAAGCCACTAGATCGATCCCGGGACGCACTTAGTATTCCATGGCGGTATTTTCAAAACGAAAACCCTCTGGGTCCAAAATAAGACGGTGCCGGGCACCTGGGGTTTCAACTTGGCTGAGCTCATAGCCAGCATCGCCTGACCACATCGCAACGCGAGTGCCAGCACTGTCCTTTGCGATTCGGGTTTCATAGATTCTAACGGGTTGTTGATGGAGTACGTTCATCAGGGTTTCTACGGGCTCATGCAAGGCAAGTTGGTGCAATGTGATCCAGGTCGGCGGAGCGAGGTCAATTTCTCCGTCTGCATGCCGCTGAAGAGCATCCGCAGGTTTAATCCACTCATGATTTTGAATTTCATAGCCGTCGACATCAATGAGTTGATCAGCCTCTAGGATGGTGGCAAAAAACCAAGTTGCGTATCGTCTGGGTGTCCCTGCGGGTGGCGTCCAATGAGCGAACCAGGCAAAGTCTTGTTCCGAGACTTCAATGCCGGTCTCCTCCTTAGTTTCTCGCACGGCGGCTCGATGGGCGGCGGCGTTGACATCGCCATCGCTGGGATAGTCCTCAGGATCGATTCGTCCGCCGGGAAATACCCACATCCCGCCGAAGTGGACTTTCGAGGTTCGGTGGAGCATGAGGGTTTCGACACCGTGCTCACCCGCTCGCAGGACAACGACCGTGGCTGCAGGAATTGCAGGTGTTTCTTCCTGGTTGGGTTGGTCGGCAGTGCCATAGATATCGTTGCGGTGCTGTTCAGTCATGATTCAGTGTCCTAAGCGGTTGCGTTGCGTGCGGCGTAGCGAGGGGCCTCTCGAGCGACGACACCGTCGTCAGTCAACGCCAAGTGCGTTAACGTTTGCTCATCATGGTTCATACGCCACGACAACATCTTTTGCGCGAAGCGCAGAACGAGGGCCTGATACTCTGGCTCATCTGCTAAATTTCTGAGTTCTGAGGGGTCAGTCTCCAGATCAAAGAACAGAGGCGGTAGATTCGTAAAGTGAACGTACTTATATCGCTCGTCCCGAATGACGTTGAGGGTGCATTGATGGGGCGTCAATCCCAGGCGCTGCTCGAGTGACTCACCGTTGACCACATCTCGAAAGTCATATTCCCAATGGGCCTCGCTCCGCCAATATGATTTGGGCTGTCCGGTTTTTATGAGTGGCAGGAGAGACTGGCCATCGCATTGCACCGGGATCGGAATACCAAGCCAATCGAGGAGCGTTGGCATAATATCGACATTCTCAGTAAAGAGATCGATTCCGTCAACGGGCTCGTCCGAGGATTTCAATCCGGGTGCGCTAATGATCAGTGGAATGTGATAAGAGGCATCAAAATACCCCAGTTTACCAAGAAGATGATGATCACCAATTTGCTCGCCGTGATCGGAGGTAAAAATAATCAGAGTGTTGTCCCAATGGCCTTCGCGTTTGAGAAAATCAAACAGGCGGCCAAGATTGGTATCCACTTCGGTCATGAGTCCAAAGTAACTGCTCTTTAAACGCGCGGTTTTGCGATCATCCGTTGGGGCGGCGTAGTGCCGGTTTGCCAGCATTTCCCGTAGGAATGGGTGCTGAGAGGCTTCATCTTCGGGACTGTCGGCTCTTTTGAAATCTCCCAGTAACGCTGGGTCGTATAGGCTGTTGTAGGGAGCCGGCGCGACCCATGGAGGATGAGGCCTGAGCAGGGACAGATGCACACAAAAAGACTGTTCCGCATCTTTGATATAGTCCATCACTGCATCGACCATGAATGTGGTGTCATGATCCTCGGCAGGGATCGACAGCGCGGCGGCGTGGGGTAATCCAGTCTCATACTCTAAAGACTCTAATTTTTCGGTATATAGCCGCCAATTGGGCTCAGGAATCTCGTAACCCTTTGATTCAAGCCAATCCGCCCAAGCATCGGGAAAGGTGCCCATTTGGAGCAGGGGTTTAATCCCCGGCAGCGGGCCCTCATAAGAGGTTAAAATGGGATCATCTGGGCTCAGCTGGCGAGGATCATTGGCAGTATCCGTATAGCCAAATAACACCGGGTCATGGCCCTTCGCCCGGGTCTCCAGTGCCCAATTGGTGAAGCGCGCGTCAAGGGGGGTGCCATTGGTGCCCGAACGATGATTCTGCAGGTATTGGCCAGTATGAAGGCTTGCTCTTGAGGGGCCGCAAGGGACCGCATTGGCGTAATGGCGTTTAAATAAAACGCCCTCGCTGGCTAGAGCGTCAAGGTTGGGCGTTTGGACACGATGGCCAAGGCGAGACAGGCAATCGCCGCGCCATTGGTCAGCGGTAATAAAGAGGACGTTTTTCATCGTGTGCGGGCGTTGTGTTTCATGAGCCCAAAGTATGCCACAACCGGTCATACCTTGCTGGCGAGCCCTAGACGTCTGACGTATGATGCGTCCCTAAATTTCAGACAATCATCGCTTACGGAATAACAGTCACGGACACCGTTGGGAGTTTTTTTTGCGCCGATACGGCTGGGTCATTTGGGTTTTTTCGACGTTGGGGTTTTTGTTCAGCGTACCCGGGCAAACCATGGGTATGGCGGTTTTCACTGACTACTTGATCGAAGCGCTGACCCTATCAAGAACAGAGCTCTCCATCGCTTATTTGGTCGGAACTCTGCTCTCAGCAATCTGTTTGCCGAGGGCGGGACGCCTTTTTGATGTGCACGGCGGCCGCGTCATGATGGCTGGATCGAGTATTCTCTTGGCTCTGGTGCTCCTGTATATCACTCAAGTGGCCGAGTTGCAGAGCTTCGCGGGAGGGTCTGTGGCCGCAGGTTGGTGCTTAATCCTGATCGGCTATTTTGGGGTGAGGTTTTTAGGTCAAGGGGTTTTGACCAGTGCCTCTCGCAACATCCTTCTGATTTGGTTTGTCAAGCGTCGCGGCCTCGTCAGCGGTGTTCGGGGTGTTTTTGTCTCGCTTGGGTTTGCACTGGCGCCCCTTTTGATTGCGATGCTGATTGCTGCCCGAGGATGGCAAGGCGCACTTTGGGTGATGGCCATAGGACTGCTGCTCTTTGGTGTTTTGGCCTGGATTTTCGTACGTAGCGCACCCGAGGTAACCCCAGTCGCTCCCAGCACAAACCGGGGTGAGTCTGGAGACTCATCTCAATCGGGCCAAACCTTGGCGGAGGTGAAGCGTTCCAGCCTGTTTTGGCTTTACGCGAGTAGCCTGTCGATACACGCGCTTTTCGGCACTGCGTTGACCTTCCACATTGTTTCTATTTTTGAACAGGCGGGTCGCAGTTCTGCCGAAGCCTTCGCTTATTTTCTGCCCGCGGCGGTGTGCTCAACGGTTGTAAATTTGATTGGCGGTTATTGGGCGGACACGCGACGGTTGAAACCCTTCCTCATTGCTATGCTCGCAAGCTTCCTATTCGGCGCTGGTGGTCTCGTCATGCTAGATACAACCGCTGGGTATTGGTCACTTGCCATCGGGTTTGGGTGCGGTGGCGGTCTGTGGGGGGTGATTTCAAACTTGGCGTTTGTGCGGTATTTTGGAACCCGTCACCTCGGCGAGGTCAGTGGTCTCAATACCGCGCTAACGGTCTCAGCGAGTGCGGTGGGACCCGCAGTTTTTAGCCTTGGTCTCGACGGATGGGGCAGCTATGATCTTCCGATTTATCTCTGTATGACGGTTTTGATGGGGCTGCTGGTTTGGGCATGGGTGCAACCTGCCCCTGAGTGATTCCAAAAACCGGCCTGCGAGGATTGCGTTCGATTGCCTCGGGGAGAGGCAACCTGGCATTGCTGGTGCTGCCCATATGGTCCGGACAGAACCGATACCCGAGGGGTAGAGGATGCGTAATAGATGTGCCGATCCTTAATCTGCCTCTTCAAATTGACCTTTCGTCTCGGCGGGGAGTGCAACTTTTAGGATCCCC
>Ga0315331_10002875_pt1 | contig 12956 bp, 13 predicted proteins | sample M160m34915metaG_FD_203456 | JGI IMG/M metagenome (GOLD analysis project Ga0315331, IMG submission 203456) | Ammonia-oxidizing marine archaeal communities from Monterey Bay, California, United States - M1 60m 34915 | ecosystem: Environmental > Aquatic > Marine > Intertidal zone | place: USA...
AGCGAGCGGGCGGCTATCCTCCGCCGCTCTTCGCGAGGATCCGTCGCGACGTGAAGGAGGAATACTCATGGTCTCGGAGATCTTCGACCCCACGCGCTGGGAGCCGGTCCCCGGCTTCGACTTCGAGGACATCACCTATCACCGTGCGGTGGATCAGGGGACCGTACGCATCGCCTTTGATCGTCCAGAGGTGCGCAACGCCTTTCGGCCGAAGACCGTCGACGAGCTGGACCGGGCGCTCGACCACGCGCGCATGACGACCGATGTGGGCGTGATCCTGCTGACGGGCAATGGGCCCTCTCCAAAAGACGGCGGCTGGGCTTTCTGTAGTGGGGGAGACCAGCGGATTCGTGGCCGAGACGGCTACAAATATGCTGAGGGCGAGACGGCAGGCACGATCGACTCGGGCCGGACGGGGCGGCTGCATATCCTCGAGGTCCAGCGATTGATCCGCTTCATGCCGAAGGTCGTGATCGCGGTCGTGCCTGGTTTTGCGGTCGGGGGCGGGCATAGCCTCCACGTGATCTGCGACCTCACGCTGGCGAGCCAGGAGCACGCGGTCTTCAAGCAGACGGACACGGACGTGGCGAGCTTCGACGGTGGCTACGGTTCGGCCTATCTCGCCAAGCAGATCGGGCAGAAATTCGCGCGCGAAATCTTCTTCCTCGGCCGGGGTTATTCGGCCGAGCGCGCTCATCAGATGGGCATGGTCAATGCCGTCGTGCCCCACGCCGAGCTCGAGGCGACGGCGCTCGAGTGGGCGGCGGAGATCAACACGAAGAGCCCCACGGCGCAGCGGATGGCCAAATTCGCGATGAACCTCGTCGATGATGGGTTGGTCGGCCAACAGGTCTTCGCCGGCGAGGCCACGCGCCTCGCCTATATGACCGACGAGGCGGAGGAGGGTCGGGACGCCTTCCTCGAGAAGCGCGACCGCGACTTCACGCGCTTCCCCTGGCATTTCTGAAGGCGCGGTTTACGCATTCGGAAAAAGCGAACCGACCTGAGGCGACCCTTGGGAATCGTGGAGCGCGTCGCGCTCCAAAATTTCCCCCAGCGACCGGCTGCGTCGTAAAACGCATCGCAGCGCTTTCTCCGCCTAACGCCTCGCGGCCCGTTGGGGTCCGGTTAGCTGAAGGCTTGGAGACCCGTCTGAGCGCGGCCGAGGATCAGCGCGTGGATGTCGTGCGTCCCCTCGTAGGTGTTGACCGTCTCGAGGTTGACGAGGTGACGGATCACGTGGAACTCGTCGGAGATGCCGTTGCCGCCGTGCATGTCGCGGGAAAGGCGCGCGACCTGGAGCGCCTTGCCGCAGTTGTTGCGTTTGAGAAGCGAAATGTTCTCCGGGGCCAGGCGGCCTTCGTCCATCAGACGACCGGCGCGCAAGCAGCCGTGCAGTCCCAGCGTAATCTCGGTCTGCATGTCGGCCAGCTTCAGCTGGACCAGTTGGTTGGCGGCGAGCGGGCGACCGAATTGCTCCCGGTCCAACGTGTACTGCCGAGCGGCGTGCCAGCAGAACTCGGCGGCCCCCATCGAGCCCCAGGCGATCCCGTATCGGGCCTTGTTGAGGCAACCGAAGGGGCCGGCCAGTCCCCGGATCTCGGGGAAGAGATTCGTTTCGGGAACGAAGACACGATCCATCACGATCTCACCGGTGATCGACGCGCGCAGCGACATCTTCCCTTCGATCTTGGGAAAGGAGAGCCCCTCCATCCCCGCTTCGACGAGGAAGCCCCGGATCTCTCCGTCGAGCTTGGCCCAGACGACGCCGACGTCGGCGATCGGGCTATTGGTGATCCACGTCTTGCTACCGGTCAGGAGGTATCCGCCGTCCGCTTTCTCCGCGCGGCTGCGCATACCGCCGGGGTCTGAGCCATGGTCGGGCTCGGTCAGTCCGAAACAGCCGATGAGCTCGCCGGTCGCCAGGCCAGGGAGCCATTTCCTCCGCTGCTCCTCGGTCCCGTAGGCATGGATGGGGTGCATCACCAGCGAGGACTGCACGCTCATGGCGGATCGGTAGCCCGAGTCGACTCGTTCGACCTCCCGCGCGATCAGCCCGTACGCCACGTGCGAGACGTTTGCGCCGCCATACTCGGTGGGCAGCGTCGCACCCAGTAGACCGAGCTCGCCCATCTCGTTCATGATCTCTCGATCGAAGCGCTCCTCGCGGTTGGCCGTGAGGACGCGTGTCATCAGCCGGTTCTGCGCATATTCCCGCGCACTGTCTCGGATCAGCCGCTCCTCCTGGGTGAACTCCTCGTCGAGGAGAAGGGGATCGGACCAGTCGAAGGCGGATTTTCCAGCCATGGGTGGGGTTCTCCGGGGAGCAGGGGGCTCGTTCCCCAAAACATTCTTTCGTTAGCACGGCGGGCCGGTTGCTGCTTTGTGGGAAGCGAGCGACGTTGTGACCATGCGTACTCTAGGTTCTTTGACGAAGTTGTTCGCGCTGGCCCCCTTCGCGGTCGCTTCAGCGGCCCTGGCGGCTCCTGAGGTCGGCGGCCCCGCACCCGACTTTGCCTTCGAAGGCACGGGCCAGCGCTACGTCCTCTCCGATTATGTCGGCGAGGATGCGCGGCGGGAGGGGGTGGTCGTTGCCTGGTTCCCCAAGGCCTTTACCCCGGGCTGAACGACCGAACTCGAGGCGCTGCGTGACAGCGCTCAGGACCTGGCCGAGTTCGACGTCGAGGTGCTCTACGTGAGTCTCGATACGGCGGAGAAGAACGCCGAGTTCGCACGGGCGATGAAGACCCAGACCCCGGTCGTGAGTGATCCCGATGGAGAAACGGCCCGGCGCTACGGAGTGCTCGGCTTTGGCGGTCTCTACGCGAACCGCTGGACCTTCTATATCGACGGGGAAGGCGTGCTTCGCGAGATCGACAAGACGGTGAACCCCGAGACCGCGGGCGAAGACATCGTCGCCAAGCTCGAGGCGCTGGGTTTCTCCCGTCGCGTTTCCCGTCCACCGGAAACGCCCTCTCCCTGACGGCTCTCCTGGAGATCTTCTCATGCGCCGCTCTCTGGCCGTGTCTTCCGACGACCCCGCAGGCCCCCGACCTGAACAAGGCGAGAGTGCGATCGACCCCGAGGTTTCTCGCCTCGGGGTCGGGGCAACCGCCGGCGTCGGCTGAGCCGGCCCGCATGCGCTTGCGTGTCGATCCCGAGCGCCCTGCGCCACGAAAGCTCGCCCCTGCCCTGGAAGCACTCCGTCGAGACCAAGTGATCCTGTATCCAAGCGATACGGGCTATGCCTTCGGTTGTGCGCTCTCGAGCCGAAAGGCGATCTCTTCGCTGCGGGCTCTGAAGGGGTTCGATGAGCGATCTCGCAAGCCCCTCTCGATGCTCGTGAACGCGCTCTCGGACTTTGGGCGCTACTCGATCATGGCGACGCGGGTCTTTCGCACGGTACGTAGGATCCTGCCGGGCGCTTATACGATCGTGCTCGAGGCGAGCAGCGAAGTGCCGAGGGATATGCGCAATCGGTTCGGCGAGATCGGTCTTCGGATGCCGGACTCGCTGCTTTGTCAGATCCTCGTAGAGTCGCTCGGGGAACCGATCGTGACGGGCTCCCTCACGCCGGGGGATGAGGAGCCGGCGCTCGAGGATCCCGAAGAAATGGAGCGCCGATTTCGGGGGCGGGTCGCGGTGGTGGTCGACGGCGGGCCAATGTGGCCCGAGCCCTCGACGATCCTGCAGGCGCGAGAAAACGAACTCGAAGTCACGCGGGAAGGGAAAGGGGCGCTCCCGGATGCCTGAGCGCTCTTGACCTGGCCACTCGTCCTATGAGACCGTTGCGGCGCGCCCGGGAGGCCCCGCGATGGAACAGCTCAGCGGACTCGACGCGACCTTCATCAACATGGAGACGCGGAACTCTCCGACCCACATCGGAGGACTCTACGTCTACGATCAATCCAGCGCGCCCGGCGGGAAGGTCACCTTCAAGGGCATCCTGGCAAATCTCGAGTCCCGCTTGCATCTGGCGCGCTGCTTCCGCCAGAAGATCGTGCGCGTCCCCTTTGGTCTGGACCACCCCTATTGGATCGAAGATCCGAACTTCGACCTCGAATATCACGTGCGGCATATCGCGCTGCCCAAGCCCGGGGACTGGCGCCAGCTCTGTATCCAGGTTGCGCGGCTCCACGCTCGGCCGCTGGACCTCGATAAGCCGCTCTGGGAAATGACCGTGATCGAGGGGCTCGACCGGGTCCAGGGCCTGCCGAAGGGCTGTTTCGCCGTGCTCACGAAGGTTCACCACGCGGCGATCGACGGGGTTTCGGGGGTCGAGATGACGGCGGCGACCCATGATTTGGAACCGGAGGGGACGCCGGAGCCGCCCGTTTCGGAGTGGGTCTCGGAGAACGAGCCGACGCTGATCGAGCTGGCGATGCGCGGAACGGTCAACAATCTCCAGCAGCCCTTTCGGTTTGCGCAGATCCTGGGCGAGGCGGCGCCTCCTGCGATCCGGGCCTACCTGGAGCACGCGGTCTCTCCGCCCGGAGAGGATCGACCCACGGAAGTTCCGCGGACCCGTTGGAATGGCAAGGTCTCTCCGCATCGCGCCTTCGAAGCACGGGGCTTCTCCCTCGCGGAGGTGAAGCAGATCCGAAAGCGCGTCGAGGGCACGACGGTGAACGACGTCATCCTGGCGGTGGTCGGGGGGGCATTGCGCAAATATCTCGAGCACCACATGGAGCTCCCCCTCGAGACGCTCTCCGCCTTTGCCCCGATCTCGACGCGCACGCAGGGTCAATCCGGCACCGCGGGCAACCAGGTCTCGGGCATGATCGTGGCCCTGCATACCGACGAGCCGGATCCGGTGGTGCGTCTGGAGAAGGTCTACGACGCGACGACGAGCTCGAAGGAGATGACCGAAGCCGTCGGCGCTCGGACGATGACAGACGTGACTCAGACCATGCCGGGCGCGCTGGCGGGAATCGCGGGTCGGCTGGTCGCGCGGACGGGGTTGATGAGCCGACTGCGACCCATCGCGCATTGCGTCGTGACGAATGTCCCGGGCCCTCAGGTGCCGCTCTACTTCACCGGAGCCGAGATGGTGGGCTCCTTTGGCCTTGGACTGCCGCTGGAGGGGATCGGCCTCTTCAACGCCGTGCTCAGCTATAACGGTGCGATCAGCATCGCGGTGACCGGCTGTCGGGAACAGATGCCCGACCCGGGCTTCTACGCCGAGTGCCTCGAAGAGTCCTTTCGGGAACTGCGCGAGGCGGCGGTCTGCTAGGCCTCCCCGAAGAGCCCAGGCTCGATCGCGCGCGTCGCCGTTGGCGCGGGGAGAGGGAGTGGACGCTGCGATCTCGGGCGGTCTGTCACTCGATCCCTATCCTCGCGGGGATGAATACCTTGCTCAGCCTCTGTGTCCCCCTTCGGCCCGCGCCGCTCGCAGGCCTCGTCCTGATCGGTCTGCTCGGGGTCGCCTGCCACTCGGCACCGGCGTGGGATCCGGTGACGATGGACCCATCGCCCTTCGACGCGCTTCACCCGCCGAGACTGGTGGAGTCGAGCTTCGAGGTCGCCGGCGCAGAGATCAACGGCCTGGTCTATGAGGCGCAGGGCCCGGGCCCGCACCCCCTCGTCGTGTTGCTGCACGGCTTCCCCGGTAACGAGCGCAACCTCGACCTCGCTCAGGGGCTTCGCCGCGCGGGTTGGAACGTCGTTTTCTTCCACTACCGTGGCAGCTGGGGCAGCGAAGGCCAATTTTCCTTCTCTCATGTCCTCGAGGATGTGGCCGCCGTGGTCGAAGCGGCCTCTCGGCAGGACTTCCTGGCTCGACATCGGGTCGACCCCGGGCGGGTCGCTCTGGTCGGACATAGCATGGGGGGCTTTGCGGCCTTGGTCTCGGGGGCCGAACTCTCTCGGGTCGACTGTGTCGTGTCGTTGGCCGGGGCCAACTTGGGAGGGCTGGCCCGGTCGGTCGCGGCAAATCCGGCTGCGGCAGAGCAGGTCGCAGCGAGCCTCGAGGGCTGGTCAGGGCCGATTCGCGGACCCGGGGGAGCCGCCCTGGTGGCGGAGGTCGAGACCTCTGTCGGCCGCTTCGATACTCGGTCCCACGCCGAGGCACTCGCCCGAAAGCCGCTGCTGCTCGTCGCCGCCGGTCGCGACGAGGTCACGCCGGTGGCCCTGCATCACGCGCCGATGGTCGAGGCGCTGGAGGCGGCGGGCGGCGCCGAGTTCGAGGCGGTGGTCATCGATCAGGCGGACCACGCCTTTTCAGGTCAGCGGATCGAGCTGGCCGACCGAGTCGTGCGCTGGCTGACGTCGAGCTGCCGATAAAGGGCCGAATCACCCAGTCGCGGCGAGTCGCGCTACTGTGCTCGCGGAAAGGCGGTACCCGTAGAATGAACATGCAGACCCAGGGAAAGATTCACGCGACCTTCGACGCAGCGCAGGTGACCGAGCGCTTCAAAAAACGGGAGTTCGTGCTCGAACTCGACGGGGGGTCGCGCTATCCGCAATACGTCATGTTCCAGCTCACTGGGGATCGCTGCGAGGCGCTCGACGGCTTCTCGAAGGGCGATGATGTCCGGGTCGAGTTCACGCTGCGGGGCCGCGAGTGGACGAGCCCGAAGGGTGAGGTCCGCTATTTCACCAGCCTCGAGACCTGGTCGATCGACCGACTTGGGGACGCGCCGGATGCCTTTGATCAGGATGCGGGGGGCGCGTCGAGCGACCCGCCCCCGCCCTCGGATGACGACGATATTCCCTTCTAGCGTCTTCTCGTTCGAGTGCCGTGACAGGGGGTCGGTGGGGTCCAGTGCGGGGCCGAGCGGGCTCGGCCATGCGAGGCCCGGTCGGTTGTCCTGCATGGGTTGCCCAGGACCGCCCTTGCCCCCCCTGGCGCTCAGGCCTCGAAGATTTCACAGACGGCTTTATGGCCGCCCGAGATCACGAGCATGCGCCCGAGCGCCATGTACTGGCCGATCATCAGGCCGAGTTCTGCGATCTCGGCGTCCTCGAAATGTTCTTTCAGCTCGGCCATGAAGGGCGCGTCCACGGATCGGAAGTCGCTGGCGAGCTTCTCCGCGAAGCGCACCGCCAAGCCGTCGCGGGGGTCGAGCTTACGCTCGGCCTCGGGCAGGTGGATCTGGGCAATCGTCTCTTCGTCGAGTCCTTGACGCGTCGCCGACGCGTAGCGTGCGAACAGTCAGGTATCGCACTCGTTGAGCGCCGCGATCTTGAGGCGCGCCAGCTCCTTGATTCGGCTGGGCGCGACGCCCTCGGTATGGGCGGGACGGAAGAACGCGAAGAAGCGTTCGAAGAGGTCCGGCAGTAGTTCGGTCATATTCAGGCCAGCGTTGGCCTCTTCGCGGATCTCGGGCGGGCTCTGTTCGGCAGACATGGGCGCTCCTGGTGTGGGGAGGGTCAGTGGGCTTGTCCTGGACGAGGCTCGCCCGATCCAACCCACCGATCGTAGCTCAGCCTCCAGCTGCCGGGAGCGGTCGGCGTCGGGTGCCTGCTCTAGACTGGAGCCGCGGCGGGGCCCTGCGCTCCGCCCGGAGGGCGCATGTCGAGCGAAGCAGTCGATCCAGGGGTGAGAACGCGCATGGCCGCGCGCGGCTTTCTCGGCTGGCCGATGGTGGGCGTGGCTTTCGTGGCGCAATTCGTCGCGAACGGTCTGACGCTCGCCGTGATCGGGAATTTCGTCGGCCCGATCAGCTCTGATTTCGGGGTCTCGCCCTCTCTGATCGGGATCGCGCCGGGGTTGGCCCTGATCGTCATGGGCGTGATGGGACCCTTCGTCGGGCGCGCGCTGGACTCGGGCTGGACCCGTCAGATGATGACCCTCGGATCGATGCTGACAGGGGTCGGGCTCGTCGCGCTCTCTCGGGCGACAGAGCTCTGGCAGCTGGGGGCGTGTTATGTGTTGCTCGTTGCGCTCGGCGCTTCGATGTTCGGCGCTCTCCCTTCGATGGCGCTGGTGACGACCTGGTTCGTGCGCCGACGGGGCTTCGCGCTCGGACTGGCCGTGGCGGGAGCCACCCTCGCGAGCTGGGTCGCGCCGGCGACGGCCCAATGGATCATTGACGAGCACGACTGGCGTAGCGCGGCGTTCGCCTTCGGTGTCTTCACCCTGATGGTCGGCGTCCCGACCTTCGCGATGTTCGTGGTCCCCTCACCCGAGGCCGTCGGTCAGGCGCCGGACGGGGACGACGTGCGGGTCGTGGAGAAGGAAACCGCAGACGCGAGCTCTTCGGCGGCTTCGATGCTCTCCGTCGACGAACTCGTCCGGGACGCGCGGCTCTGGCTCGCGGCCGTCGGTTTTGCCCTCGTCTTGACCTCTCCGGTGGTCTTGACCGTGATCCTGGTGCGGTTTGGCGAATCCCTCGGGTTCACGGGGCAGGAGGCGACGGCCTTCTTCCTGTCGATGGTGCCCTTTTCCCTCGCGGGCAAGGTGGTGATCGGAGGGCTCGCCGACGTCGCTCCGCTGCGTCCTTCGATCTTGCTGATCGTGGTCGTGAACGTGCTCGTCTGGGCGATCCTCTGGACCGAGCCGAGTTATACGCTCTTCGTGGTCACGGGGGCGATCTACGGGATCGGGATCGGCGGCGCCGCGCCGCTCCAGGGCGTGCTGATGGGGCGGCTCTTCGGACGCGTCAATTTCGGTCGCGCCAGCGGACTCGGCGGTCTCGCGGCGATCCCGCTGTTGGCGGCGGCGAATTTCGGCAGTCAGGCCCTGCTCGGGGCGACGGGGTCCTACCGTCTGATCTTCGTCGTCCAGGTCGGCCTGCTCTTGTCGGGAGGCATCCTGCTCGCCCTGATCCGGATTCCGCCCGCCGAGCGCCCGGCGGCCTAGGCAGCGCGACTCGCATTCGCCGAGTGTCCGCCCGCTCGTCTTCGCGACTCGCATTCGCCGAGTGTCCGCCCGCTAGTCTTCGCGACTCGCATTCGTCGCGGCGATGTTGGGCGCGGGCTGCGGGCGGTACCAGATGGGAGAGCTCCAGGCGCGCTCCTGCAGCGTCTTCGGGATCTCGTCCCCGCAGCAGAACTCGAAGCCCTCGGGCGCGCCCGCAGCCGCTTCGCAGTCCACCTTCGCGTCTACGCAGGCCCACTGCGTCCAGCGACAGCTCGGGACCTCTCGAAGTCGGACGTAATAGAACGCGGGGACCTCGGGGTCGAAGTCGGGGTCCTGCCAGACCTGGCAGAGCGCTTTGTGTCCCTCGCCGACGGACTCACAGGTCGACACATCCACGCTCGCGTCGACGTCGCCGCCGCTCACCGTATAGACCTGCTCGTGGGTCGCTCCCTGCCGCGTCCAGCCCTTGACGACCTCGAGCCGTTCGAGGTCGCCGCCGTTGGCGTGCGGGTCGCGGCCAGCGGCGATCAGAAGCCGGGGCGCGGTCGCGGCGTCGGGGGCGGGGCGCAGGTCGCTGCCCATCGGGACCCCCTCCGCGTATCCCGTCTTTGCGAGGTCGCTCGCCGCGCAGGTCGCCTCGTCGAACCCCCAGCCGCCAAAGAGACGTAGGGTCGGTCGCGTGCCGCTGGTGGCGTAGGCCTCGCGCCGTTTCATGCCTTCGAAGATCGCGTCTCGGGTGTTTTCCTCGGCCCAGACCACGGCGAGGCCCCCCGGATTGAGAGTCGCGATATCGGGCAGGCCGGGCTCGTCGAAGACCGTGTTGCCGGGCTTGCCTGCACCGCCATGACCCGGGTGGCCGCGCTCGGCGACGAGGCCGGGGGTTCCGATATGGGTATCCGTGCTCCCGATCTGCCCGAAGGCCAGGGGGTTCGTCCCGAGACGTTCGCCGAGGGCGAGGCCGCGCTTGAGGGCGTCCCGGGTGTAGTTCACCGCCTGGACTTCTTCGGTCGAGATCGCCATGTCGTTCGGGGCTTTCTCGAAGCGGCAGCCCTCGTCGTTCAGTCCGGGATAGAGCGCGCATTCCGACTCGCCCTTGTGCTGGATCATCTCGACGAGCCGGTCGTAGCGCGCGCGGATCGGCGCTTCTTCCGCGGAGATCTCCGCCATCAGCTCGGTCCCCGAGGTGAAGGCCGTCCCCGCGCTCCAGTTCGTGTTGTGCGGGATGGTGATCGCCTCGCATCCGGGCCGGCCGTCGCGACAAGTCTCGTCGAGGCCCTGCCAGAGCCGAATCGCGTAGGGTCCCGTCTCCATCACGCTGACGGGCAGCCGTGGCACTTGGTCGTTGCGGAAGAGGACGTTGCGATGGAGATGCGCGCCTCCGTTGGGTCCCGCGGTCCACTCGTAGGCGACCAGGCTCGTGAAGTCGCAGGCGGAGGAGCGATCGTAAGCCTCCTCAGCCGCGGTCTGGTGTTCGGTCCAGACGATGCGTGCCGCGGAGAGGCAGTTCTCGTCGTCCTCGCCGCAGAAGCCCCAGCGCGAGCCCAACATCGAATAGCGGCCGTTGAAGACGAAGAACGCGATCCGCGGGAAACGCCGATAAACGCGGCATGGCAGCGAGTCGTAGCCCTCGAAGCCCGGGGTGTTACAGATATGGACCTCTCCGATCTGCTCGGCGTGGTCCGTGACCGCCGCGAAGTCGAGGGGGCGCGCAAGCTGTACTCGCCGCAGAGGCCGACCGTCCTCCGTATAGGGTTGGATGCCGAGGCTCTTGCCCCGGGCGAAGCGGTACGCCTCGCGAGGCGAGATCCGAGTTCCCTGGGTCGAAGCGTCCTGAGAGCGCGCGGTATGGACGTGGAGGTCGCCAAAGAGAGGGCGCTTCGTCGGCGTGTAATCCTCGCAGGGCGCGCGGGTTTCGCTGAGGGTGTAGGGGCGTGCCTCGGCCGCACCCGACGGATCTTGCTCCGGAATCGCCGAGGCGGCGGAGGCGAGCATGCCGAGGGCCAATGCGAGCGTCCCTGCTGCTAGGGCGGGGGTAGAGCGGACCTTGCCTGCAGGCATGAATACGTCTCCATGTTGGCGCGTGCGCCGGTCATTCAGGAAGTCGAGTCGGGCGGGGCCTCGTACCAGATCGGAGAGGTCCAGAGGCGCTCCTGGATCGTACGTGGAACGCCCGGGTCGTCGCAGCTCGGGCTCCGGGCCTCCTCGGACTGCTCGAGGCATTGGATCGCCGACCAGCGACAGCTGGGGTTCTCGAGCACGCGGGCGTAATAGACCGCGTTCCGCGACGGGTCGAAGTCGGGGTCGCTCCAGACCTGACATAGGCTGTTATGTCCGACCCCGCGCGGCTGACAGGTCGCGGCGTCGACCCCCGCGCCGTTGGCGCCACCCGCGACGTCGTAGATCGCCTGGTGGAAGTCGCCTGCGTCGTCGACCCAGCCCTTCACGATCTGCGCGCGCTGGAGGAGGCCGCCAGGGTGTTCGGGGATTCCGATGTCGCGCATCGCGCTGAGCACGAAGCGGGGGGCACTCGCGCCGCCTGGTCGCTCCGGCAGGTCGCCGCCCATCGGAACGCCCTCGTCGTAGCCGCGCTCCACGAGGTCGGGTTGGCCGCAGAGGTTCTCGTCGTACTCCCACCCGCCAAAAAAGCGCGTCGTGATGCGGGGTCCGCTGGTGCCGAAGGTCTCGCGCCGCTTCATTGCGTCGAAGATCGAGTCCCGGGAGTTCTCCTCGGCCCAGACGCCGGCGATGCCGCCGGGGCTCGACGCGAGTGAGTTCGTGGCGTTGACGGGGCTATTGCCCGGGTCGAGCCGCGCTTCGCGGCTGGCGTCGGGGGCGCCGCCCCAGCCCTGGAAGGAGTATTCCTCGACGTCGCCCGGGTTGGCGTTGTGGGTGTCGGTAGCGGCGACGATGCCGAGCTTGAAGGGGTTCACGCCGATGCGCGCCTGTTCCCGGAAGCCCTCGAGCAGCGCGTAGCGGATGTAATCCTTTCGGGAGACACAGCCCTGGTTCATCAGCGCGCCGAAGCCCTTGCCGTCCGGCCCGCAATCCTCGACCTCCGGTCCCCGCCACTCCTCGTAGTCGCAGAACTCGTCGGTCCCGCCGAGCACGCCGGCGAAGCCGTTGCGGCACTCGGAGTCGCCCTTGATCTGGCTGATCTCGGCGAGCCGCTCGATGTCGCCCCGGAGTCGGGCGCGCGCCTGCTGAGTCTCCATCGGGAGATCCTGGCCCGTGATCGCGAACATGTTGCCGTTGGAGAGATTCGAGTTGTGGGGCAGGGTGATCACGTCGCAGCCCGATTCGTCATCGAGGCATTGCTGGCGGAGCTCTTCCCAGAGGCCGTAGACGTCCGGTTCGTCGATCCAGGCGATGGGGGACGCGGGCACCTGCGCGTTTCGAAAGATCACGTTGTGATGAACCTTCGCGAGCCCGGGCGTGGCGGTGTATTCGTAGCCGTGCAGGGTCGTGAAGCGGCAAGCCTCACTCCGGTCGTAGTGGCGCTCGGCCGCGGCCTGTTGCTCCTCCCAGACCGTCGTCATCGCAATCTGGCAGGCCGCGCCCTGCGCGTCTCCGCAGAGTTCGGGCGCGCGTTTCGAGAGGCCCGCTGCCGGGTCGAGCACGTCACTCAATGCGCTCATGCGCACGCCAAAATCTCCGAGCGGTGAAGCGGGGATTGGCGCTTCACCTCGGAACGTACGACAGCGCTCACTGTCGTAGCGGGCGGAGCCGGGCCTCGTGCAGAGGGCGACCTCGCCCTGAAAAGACGCGTGGTCGGTCAAGGAGGCGAAGTCGAGGGGGCGCTCGAGTCGCGCGGGTCGCGTCGGGGCTCCGGCCGCGTCGAGGGGGGGGAGGCGAGTCTCTTCGCCCTTGGCGAAGCGGAAGGTCTCGTCCGGACCATTTCGGACATCCCATAGCCAGGCGTCCATCGAGAGCGAGGAGTGGACGTGGAGCTCGCCCCAGAATGCCTGACGCTCGGGGGCTCGGTCAGCACACGGTGCGCGGTCCTCGCTGTAGGGCTGGCCCGAGGGCGCCAGGCTGCGCGAAGTCTGGGTGGTGGCGGCCGAAGCCTCTTCGGGTGGGTCAGCGTGGGGACTGCAGCCCAATCCGAAGGCTCCGACCCCCATGCCGAAGAGGAGCGCCGTCAGGAGTGGGTGAG